>Ga0065709_1029321_pt1 | contig 33203 bp, 25 predicted proteins | sample Hoacrofraction14_2_FD_59096 | JGI IMG/M metagenome (GOLD analysis project Ga0065709, IMG submission 59096) | Hoatzin crop microbial communities from Cojedes, Venezuela, sample from fiber fraction 14 v1 | ecosystem: Host-associated > Birds > Digestive system > Esophagus > Crop | place: Venezuela...
GCCGCAACCATCTGCTGCTCGGCCGATGGCAGTTTCGGTTCGCCAAGCACAGCCTGATAGTTGTTGCTTTCGTTATCCTGCGCCTCAGCAATGAGCGCCGGCGTGAGCGGAACGGAAGAGACGGCTTCCCCATGCCATTTGCGTTCGAGCATATACCACCAGTAAACAGAACACGCTTCGCGTGACTCGCCGAACAGTTTCTTTTCAGGCAAATCCTCGCGCTGCCACCTTTCCCAAAACTGCTGGAAGCCCGTCCCCTGCCCATGGGCGGACGGGGCGGAGAGGAGAAGGAGGGAAAGGCAAAAGATGTATCGCAGCGTTTTCATGTGGCAAAGATACATTTTTCCCGCCAAACACGCCAAAAAATCAATGCAAATTTAGCTTACTTCCCTACCCCAACCTTCTATTTTCTTCCGCGAAAAATGAAAACGACTGCGGTCATTTTCAAAAACGACTGCGGTCATTTTCAAAAACGACTGCGGTCGTTTTTCAAAACCACTGCGGTCGTTTTCTGAAACGAGTGCGGTCGTTTTTTTCACCGACCAAAGCGTTTTGGGTTTTGCGCCACGGAAAAGCGGGCTTTGCAGCGCGAATTTTCGCACTTGTTTCGCCACAGCACAAAACCTTATTCGCCAATCCACAAAACCTGCTTCGCCAACAAACATGACCTGCTTCGCCTGCCGCCTAAAAATGGGGCGGTTTTGGGCGAAAACGGAAAAAAACTGTGCGGTTGCTTTTTTATCTGCTGAAATTTGCCTATCTTCGCAAACGAAAAACCATTTTATATAATTTAAATATGAGAAAGATTCTGACTTTGACCGTGCTTTTCGCGGTTTCAACCGCCGTATTTGCACAGAAAGACGGTGCGGGCTACCCGATTACGCCAGTGCCGTTCACGAGTGTGAAAGTGACTCCCAACACGTTTTGGGGGCAGCGCCTGCAGGCCAGCCGCGAGGTGACTATTCCGCTGGCATTCAGCAAGTGTGAGAGCGAAGGCCGCTACACCAATTTCTCGAATGCTGCCGAGCATCTGAAGGACCCTTCAAAGGTGTTCAAGGTGAACGGCGTGGGCTACAGTTTCGACGACACGGACCCGTACAAGACGATTGAGGGCGCCAGCTATCTGCTGCAGACCTACCCCGACGCGAAGCTGGAGGCCTACGTGGACAGCGTGATTGCCGTCATCGGCAGCGCGCAGGAGCCGGATGGCTATCTCTACACGGCGCGCACGCAGAATCCGCAGGACCCGCACCACTGGGCAGGTCCCACGCGATGGTCGAAGGTGGAGGATTTGAGCCATGAGTTCTATAACCTGGGCCACTTGTGCGAGGCCGCTGTGGCGCACTATTACGCCACGGGCAAGCGCTCGCTGCTCGACATTGCCATCCGCTTTGCCGACTGCGTGTGCCGCGAGGTGGGCGACGGCCCCAACCAGGCGTGCGTTGTGCCGGGCCACCAGATTGCGGAAATGGGCCTTTGCAAGCTCTACACCGCCACGGGCGACAAGAAATATCTGGACCAGGCGAAGTTTTTCCTTGACAAGCGCGGCTACACGACCATCAAGACGGAGTACAGCCAGAGCCACAAGCCTGTGCTGGAGCAGGATGAGGCAGTGGGCCACGCCGTTCGCGCAGGCTATATGTATGCCGGCATGGCCGACGTTGCTGCGCTGACTGGCGACAAGGGCTACATCACGGCGATTGACCGCATTTGGGACAACATCGTAAGCAAGAAATACTACATCACGGGCGGCGTGGGCGCAACGAGCAGCGGCGAGGCTTTCGGCGCCAACTATGAGCTGCCCAACATGAGCGCCTATTGCGAGACTTGCGCGGCCATTGCGCAGGTTTACCTGAACTACCGCCTGTTCCTGCTGCACGGCGATTCGAAGTACTACGACGCGCTGGAGCGCACGCTCTACAACGGCGTCATCAGCGGCATCAGCATCGACGGCGGCAAGTTCTTCTACCCCAACCCGCTGCAGAGCATGGGCCAGCACCAGCGCCAAGCATGGTTCGGCTGTGCCTGCTGCCCGAGCAACGCAGCGCGCTTCATTCCTTCGCTGCCGCAATACATTTATGCCGTGAAGGACAACGCGCTCTACATCAACCTCTTCGCCGGCAACGAAGCGACCATCAAGGTGGGCGGCAAGGACGTGACGATTGAGCAGACCACGAACTATCCGTGGGACGGCGACATCGACATTGCCATGAAGAAAGCAAGCGGCAAGTTCGCGCTGAAACTGCGCATTCCAGGCTGGCTGCGCGGCCAGGTGGTGCCCAGCGACCTCTATCAATATGCCGACGGCGTGCACCTGAAATACACGGTGAAAGTGAACGGCAAGGCGGTGGAGAGCCAGCTGCAGGACGGCTATTTCGTCATCGACCGCAAGTGGAAGAAGGGCGACAAGGTGAGCGTGCATTTCGACATGCAGCCTCGCGTGGTGAAGGCCAATGGCAAAGTGGCTGCCGACAAGGGACGCGCCGCCATTGAGCGCGGTCCGCTGGTGTATTGCGCCGAGTGGCCCGACAACGATTGCGACGTGCTGAGCGTGCTGCTCAATCAGGAGCCGCAGGACAAGTGCGTGATGGGCACGAAGACCATTCAAAACACTGAAGTAAAGACGATTACGACGCCTGCGCAGACGCTGCTGTTTGACGAAAACGGCCGCCTGACCGCCAAGGACGAGTCGCTCGTGCTCATCCCTTACTACGCTTGGGCACACCGCGGCAACGGCAACATGACGGTTTGGATTCCCATCGACCTCAATGCCACGAATCCCGCACTGCCGCCCAGCATTGCTTCGGAAAGCAAGGTGAGCGCAAGCATGGAGCACCTGCCCGCACTGAGCGCCATCAACGACCGCCTGGTGCCTGCCGACGGCGACGACCGCTCCATCCCCTACACCCACTGGTGGCCGAAGAAGAATACGACGGAGTGGCTGAGCTACACGTTCAAAGCGCCCACAACCGTTTCCACCAGCACGGTTTACTGGTATGACGACGGTCCTTGGGGCGGCTGCCGCGTGCCGAAATCGTGGAAACTCTACTACAAGGATGCGGCTGGCAACTGGACCGAGGTGAAGAATCCTTCGACCTACGCTTGCGACAAGGGCGTGGCCAATACGGTGAATTTCGACCCCGTGGAAACCAGCGAAATGAAGCTCGAAATCGTTCAGCCCGCCGACTATTCCTGCGGCGTGTTTGAATGGAGCGTGAAATAAACAAAAATCAGCGGGAAGTGTACTGCATTTCCCGCTGATTTTTTACCTTAAAAAAGTGCCATTTTTTCCGATATTTTCTCGGTGAAATGGCGCTTTTTTGCATTTTCAGCCTGTTCATAACCCTGTTGAAAACTGTTGATAAATCGTTGAAAACTTTTAATAACTTTTGCTTGTTTTTTCGCGAAAAAAATTATCAGCAAAAGAAAAACAAACAACCAAAAAAAGTTATTGTTTTTTTTCAATTTTTTATCGACAGGTTTGGCGGAGTTTTCAACAGGCAAAAACGGACGTAAAGTTTCCGTAAATGCCTGAAGGCGAAAGCGTTCTCAATCCATTACAAACGTTTTCGACCGTTTTCGACAGGATATCATCATCAACATTTTATTTTAAAAAGAATAATAAAATATCCTATATATATTATTGTGTTGAAAAATGCTAGTTAGAATTTCCAGCGCAGTTGCAGCTGGATGTCTTCCTTGTGGTTGTGCGGCACGAGGTCGAGGCCAGTGCCGATGCTGCTGCGGTCGAAATAGCGCGTGCCAGCGACCTTGGCGATGAGGCTGAGGTTGTGGAGCAGCGGCACTTTTGCCACCAGCGCGGCGCGCACGCCGTGGTAGTAGAGGGCGCGCATGCCGAAGCTGTAGAGCATCGTGGGCTCGTAGATGTAGATGCGCGCCGAATAGTCGTCGGTGTGGAAATAAGAGGCGGTGAGGCTCACGCTCCATTTGTCGTCGTAGAACTCGCGCTCCTGCCCCTCGCGGAGCGGTTTTTTGTGCTTCCAAATGCCCGACAGCGTGGCCGTTTCGCTCGCTGCAAAGCCCCATTTGGTGCCAGTGTCTTTGCGGCTTGCCGAACTGCCCGTGAGGGTCGTTTTCAGGCGCAGGTGCTTGTTGAGCGTGAATCCGTGCTGCAGGCGCAGGCTCTGCGTGGTGTTGAAGTGCAGTTGCACCTGCGTTTCGTCGTCTTCGCCCTCGATTTTCACGTTGCGCTGCTTCGATTTCATGCGGTAGCGCACGTTCAGGCTGTGGCGCTTGCCGTCGTCGTAATTGGCTTGCGCCAAGGCATCCACGCCGTAGGAACTGCCGCTCACCTGATATTTCAGCCAGGGAAAATACATGACGTCCACGTAGCCTTCCACGTTCCATTTGCGCGAAAAGCGGTGATTCACACCCAGATACACGCCGCTTTCGTTCTGCGGACGGCTGTTTTCGGAGAAGGTTTTGCCGTTGATGCTCACGTATTTCGCCGAATAGTAGCGCTGAATGAGCGTGAGTTTCGTGCTGCCCAGTTCGGTGCTCAGGCAGTTGAGCGTGCCCACTCCCCCACCCTCGCCCAGCGCGGTTTCGCCCATGAAGGTGATTTTGCGGCCAATGTAGCGGTAGGCCAGGCCGTAGTTGAGGAAATGGTCGCCGCGGGCGTTGTAGTAGCGGTAGAGCGACGCCTCGGTGTTGTATTTCGGCGCCAGCGGCATGGAGAAATTGGTGTAAACCAGCGTGGCGGAAAGTCGTAGGCGGTTCCATTGCCAAGCGATGTTGCCGCCAAAATCGTTCTTGGTGAGGTTGCCTTTCTTGCTGATTTCCAGTTCGGTGCGGTGCAGTCCGTCGGTTTTCAGGCTGCTCACTGCCGCAGTGTCTTTGCGCACGGTGCCATCGATTTTCGACGACGACGCGAAGGCTGATGCCTCCAGTCCGCCGCCGATGTTCACGGTGATTCCGCCGCCGGTGAGGTAGCCGCTCTCGCTCATGGAGGAATGTTTGCGGAAACCGCGGTCCATGCTCGCCAAACTGCTCAGTGTCATCACTTTGCCGAACGACGATTGGGTGTTCATCACCAGTCCAAGACCGAACTGCGCGCGGAATTTTCCCAGCGCCAGCGTCTTGATTCTGCCCAGATTGTGCGCCACGACGTAGGCCGACCAGTAGTCGATTCCCTTCTCGCCGCCGTCTTTTTCGAGCATCAGTCCCGCCTCCAGCTTGTTGAGCGTGCTGAACGTGTAGCGCAGCGAATAGTAGGGCTGGGTGCCTTGATAGACCTTGTTTGGACTTTTCTCGAGCGTTGCTTCGTCATATTTTGCGTAGCCCATTTTCGTGTAGAGCGGAATGTCGGTGCGGACGGTCAGTTCGTTCTTTGAGCGGCGCCAAGCATCTGATATTGAATGCTTTTCTGGCGCCATTTCGCCAGCGTAGGTGAACATTTGCAGCAGTCGCCGCGCGCGGTAGTCCAGGGTGGTCACGGCCATGAGTTCGCCTGTGCTTAGCAGCGGCCGGTTCTTCTGAATGTATGCCAGCAGGTCGAGCACCTGAATTTCGTCGATGAAGGGCAATTTGCGCAATTGCTCCTCGTTCAAATCGTTCAGGTTCAGTGGATTGCTGTAAATTTCAAACAGGTCGTTCATCTGGTCCTCATCGGTGAACGCGTCGCCGGTGTCCTCGCCCAGAATGTCGCTGTAGGCCTCAACAAAACTGTCCCAGTCTCTGCTTTCTTGCCCCCACGCTGCCCCGCTGAGCAGCGCGAGTAGCAGAAAAACAAACCATTTCCTGTTCATTTCCGTTCGGTTTTTGTTGTCAATTTTGTGGCGAAATCAATGTGCTTCGAGCCAGTTTTTGCCCCATCCGCAGTCCACAATCAGCGGGACTGACATCGCGCAAACGCCTTCCATTTCTTCCTTCACGAGTTTTTCCATCTGCGCCTTTTCTTCGGGCAACACGCTGAAATTCAGTTCGTCGTGCACCTGCAAAATCATTTTCGACCGCAGGTTTTCTTCCCGCATGCGCTTGTCGATGCGAATCATCGCCAGCTTCACAATGTCGGCCGCCGTGCCTTGGATGGGCGCGTTGATGGCATTCCGTTCGGCATAGCCGCGCACCGTGGCGTTGTGGCTGTTGATGTCGGGCAGGTAGCAGCGGCGGTGGAAAAGGGTCTCGGTGTAGCCGTTTTCGCGCGCCTTGGCGATGCTTTCGTCCATGTAATTCTTCACGTCGTGATAGGTGGCGAAGTATTCGTCAATCAGTTCCTTAGCCTCGCTGCGCGGCACCTCCATGCGCTCGGCCAGACCGAAGGTTGTGATGCCATAAATGATGCCGAAATTGGCGGTTTTTGCCTTGCGGCGCTGCTCCGGCGTCACCTCTTCTATGGGGATATGGTAGATTTTCGCGGCCGTGGCGCGGTGGATGTCGTGGCCCGAAAGGAAGGCCGAAATGAGGTGCTGGTCGCCGCTCATATGAGCCATGATGCGCAGTTCGATTTGCGAATAATCGGCGGAGAAAAACTCACAGCCTGGCTCGGCCACAAATGCCTTGCGCACCTCCTTGCCATTGGCGTCGCGAACGGGAATGTTTTGCAGGTTCGGATTGCTGCTCGACAGGCGCCCCGTCGCCGTAACTGCCTGATTGAATGACGTGTGGATGTGTCCCGTTTTCTTATTGATGAGTTGCGGAAGGGCATCGATGTAGGTGCTGAGCAACTTTTTGTAACCGCGATATTCAAGGATTTTGCCCACAATTTCGTGCTTGCTCCGCAGGTTCTGCAGCACGTCTTCCGAGGTGACAAACTGCCCGGTCTTGGTCTTTTTCGGTTTGTCCACGATTTTCATCTCGGTGAACAGCACTTCGCCCACTTGCTTGGGCGACGAAATGTTGAAAGAATGCCCCGCCATGGCGAAGATTTCGGCCTCGATTTCGCCCATTTTCTTCGTAAATTCCGCCGATGTTTGGGCAAGCGAGGCGGTGTCGATGACTACGCCGTTGCGCTCCATGCGTGCCAAAACGGGCACGAGCGGCATCTCCATTTCGCTGAAAAGGCGCCACTGTTTGTCGCTTTTCAGGGCGTTTTCAAGGGTTTCGCGCAGCGTTTTGATGGTCAGCAGGCGCAGCGCAAGCAGTTGGCCCAAGGTCTTTTCGTTGGTCGTCAGTCCCGCCTCCGCCAGTTTGCCGAGGTCTTTCAGCGGCCTGAGTTCGATGTTCAGGTTCACCTGCGCCTGATATTCCAGTTCGTGGCGCAGTTCGGGGTGCAGCACGTAGTGGGCAATCATCGTGTCGAACAGCGGTCCGCCCAGTTCGATGCCTTCGTCGGCCAGCCGCTCGATGAGGAATTTCAGGTTGTGGCCCACCTTCGCCACTTCCTCATTTTCTAATATAGGGCGGAGCAGGCCGATTTTTTCTTTCGGCACCATCGCCAGCGCCAGATTTTTTTCTCCCGGCTCCGCATTTTCTTCTTCCGCGGTGAGGGTGGGGTAGAGTAGGGCGATGCAAAGCGTCTCGGGGTCGTTTTCGACCGAAAATCGCGCCAAAATTTCTAAATGAACCGATTTTCCGTACAAAATTTTTCGGCAAATTTCCGAAATTTCTTGTTCATTTTCAGTCAAATAGCGTTCCTGTTCGGCGATTTTTCCCCCTCTGAGAATCTCATTTTTTTCGTTTTCCGACCCGTCGCCCGCAAATAATTCGCAGAAATTGGCGTTTTCTGCGCCATTTTTTTCTCCGTTAATTTCATTTTTTTGCGAAGTCGCAGAATTTTGTGTTGAGGCATTGTTCATCCCAAAAAGGTCGAGCATGCCAGAATCCTGTTGTGCCGTTTTGCCCTTTTTGCCTTTTTTCTGTGCAGCGGCTGCGTCGCCATTTTCCACTTCCGTCCCACTTCCGCCGATTCCATTCACGGCAAACTTTTCCTTTTCGCCGCCAACGATTCGTTTTTTCAGCGCGTTGAATTCCAATCGGTCGAACAGTTCGGACAACTTTTCGCGGTCAATGTCCTTTCGCAAAAGTTCGTCAACCGTCACATTGATAGGCACTTCCGTATTGATGGTGGCGAGGAATTTGGAAAACTTGATGTTCTCTTCGCCTTCCTCAACTTTCTTTTTCAGTGCACCTTTCAGTTGGTCCTGGTGCTCCAAAAGGTTTTCCACCGAGCCAAACTCATTGATTAATTTCACCGCCGTCTTCTCTCCAACGCCTGCGCAGCCGGGAATGTTGTCCGACGCATCGCCCATGAGTGCCAGCAAATCAATCACTTGAATGGTCTTTTGGATGCCATATTTTTCGCAAACTTCCTTCTCGCCCCACACTTCAAACCGCTTTGCGCCGTTCACGGGGCGGAACATCCACACATTTTTCCTCACCAACTGCCCGTAATCTTTGTCGGGCGTCATCATAAAAACGCCCATTTCATCGGAAGAAAACCGCCAGGCGAGCGTGCCGATAACGTCGTCTGCCTCATAGTTTTCCACCTCCAAAATCGGGATATTGTAGGCCGAAAGAATGTCCTTGATGAAGGGAATGGCGAAGCGGATGCCCTCGGGCGTCTCCTGCCGCTGCGCCTTATATTCGGGGTAAATCTTATGCCGGAACGTGCCGCCTTTGGGGTCGAACGCAACGCCAAGATAGTCAGGCCGTTCCGTTCGAAGCACATCCTCGAGCGTGTTGACGAATCCAAACACCGCCGACGTGTTCTCGCCTTTGCTGTTCATGCGCGGACTGTTGATGAAACCATAGTAAGCGCGGTAGATGAGCGCGTAGGCATCAAGCAAAAATAACTTTTTCATCATTTTTCAACGTTTTTCACCTTCAAAGTTAACGAAAAAATTCCAAGTCCCAAGATTTATTTCTAAATTTGTAACCGATTTCCACGTGAAACATTATTTTCACTCATTTTTTAGCAAAACCAGGGTTCTCAATGACCAATTTAGACGCTATTTTACAGCCGGTTCGCGATGATTTTGAGCGCTGTCAGCACAAGCTCGACAGCCTTTTGCAGTCGGACAACAGCCTGCTCGATGCCATTCTCAAGCAGTTGGCGCAGCACAAGGGAAAGATGCTGAGGCCGCTCATTGCGCTGCTTTCCGCAAAACTGCTGGGCAGGGTGGGGCAGAAGACGCGCACCATCGCTGTTTGCTTCGAGATTTTGCACACGGCCACGCTGCTCCACGACGACGTGGTGGACGAAAGTGACCAGCGGCGCGGCACGCCGTCGGTCAATGCCGCTTTCAGCAACAAAATCGCGGTGCTCGTGGGCGACTATCTGTTGGCCACGTCGCTGCAGCAGGCTGCTTCACTTGGCGACACCAAACTCATTGAAAATCTGGCACATGTCACTGCAGTGCTCTCCAATGGCGAACTGCAGCAGCAGCGCAGCGTATTCAATCAGGACATCAGCGAGGAAATCTATTTCGACATCATTCGCGCCAAAACCGCCGAACTGTTCTCCGCCGCTGCAGCATCGGGCGCTCAGTCGGTCGGCGCATCGGAAGAGGACCAGCAGATTTTGCGCCAATTTGCTGAATGCCTGGGCATTTGCTTCCAAATCAAAGACGATATTTTCGACTATATTTCGACGGAAGAGACGCTTGGAAAGCCTGTTGGGAACGACTTGCGCGAAGGAAAAATCACGCTGCCGGCCATTCACGCCCTGCTCACGGCGCAGGACGAGTCGAAGTTCCAGTTGGCCTACAAGGTGAAGGAAGGGTCGATTTCGCCCGATGAAATGGCTGATTTTATCGATTTTACGCTCCAAAATGGCGGCATTGATTACGCCCAGGGCGTGATGGAGGAATACGCTGAGCGCGCTCGCAGGCTGCTTATTCCGTTCCCCATGAACGACGCCAAGGCGGCCCTGCTGCAGTTGGTTGACTACGTGATTGACCGCAATCACTGACCCCACTTAAAGTAATGCTTTACCTTTGAAAAAACCAAGCGCTTCCTTTTGCAAAACGATGCCCTTCGTTTTCGAAAAAGAAGACCTTCGTTTTCAGAAACGACGCCCTTCGTTTTCTTCGGGCGGTTTGAACAGGGGAATTTGCGGCACAAAAAATCGGGCCAGTTTCACGTGAAAACTGATCCGATTTCGTCTATTTTTCGCGCTGGGGTGGGGTAGGGGAGTGGCCTTTTTCGCGGCGTTTTTCACTCTTTTTCGCGGCGTTTTTCAATGCTTTTCGCCGCTTTTTTCACCCTATTTCGCAGCGCAGATGCGGCATCAGAAGAATTTGGTTTCCGTGCCGAGGATGTCGCTGAGCAGTTTGTTGGCGAGCGAACTGGTGCCGAGTCGCAGCCATTGGTTCGTGAGCCATTGCTCGCCGAGAACCTCCTTCACGATGGTGTAGTAGGCCAGCGCATCGTCCACGGTCTTCATGCCGCCAGCGGGCTTGAAGCCAATCTGGATGCCTGTCTTCTGGTAGTACTCCTTGATGGCCTGGCACATGACGTAGGCGGCAAACGGTGTGGCGGCGGGCTCGAGCTTGCCCGTGGACGTCTTGATGTAGTCGGCGCCAGCGTACATCGACAAAATGCTGGCTTTCTTGATGTTAGCGGCGGTTTTCAGGCATCCAGTCTCCAGAATCACCTTCATTTTCTTCTCACCGCAGAGGGCTTTGAGTTCGCTGATTTCGTCAGCAACGCCCTCATAGTCCTCCACGAGGAACTTTCCGACGGGCATCACGATGTCAATTTCCGTAGCGCCGTCCTTGAGCGCGAGCGCCGTTTCGGCGATTTTCACCTCGAGGAATGTCTGCGACGACGGAAAACTGCCTGACACACAAGCGATTTCTACGTTGTCGTTGCCGAGCGTTTCGTAGCAGATTTTGGCGAAGCAGGGATAGACGCAGACCGTGGCGACGTGGCCCAGTTCGGGGTATTTGTCGTCAAATTCGTTCACTTTCTCCACGAAATGGAGCACGCTGTCCTCGCTGTCGGTGGTTTTCAGCGTGGTGAGTTCCACGGAGTTGAGCAGGAATTTCTTGACTTCCACTGTGTTGTTCTCGTCTAAATGCCTGTCGAGCAGTGCATTGACTTCGCGCTGAATGGTCTCGTCGTCGAGGTTGAAATCGTAGAGCGCGAGCGCTTGTTCATACTTTGATAGTTCCATAAACCTTAAATTTTAGTGTTGATTTGTGATTATTCCTTGTTTTTTGAGTCCATGCAGATGGTCACGGGGCCGTCGTTGCACAGTTCCACTTGCATATCTGCGCCAAATTCGCCCGTTCCAATGGGCTTTCCGAGCGCCTTTTCCATGGCGGCGCAGAACTGCTGGTAGAGCGGAACGGTGATTTCGTGGCTGCCGGCGCGCAGATAGGAGGGGCGATTTCCCTTCTTATATGACGCCCAGAGCGTGAATTGGCTCACCACGAGGATGTCGCCTTCCACGTCTTTCACGCTGCGATTCATCACGCCGTTTTCATCGTCGAAGATGCGCAGGCCGGCGATTTTGTTGCTCATCCAGTCGATGTCGGTGGAGTCGTCAGCGTTTTCGCAGCCCACGAGCACCAGCAATCCGCGGCCAATTTCTGCCTTGACGGTGCCGCCGATGCTCACGCTGGCGTGGCTGACGCGTTGAATGACTACTCTCATATTTCGTTTCTTCTCCTTTTCTTTTTGCAAACTTACGAAAAAAACGCCATTTCATCGGCATTTTTCCCGTTTTTTATTCCTGAAATGCGTCTTTTAATAGTTGCGCTTTTGATGCCCCAACCACCTCGGTGAGTTCCTCGAGCGAGGCCTTCTTCACGCGTTTTACGCTCTTGAAATGGCGCAGGAGTTCCGTTTTTGTCTTCTCGCCGATGCCTTTTATGCGGTCCAATTCCGACGCGATTTGGTGCTTGCTGCGCACGTTTCGGTGGAACGAAATGGCAAAGCGGTGCACTTCGTCCTGCACGCGTGTGAGGAATTGGAAGAGCGGGCTTTTCAGGTCTATGCCCACGGTGCGGGGCGGAAACCCCACGAGCAATTCCGACGTGCGGTGGTGGAAATCCTTGGCCAGGCCGGCGATGGGGATGGTCAGTTGCAGTTGGTCCTCCACCACGTGGCGCACCACCTCCATTTGCCCTTTTCCGCCGTCCGTGATGATGAGGTCGGGTAGGGGAGTGCCCTCCTCTTTCATGCGCGAATAGCGGCGGAAAACCACTTCTGCCATCGACGCGTAGTCGTCGGGCCCTTCCACCGTTTTGATGTGGAAGAGGCGGTAGTCCTTTTTGCTCGGTTTTGTCTTTTTGAACACCACGCAGGCGGCCACGGGGTCGCTGCCCTGGATGTTGGAATTGTCGAAACATTCGATGTGTATGGGCAGTTTTTCCATGCCCAGTTTCTCTTTCAGCGCCTTCATCAGGTTGACGCTGCGCTGCTCCGGGTTGAGTTTTTCTTGCTGCTTCAGGCGGTCGAATTTGTACTGCCGCACGTTGGCCATGGAGAGGTCGAGCAGGTGCTTTTTCTCGCCCCTTTGCGGAATGGTGAAGGTCACGCCCGCCAGTTCCGTCTCGATGGGGAAGGGGACGATGATTTCCTTGGCTTTGCTGTTGTAGCGCTCGCGCATTTCCACGATGCCGAGCGCAAGCATTTCTTCGGTTGATTCGTCGATTTTCTTCTTAAATTCGAATGTGAACGCCTGGTTGATGCATCCGTTCGTGACGTGCAGGAAGTTGATGAGGCAATAGCCTTCCTCGTCGGCGATGCTGAAGACGTCGATGTCGTGCGAATAGTTCGCCAGCACCTCGCTGCGCTCCACGAATTCCTTCGCGAGCAGGTATTTTTCCTTCACTTTCTGCGCCTCTTCGAAGCGCATTTCGTCGCTCAGCGCCCGCATTTGCGCCATGAGTTTCTCGCAAAGCGCCCGTGTGTTTCCCTTCAAAATCTCGCGCACTTCGTCGATATTGCGCATGTATTCGTCGCGCGTCTGCTTCCCCACGCACGGCCCGAGGCAGTTTTTGATGTGGAATTCCAGGCACACTTTGTACTTTCCCGCCTCAATTTCCTCCTTCTTCAGGGGCAGTCGGCAGTTGCGCAGGGGGTACATCTTGTGGATGAGCTCGAGCATGGCGTTGAGCGTTCCTGCATGCGAAAACGGCCCGTAGTAGGTGCCCCATTTTTTGTTGATGGTGCGCGTTTTGAACACCCGCGGCAGCCATTCGTTGGTGACGCAGACCGACGGGTAGGTCTTGCCGTCCTTGAGCAGGATGTTGTAGTGCGGCTGATACTTTTTGATGAGGTTGTTCTCCAAAAGCAGCGCGTCTTCGTCGCTCGGCACCACCACATAGTTGATGTCCTGAATCTTGGAAACGAGCAGTTGCGTCTTGCGCGAAATCTGGTTTTTGTTGAAATAGGAGGAGACGCGGCGGCGCAAATTCTTGGCTTTTCCGACGTAAATGATGGTTCCTTTCGCGTCGAAATACTGGTAGCAGCCTGGTGTTTCGGGCAGGCTGAGCACGATGTTTTTGAGCCGTGCGAGGCGTTCTTCGTCCTTTGTCATGCGCTTTTTGTGGGTTGGAAGGAATGCAAAACGCCCATAGTTCGTTTCACGTGAAACAACTGCTGGGCGTTTTGGTGGGGATGGTTGTGGCTGGTGCTTAATACTTCAGCAGCGAGGTGACCTCGATGCCTGGGCCGATGTTTTCGCGTCCGCAGAGTCCTTCGTCGCGAATCTCGATGATGAAGTTCATGTAGCACTTCTTGGGGTTGAACTTCTTGACGAGTTCCCACGCGGCCTTGATGGTTCCGCCCGTGGCGAGCAGGTCGTCGTGGATGAGCACCACGTCGTCCTCGGTGATGGCGTCCTTGTGGATTTCGATGGTGTCGGTGCCATATTCCTTCTGGAAGTCCTGGCTCACCGTCTCGGCGGGCAGTTTGCCGGGCTTGCGGCACAGCACCAGTCCGGCGCCGATGCGACGTGCGAGGATGGCGCCCATGATGAATCCGCGCGATTCGATGCCCACCACCTTCGTGATGCCTTTGTCCTTATAGAGGTTGTAGATTTCGTCGTCCATGATTTCGATGCACTTCGCGTCCTTGAAGAGCGTGGTGACGTCGCGGAAGTTCACGCCCTGCACGGGGAAGTCCTCAATGCAGCGCAGGTTTTTCTTCAGATACTTGATGTTCTCTGAGTCCACACGTTTCGTTTCGGTGGCTTTTTTGGTTTCTTTGGCCATGATGTTTTTTAAATGGTATAGGTAAATGTAAGTTGATTGTTCCACGTGAAACATTTTCCTCCGCCTTATCGGTTCATCAGCACGAGCAGCACATTGATGTCGCTGGGCGAGACGCCGGGGATGCGCGAGGCCTGCGCCAGCGTTTCGGGCTGAATGGCCTGCAGTTTCTGGCGGGCTTCTATGGAAATGTTGTTCATGTTCGGGTAGTCGAATTTGCCGGCAATGCGGATGTTCTCCAGGCGGTGCATCTTGTCGGCCATCTCGCGCTCGCGCTGAATGTAGCCGCTGTACTTGAGTTTCACTTCGGCGGCCTCAATGGTTTCGCTGGCCTGGGCCGGAGTGAGTCCGCTGCACACGCGCTCCATTTCCTGCCGCAGCGCGCCGATGTGGGGCGCCAGGTTGCTGAACGTGAGCTGTGGGCGCGCCAGCAGTTCGCTGAGTTTGCAGCCGCGCTGGAGTGGGGTAGTGGTGCCCATGCTTTCGAGCGCCGGATTGATGAGCGCCGCCTTCACCGAGAACCGCTCTGCAAAGGCCATGAGGGCATCGATGCGGTCGCGTTTCTGCGCCATGCGGTCGTAGCGCTCCTGCGATGCCAGCCCCAGTTCGTAGGCACGGGGCGTGAGGCGCATGTCGGCGTCGTCCTGGCGGAGCAGGATGCGATATTCGGCGCGGCTGGTGAACATGCGGTAAGGTTCGTCCACCCCCTTCGTCACGAGGTCGTCGATGAGCACGCCGATGTAGGCCTCGTCGCGGCCCAGCGTGAATTCCCTTTGGCTGCCCCCTGCCTTGAGCGCGGCGTTGATGCCGGCGATGATTCCCTGGCCCGCGGCCTCCTCATATCCCGTCGTGCCATTCACCTGGCCCGCGAAGAAGAGTCCGTCCACCACCTTCGATTCCAGCGTGTGGCGCAGCTGAGTGGGGTCGAAGAAATCGTATTCAATGGCGTAGCCGGGCCTATAGACCTGCAGGTTGCGGAAGCAAGGCATCTGCCTCAGCGCCGCGATTTGCACGTCCATGGGCAGCGACGACGAGAATCCGTTCAGGTACATCTCGTTCGTCTCCTCGCCCTCTGGCTCCAGGAAGAGCATGTGCTGCGTGCGGTCGGGAAAGACGTGCAGCTTCGTCTCTATGCTGGGGCAATAGCGCGGGCCTATGCTCTGAATCTGCCCGTTGAAGAGCGGCGAATCGGCAAACCCGCTGCGCAGCGTTTCGTGCACCTGCTCGTTTGTGTAGCAAATCCAGCAGGGCAGTTGCCTCAGGCGCTTCGGCACGCTCAGGTAGGAGAAGCACCCCTCCTGCTCGTCGCCGTCTTGGCGCTCCATCAGCGAGAAATCCACCGAGCGGCGGTCAATGCGCACGGGCGTGCCGGTCTTCATGCGGCCAGCCGTGATGCCCTGCTGCGCAATGCTCTCCGTGAGTCCCTTGGCGGCAGGCTCGGCAATGCGTCCGCCCTCCACCATCTTGCGCCCCACGTGCATCAGCCCGTTGAGGAACGTGCCTGCGGTGATGACCACGCAGCGCGCCCTGAGCTCAGCGCCCCAGATTGTCTTAACACCCTGAATATGAGCGTTTTCCACAATCACTTCGGTCGCCATGTCTTGCCAGATGCTCAGGCCGTCGGTCTGGTCGAGGCGGCTGCGCCAAGTCCAGATGAACTTCTCGCGGTCGCACTGCGCGCGTGGGCTCCACATGGCCGGCCCTTTCGAGCGGTTGAGCATGCGGAACTGCAGGCTGCAGGCGTCGGTGACGATGCCCATCTGCCCGCCGAGCGCGTCGATTTCGCGTACGATTTGCCCCTTTGCAATGCCGCCCACGGCGGGATTGCAACTCATCTGGGCAATTTTGTTCATGTCCATGGTGATGAGGCAGGTCTTTGCGCCCATGCGTGCAGCAGCGGAAGCGGCTTCGCACCCCGCATGACCAGCCCCCACCACGAGCACGTCGTAGTGGAAAGTCATTTCTCGTTCAATGTTTTGCGGTGCAAATATAGCGAAAAAGTTTTGAAAACAGGACGAAAGGCCGAATATTTTTATGCCCCCCTGCAAAGACCCCTGCGAAAACGAAGGGCATCGTTTGCGAAAACGAAGACCTTCCTTTTCAAAAACGAAGGGCATCCTTTTGGAGAATGGGGGAAGTTGGAGAAGTTATCACTCACTTCGTTCGTTAGAAGTTACAGCCGATAGTTTTTCTTTCGACCGCACTCGTTTCTGAAAACGACCGCAGTGGTTTTTGAAAACGACCGCAGTGGTTTTTGCGCCAGCGGGGCAGTTTATATATAAATATGGAGTAGGATGGGGCGGGGCGCGGCAAGTTTTTGCGCACGGGCAGGCGTGGTGAGTGTGGCATCGTCAGCCTGAAAAATCCCCGCATTTTCTTTTTCCTTTCAAAAACATTCCTTATCTTTGCCAGCGAATAGAGACGAAAACGATATGACGACAACGACAGTGCAGCAAATCACCTTGCCCGAAGTGGACTTGAAGTTCCTGAAGGAACTGGCAAAGAAACTGGGGTGGACGGTGAAGTCGGCGCAAAAGAAGAAATCCGCCTTCGAAAAGTCGCTCGACGACATCGAAGCAGGCCGCGTGTATGAGGCAAAAGACGTGGACGACTTGTTCCAGCAATGCTTGGGCTGACATGTACAGAATCACCTACACGCACCAATTCAAGAAAGACCTGCGCCGCTGCCAAAAGCGCGGGCTGGAGATGGCGGCCCTGCGCACCGTCGTGCAACTGCTCGCGCAAACGGGAACCCTGCCGCAAACCTACCGTCCCCACAAACTTTCGGGAACGCTGAGCGGTTATTGGGAGTGCCACATCAAGCCAGATTGGCTGCTGCTTTGGCAGCAAAATGACGACGAACTTGTCCTCTTGATGACCAACACGGGCACACACGCGGACATTTTCAGCAAATAAACCTGAGATGAGCAAACCCCACAACCCCTCTCCCCGATTTAAAGGGAGGGGGGGTTTTATTTTCCACAGCCCCTGCGGCAAGTTTTCCTTTCAAGGTGATGACGTGCCTGTGTATGGGCCGTTTCTTGCGCTGTTTGCGGCCGTTTTGGTGTGATTTTCAGCAGTTTTGCGGTTTTATTGGGAAAAAAGTCGTACCTTTGCAGGCGATTTTCCCCCGTTTGTGGGGGCGGCGAGGCATGGGCTTGCCTTCGCGGCGGTTGCTGCGAAAGGCTGCAGGGCCTCGGCCGAGGGATAGAAATAAAGTAGAAAGATTGTTATGACATTTGAAGAATTAGGCGTGAATGAGGCGTTGTGCCGCGCGGTGTCGGAACTGGGGTTCGTGGCGCCAATGCCCATTCAGGAGCAGGTGATTCCCTATTTGCTGGGTCACCAGAATGATGTGATTGGACTGGCGCAGACGGGCACGGGCAAGACAGCGGCCTACGGTCTGCCGATTTTGCAGAAGGTCAGCGTGGAGAAGCCTGGCATTCAGGCGCTGGTCATCAGCCCCACGCGCGAGCTTTGCTTGCAAATCAGCGACGATTTGCGCCAGTTTTCGAAGTATATTGATGGGCTGAAGGTGCTGGCGGTGTATGGCGGCAGCAGTTACGACACGCAGATTCGCCAGCTGAAGAAGGGGGTGCAGGTGGTTGTGGCCACGCCGGGCCGCTTGGTTGACCTCATGGAGCGCGGTGCTGCCGACCTGAGCGCTGTGGAGAATGTGGTGCTCGACGAGGCCGACGAGATGCTCAGCATGGGCTTTTCGGAGAGCATTGACGCCATTCTGGAGGGTGTGCCGTCGGAGCGCAACACGCTGCTCTTTTCGGCCACGATGAGCAAGGAGATTGAGCGCATCAGCAAGAACTATCTGCACGACGCGAAGGAAATCGTGGTGGGCAGCCGCAACGAGGGCGCCGAGCTGGTGAACCATATCTATTATCTGGTGCAGGCCAAGGACAAGTATCATGCGCTGAAGCGCGTGGTGGACTTCTATCCGGAGGTCTATGCCATCATTTTCTGCCGCACGCGCCTGGAGACGCAGGAGATTGCGGACAAACTGATTGCCGACGGCTATAACGCGGACTCGCTGCATGGCGAGCTGTCGCAGGCGCAGCGCGACTTGGTGATGGCGCGATTCCGCCAGCACCGCGTGCAGTTGCTCGTGGCGACCGATGTGGCGGCGCGCGGACTGGACATCGACGATTTGACCCACGTCATCAATTATGGCCTGCCCGACGAGGTGGAGCAGTACACGCACCGCAGCGGGCGCACGGGCCGCGCCGGAAAGACTGGCACGAGCATCTGCATCATTCACCAGCGCGAGAAGGGCAAGGTGAAGGCCATTGAGAAGCAGATTGGCAAGACCTTCGTGGCCGGCACGCTGCCCGACCCGCAGGAAATTTGCAAGAAGCAGCTGATGAAGGTGATGGACGACATTGAGAAGGTGGAGGTGGACGAGGAGATGATTGCGCCGTTCATGGACAACATCTACCGCAAGTTTGAACTGATGGAGCGCGAGGACATCCTCAAGAAAATGGTGTCCATGCAGTTCAACCAGTTCCTTTCCTACTACAAGAACGCGCCGGAAATCGTTCAGCCCACGGGCAAAGGCGACGGCAAGGAGGGCGCGAAAGGCAGCAAGGGCAAGGGCGGCAAACGCACTGCCGAAGCGGGATACACGCGCCTGTTCATCAACCTGGGCAAGCTGGACCACCTGAACACGCGCACCTTCATGGGCTTCGTCAACCGCCTGACGGGCAAGGGCGAGCACCTGAGCATAGGCCGCATCGACCTGATGAAGAGTTTCTCGTTCTTCGAAGTGCCTGAAGCACAGACCGAACTGGCGCTGCGCTGCCTCAACGGGCAGGACTTTGACGGCAGGACCGTGGAAGTGTCGGTGGCCGATTCGTCTGCCGAAGGCGAAAGCGGAAGCAACCGTGGCGCCCGTAGCGGCAAGCGCAAAGCCTATTCCGCCGAGAAACCTGCCCGCAAAGCCAAGGGCGCGACGGGCAAGCGCGGCAAGAAACGCGCGGACGACGACGATTTCGACATCGATTTTGCCCCGAGAAAGACCAAGGATGGCAAGCCCGAATGGGCGAAATTCTTTGAGGGACAGGTGGAAGACCAGTCCTTCTGGGGCATTTTCGAGAAGAAGAAAAAAGGGAAGAAGAAGTGAAAATGTAACCTAAAAACCCACGAAAATATGAAAGTATTCCAGCATGTGAGCGACCTCGGCGACCTTCGCACGGCGCTCAACGAGGCCTTTGAAATCAAGAAAGACCGCTTTGCACACCAGCACCTGGGCAAGAACCGCACGGCACTGCTCATTTTCTTCAACAACAGCCTGCGCACACGCCTCTCCACGCAGAAAGCAGCCATGAACCTGGGCATGAACGTCATTGTGCTCGACGTGAACCAAGGCGCATGGAAACTGGAAACCGAGCGCGGCGTCATCATGGACGGCGACAAGAGCGAGCACCTGCTCGAGGCCATTCCCGTCATGGGCAGCTACTGCGACCTCATCGGCGTGCGCTCCTTCGCCCAGTTCCAAAGCCGCAAAGACGACTACGAGGAGAAAATCCTGCAGCAGTTCATCCGCTACAGCGGCCGCCCCGTGTTCTTCATGGAAAGCGCCACCGTGCACCCCCTGCAGGCCTTTGCCGACCTCATCACCATTGAGGAGCACAAGCGCAACAACCGCCCCAAAGTGGTGCTCACCTGGGCGCCGCACCCCAAGGCCCTGCCGCAAGCCGTGCCCAACTCCTTCGCCGAGTGGATGCTTGCCGCCGACGTCGATTTCGTCATCACACACCCCGAAGGCTACGAGCTCGACCCGCAGTTCGTGGCCGGCGCAAGGGTGGAATACGACCAGCGCAAGGCCCTCGAAGGCGCCGACTTCGTCTATGCCAAGAACTGGAGCTGCCCCGGCGTCACACGCCCCCAGGACTACGGCAAAGTGCTCTCCACCGACCGCAGCTGGACCATCGACACCGACCACATGGCGCTGACCAACAACGCCTTCTTCATGCACTGCCTGCCCGTGCGCCGCAACATGATTGTCACCGACGACGTCATCGAGGCCCCCACCTCCCTCGTCATCCCCGAAGCGGCCAACCGCGAAATCAGCGCCCAAGTGGTGCTCAAGCGCATGCTCGAAGCCCTCTGAGCCTCTCGCGCTGCTGCCTTTTCAGGCACATTTAAGCCAAAAAGCGCACCCGCCAACTTCTGGCAGGTGCGCTTTTCTTTTGTTATTGCGAAAACCGCAAAAAAACTAATTGGCGGCGGCGCTTTGGAGGTTGAGGGCGATGACGGTGTAGGCAATGAAGATGTAGCGGAGGGATTTGCCTGCGAAGGTGGCGAGGGAGACTTTCCAGACGTTGGTGCGCATGATGCCGAGGGCAATGGAAATGGCGCTGCCGATGATGGGCAGGAAGGTGACGAGGGCGGCCCAGGCGCCCCACCGCTGGGTCCATCGCTGCGCTTGCTCCAGGCGCTCGGGCTTCACCTTGAGCCAGCGGGCAATGGTTTCGGCGCTGCCGAGGCGGCCGATGGCGTAGTTGAACATGGAGCCGGCCCAGTTGCCCACGCAGGCGGAAAGGACGGTGAGGGGCGCGTTCATGGTGGTGGTTGTGAGGAGCGTGACCAGCACCACTTCGCTGCTGAAGGGAATGAATGAGCCGGCGAGGAAGGCGGCGAGGAGCATGCCCAGATAGCCGTAGTGGATGAGGAACTCGTTGAGCGCGGCCATGGCTTAGAAATGGATGGGCGGAAAGAGGGTGAAGAGGGCGGCGAGGAAGAGCAGGCAAATCAGCGCGATGCAGAAAATGTTTTGCCATTTGCCGTAGGAAAGGGCGAGGAAGTGGCCGCCGACGATGGCCGTGGGGGCCAGGAAGAGGGGCAGCAGGGCGCCGATGTGCTGGGGCTGGAGCGCGAGCCAGAGGAGGGCGAAGACGCCGTGGCTCACGATGCAGTAGTAGGCCTGTCGGGTGCGCGTCTTGTCGAGGTGCTTGTTCTGCACGAAGTCGTGGGTGCCGACGGCGAAAAGGACAAGCGCCAGGGCGAGGACAATGACTTGCTGGAGGGTGATGCCGGCGTAGCAGGGAAGGCCGATGCGCAGGAACCGGAGCAGGGCGCAGAGGGCAGGATTTTCGGCCATGAGGGCGTCGTTGTTTTCGGCGCCGATTTTCTCCAGCGAATTGCAAAAATCGCCCATTCCATCGGGAAAAATCGCCACTCGGTCGGTGCAGTAGAGGAACGTGAAAAGGAGGAAATAGGGCACCACGATGCCCAGCAGTGAGGCCACGAATCCCTTGAGGCTCATGGAGCGCATGATGATTTGCGACACCCATAGCAGCGGCACCATGAGCAGCAACTGCGGGCAGGCGAGGGAGGCCACGCTGAGCGTGAGGAAAAGGAGGAAGGAATGGAACGTGAGGCGCGGGCGCTGGTAACTGTGGAGCAGGGGGAAGTAGGCCACGGGCGCGGCCATCACCACCAGGTGGGCGGGCGAAAGGGAGTGGAGGCCTGGCACGCAGGTGAGCAGCAGGAGCCAGAGGGTGCTGATGGTTCGGCTGCTGATGCGCAGCAGGGCGAAAGTGCTGTTGAGTTCGGCCATGAGATAGGCCGAGGCGAGGCACACGCCGAGCGACGCCAGCCAGCGCACCACGGGCCAGAGGCCGCCGCCCTGCGGGCCGTCGAGCAGCCAGATGAGCGTGGCGAAAGCGCCTGCCACGATGAGCAGGAATCGCGCGGTGGCTATTTCTTTCTGAAACATGGGCGTGGTGGGATTGGCGTGGGCGGAAAGCGTTTATTTCAGCAGGTCTTGGCCGATGTCGCGGCGGAAGTAGCGGCCGCTGAAATCCACTTGCGCGGCGCGCTCAAAGACCCGTTGCATGGCCTCTTGCTGCGTCTGCCCGTAGGCTGTTGTGGCAATGACGCGCCCGCCGTTGGTCACCACGCGCCCGCCCTGCTCGGCGGTGCCGGCGTGGAACAGCATGGTGGCGCCTTTTTGCTGCGCAGCGGCGCCGTCAGAGGCGATGCCGCTGATTTCAAAACCCTTCTCGTAGTGCTCCGGATAGCCTCCAGAGACGAGCATGACGCTCACGGCGAAGCGTGGGTCGATGGTGAGTTTGCGCTGCGCCAGGTTGCCCTCTGCCACGCCCTGCAGCAGGTCCACGAGGTCGCTGCTGATGCGCGGCATGACGCTCTCCGTCTCGGGGTCGCCCATGCGCACGTTATATTCAATGACCATGGGGTCGCCGGCCTGCGCATTGGCGGCGTAGTCGCGGTCCACGCGGATGAGTCCGAGGAAGATAAATCCTTTGTAATCAATGTTTTCCTCCTGAAGTCCAGCGATGGTTGGCTTGACGATTCGCTCCTCCACCTTGCGCATGAAGTCGTCGTCGGCAAAGGCCACGGGCGAAACGCTGCCCATGCCGCCAGTGTTGAGGCCTGTGTCGCCCTCGCCGATGCGCTTGTAGTCCTTCGCCACGGGCAGGATTTTGTAGTCTTTGCCGTCGGTGATGACGAAGACGCTGCACTCAATTCCGCTCAGAAACTGCTCAATGACAACGGTTTGGCTTGCCGAGCCGAACTTTCCGCCGAGCATTTCGCGCAGTTGCTCCTCGGCCTCTTCAAGCGTGGGCACGATGATGACGCCCTTGCCGGCGCACAGGCCGTCGGCCTTGAGCACGTAGGGGGGCTGGAGGGTTTGGAGGAAAGCGATGGCCTGGTCGAGGGTTTGGCCCGTGAAAGTGGCGTAGGCGGCAGTGGGAATGCCGTGGCGCTGCATGAAACCCTTGGCAAAGTCCTTCGAGCCTTCGAGGCGCGCGCCGGCCTCAGACGGGCCAATGACGGGCACTTGGCGCAGTTCGGCGTCGGCTGCGAAGTAGTCGCTGATGCCCTTCACGAGCGGGTCTTCGGGTCCAACCACCACCATGCCGATGCCTTCGCCCAGCACGAACTGGCGAATGGCGCCGAAATCGTCGGCCTTGATGCCCACGTTTTCGCACGGCGCAAAGCGGTGCTCGCCCGTTTGGTCGTTCATTTCCAAGTGGTTAGTGCCAGCATTTCCCGGCGCCACAAACAGTTTTTCCACCAGCCGGCTTTGGCTGATTTTCCAAGCCAGGGCGTGTTCACGTCCGCCCGACCCTAAAAGCAAAATCTTCATATCGCGTTCGTTTTCAGAAGTTTCCGTAGCAAAAGCGGGGCATTTCCCAAGCGCCGCAAAGGCCATGGGGCGACTACTGGCGCAGCAGTTCAAGGAAGCGCTGCTTCAGCGCCGCCATTTCCTCGGCCGAAAGGTCGGGAAACCGCTCCAGCAGCAGGTTTTGCAGCGCTGCCTCCGCCTTGGCGCGCATCTGAGCCTTGCCGGCCCGAATGCCTGCCGAGAGTTCATTTTTCGGCAGCAGGGCCCGATTGAAATTACCGTCACTCATGGTCTTTTTGCGCTAATTGCCTGCAAATTTACGATTTTTTCCTGACGTATGCGCGCTGTTGCCGCGGAAAATCGGCGGGAACGCGGAAAATCAGTGAGGACGCGAAGAAGAGTTTGCGAAGAAACGAGTGCGGTCGTTTCCAAAAACGACTGCGGTCGTTTTGAAAAACCACTGCGGTCGTTTTGAAAAATCACTGCAGTCGTTTTGAAAAAGGATGCCCTTCGCTTTGAAAAAGGATGCCCTTCGTTTTGGAAAAAGAAGGTCTTCGTTTTGGAAAATATATTCTCCTATCACTGTTCGATTTTTTCAAAAATCGCCCATTTCATCGGGAAATTTCACCCTTTTTCCGCCTCGTCAATCTCGCGGCGGAGGGGATAGTTGCCGCGGAGTTGCTCAAACTGCTCGGGGTGTGCCTTGAGGCGGTCGCTGTCCACGCGCGGGTCGTAGAGGCGCAGGGGGCCGGCGGTTTCGGGGCCGTAGGCGAATCCTTCGGGCAGTGGCGGCGGCGTGATGGTGAGGCTGAAGGGGCAGCCGAGGAATTGGCAGACCGCTTGGAGCGACATGCGCGTGGCGTTGGCCTTGCCGTCGGCGGAATAGCCTGCGATGTGTGGGGTGGCGATGGCGGCGCGCTGCAGCAACTGGCGGTCGATGTTGGGCTCGTTTTCCCACGTATCGACGACGGCGCCGCGCACTTGCCCGCTCTCCAGGGCGGCGAGCAGGGCAGGATTGCTCACCACTTCGCCGCGGCTGCTGTTGATGATGAGCGGCCAGCGCTTGAGTTGCGCGAAAAATGCCTCGTCGGCCAAGTGGAACGAGGGATGGGGCGGGGCGGTGGTGAGGTTGGGATGGAAGGTGATGAGGTCGGCCTCGCGGGCAATTTGCTCCAGCGAAGCGGCATGGGGCAGTTTGGGGTCGTTGAGCAGCACGCGGAAGCCCATGCGGCGCAGGTCGTCGGCCACGAGCGAGCCCACATGGCCCACGCCCACCACGGCCGCTGTTGGCGCGAAATCCGCGTGCGGCAGCAGGCCGAAAAGAGGCTCGGTGGCGAGCAGAGCGTTGTGCACGTACTGCCTCACGCTGCCGGCGTTGCAGCCTGGGCAGTTGGTCCAGCGGATATGTTTTTCCGCCAGGAAATCAGTGTCGATGTGGTCGTAGCCAATGGTTGCGGTGACGACGAGGCGCACGCTCGAGCCCTCGAGCAACTGTCGGTTGCAGCGGGTGCGTGTGCGGACGATGAGAATGTCGGCGTCGGCCACGTCGCTCGCGGCGATTTCGGCGCCGGGCAGGTAGCGAACTTCGTCCACCAACTGCTCAATTTGCCCCTGAATGAAGGGAATTTTGTTGTCAACAACGGCTTTCATGGGGGCAAAGTTACGAAAAATCGCGAAAAAGGTTGCTCATTTCGAGAAGTTTGATTAGTTTTGCAAAGATAAAAGATGAAGACTATGACGTTTACTGACCGCTCCATGCCCATTTTTGATGAGGCCATCAGAGACTATCACGTGCTCAACAACGTGGACCAGCCCATGCCGCAGCGCTATGCCGAAGGCACCATTGAGCACGATTTGTACTTGAAAAACTGGATTGACACCGTGCAGTGGCATCTGGAGGACCTGATTCGCGACCCGCAAATCGACCCGCAGGCCGGCATGGTGCTCAAGCGCCGCATTGACAAGAGCAACCAGGACCGCACGGACCTCGTGGAGCGCATCGACAGTTATTTCCTGGAGAAATACCGCGACGTGGCGCCCCTTGCCGACGCTACCATCAACACCGAGAGCCCGGCGTGGGCAGTGGACCGCCTGAGCATCCTCGCCCTGAAAATCTACCACATGCGCGAGCAGGCAGAGCGCCAAGACGCTTCGCCCGAGCACATCGCCCGCTGCCAGCAGAAACTCAGCGTGCTGCTTGAGCAGCAGAAGGACCTGAGCAGCGCCATCGACCAACTGCTCGACGACATTGCCGCCGGCCGCAAATACATGAAGGTGTATCGGCAGATGAAAATGTATAACGACCCATCGACCAACCCCGTGCTCTACGGAAAAAAATAGACGCCCTTGCAACGACTGCTCATCATCCGCTTCTCCGCGCTCGGCGACGTGGCCATGACCGTGCCCGTGGTGCATTCGCTGGCCAAGCAATATCCCGACCTGCGCATCAGCGTGCTCACCAAGAAAATGGCCGCACCGCTGTTCAGCTTCGCGCCGTCCAACGTGGAGGCCATGGGCGTGGACCTCAAGCAATTTGACGGGCTGAGCGGCCTCAACCGCCTCTACAAGCAACTGAAAGAGAGGAACTTCGACGCGGTGGCCGACTTCCACGACGTGCTGCGCAGCAAGTTCCTCCGCACCCGTTTCCGCCTTGCGGGAAAAAAAGTGGCGGTCATCGACAAAGGGCGCAAGGAAAAGCAGCAACTCATGGGCCACGGCATGGACGCCGAACCGCTCATCAGCGGCACCGAGCGCTACGCCGCCGTGCTCGAGAAACTGGAACTGCCCATCAGCATTGACTTCGACCGCGCCTTCAATCCGCGCCTGCAGGACTACAGCGCCGTGGAGCAAGCCATTGGTCGCAAAACCGCCGGCGAGCGCTGGGTGGGCATCGCCCCCTTCGCCGCCCACGACACCAAGGTCTATCCGCTGAAAAACATGCGGCGCGTGGCCGAAACGCTGGCGCAGCAAGGATGCCGCGTGCTGCTTTTCGGCGCAGGCCAGCAGGAGAAAGACATCCTGGAAAGTTGGCAAGCCACCAACATCACCAGCGTGTGCGGACTGCTGGGCGGCCTGCACAACGAAATGCTGCTCATGGCGCGCCTCGACGCCATGCTCGCCATGGACAGCGCAAACATGCACATCGCCGCCCTGTGCGGCACCCCCGTCGTGAGCATCTGGGGCGCAACCCACCCCAAAGCCGGCTTCGCGCCCTACCACCAGCCGCTCGACAACATCATCAGCCAAGACGACCTGCCCTGCCGCCCCTGCTCCGTCTATGGCAACAAAGCCTGCAAATTTGGCGACAACCGCTGCCTCACAGGCATTGCGCCCGAAACCATCGTGGAGAAAACCCTGCGCATCGCCACCGAGAAATGCCTGCGGCAGCAGAAAAACTAAACTAACCCACGCTCGCATGACCGCCTTTCAGAACATACGCTACCACACGGAGCGCGCCCTGCTGTGGCTCATCTCGCTCCTGCCCCTGCGTGTGCTCTATTGCCTCTGCGACATCATCTTCCCCATCGTCTACTACCTCGTGCGCTACCGCCGCAAAGTGGTGCGCCAAAACCTGCAATCCGCCTTCCCCGAAAAGACGGAGGCGGAAATCGTCAGCACCGAAAAGCGCTTCTACCACTTCTTTTGCGACCAATTTGCCGAGCAAATCAAACTCTTCTCCATGAGCAAAAAGCAGATGATGCGCCGCATGCAGTTTACCGGCCTGGAAAACATCCGCCAGACCGCTGCCGACGGCAACCACTTCATCTTCGTCATGCTCGGCCACTACGGCAACTGGGAGTGGATTGCCAGCCTGCAATACTGGCTGCCCGAAATCCACTGCACCCAAATCTACCACAAACTCGAAAACCCCGTCAGCAACAAGATTTTCCTTGAACTGCGCAACCAGTACGGCGGCGAGTGCATCAAGATGAAAGACACCTTCCGCCGCCTCCTGCAACTGCGCAGCGACGAAAGGCCCGTGGTCGTCGGATTCATTGCCGACCAGCAGCCCAAATGGAACGCCATACACCACTTCACCCCCTTCCTCCACCACGACACCGCCGTCTTCACCGGGGCCGAGCAACTGGCCAAGAAACTCGGCGCCGCCATGCTCTATGCCCACGTCACCAACCCCCGCCGCGGCTACTACCAGTGCGAGATGCAGCCCATGACCACCGACTCCAAGGCCTACGAAGACTTCCAGCTCACCGACCTCTACTTCCAGATGCTCGAGCAAGACATCACCAGCCTCCCCCACATCTGGCTCTGGAGCCACAAACGCTGGAGCCGCACCAAAGAACGCTGGCTGCAACGCCAGCAAGCCGCCAAGGACAACAAGCAATGAAACACTGGCGCGGGCACTTGCTCCGCAGCAAAATACACCTACGAAAAGAAAATGGACAAATTTGAACTAACTCCCGACCAAGACGCCGCCATGAGCCAAAGAGCAACTGCACATAGCCGACGACTTCTACCTGGCATAAACCACCCACCTTTTTTCAATTCACATACATTATTAACTACTTAAAACCCAAAACAACTATGACTGACGACCATGAAGAAATGACTGAGGCCGAACTCGAAGAAGAGTACTACGAAATCATGCGCGCCCTCTATGACGACCGCCCAGAACCCGAGCGCGACGACCGCGACTCGCCCTGGAGCGACGTCTATGGCGCCGACGACTACGGCTTCGACGGCGACTTCTGAACTGCCTCGCAGCACACGCTGCAGGCGGCTAAAATCAACAACATCAACCTATTAACTAAAAGAACCATGGAAGAAAACAAGACCAATGGCTAGGAAAAGGCCCCGCACATGACGAAAGAGGAATTCATGAAAGCCGTCAAGGCCTACCAAGAATACCTTGACACCCACCCCGAAGAACTCGAAAAAGACATTGAGGAGGAGTTCGGCGTCATCGCCAGCGACTTCGACTAAGCACCACCGCAACCCACACAAAAGCAAAGCGCACCTGCCAATTTCTGGCGGGTGCGCTTCGTTTGATGGCCTTTGCCTGCTCCATCCTTTAGGAGCGGGCTTTTTAGTAGCCGAAGATGTCTTGCAGGGTGAGGTGGCGGACTGTGCCGAGGGACTGGAGTTTTTGCTGGTCGAGTTCGTTTTCGTCGCCAAGGATGATGTATTTGTAGGTGTGGTTGGCGATGTTTTGGTTGGCAAAGTCGGCGATGTCTTGCAGGGTGAGCGTCTGGAGCTGGCGGTAGGCTTCTTGGCGCGGGTCGGCGGTGAGGCCTTTTTGCTGGTTTTCATAGACATAGGTGAGGGTGTTGCTGCCATAGACGCGCTGGGAGGCGATGCGCTTGATGAGCGCCTCTTTGGCGAGGGGGAAGGCGGCGGTGGACTGCGGCATGTGGTCGATGATGTCGCGGAAGACGTCGAGGCAGTCGCTCATTTTGTCGTTCTGGGTGATGATGAACGTCTGGAAATAGTTGGGCTGTCCGGGTTCTTTGGGCTCGCGGTAGATGGCGCTGGCCTGGTAGGCGAGTCCGCGGCTTTCGCGCAGTTCCTGGAAGACGATGGTGTTCATGCCGCCTCCGAAGTATTCGTTGAAGAGTTGGATGGTGGGGGATAGGCTGGGCGTGAAGGGTTGTCCGGTGCAGGAGAGTTGCGCCATGCGGATGGCCTTGGAGGGGTAGGGCGCGAGCAGCACTTCGTTCTCAGGGGTGGTGAGGATGGGGTAGGTGGCAGTGGCCTGAGTTTCTGAGTTTTTAAGTTTCTTTGTTTTTGAGTTTTTGAGGGTTTTGCTGATTTCTGCCTGCGTTGCGGGACCATAGTAGAGGATGGTTTTGGGCAGCGCCTGCAGTTCTTGCAGTTTGTTGGCGAGGGCCTGCGGGTTGGTGGAGCGGAGCGTCTGCTCTGAGGGGATGTCGGTGAGGGTGTTGGTGGGTCCGCAGAGGGCGTATTGCTGCAGGCGGTTGTAGCATTCCTTCTCCTGCGATTTGCTGATTTCGCGGTCTTGCATGATGTCGTCCACGTAGTTGTCGTAGATGGCTTGGTCGGCCTTCACGTCGGCCATCCACTGCTGCAGGAGTTCGATGGCCTGCTGCTGGTTTTCGGCCAGTCCGGTGAGGTGGATGGTGGTCTGCGTGGGCTTGACGTCGAAGCGCACGTCGCAGGCGAGGTTGTAGAATGCCTTTTGAATTTCGGTGGCGGACTTTTTGTTTGTGCCGAGATAGCCGAAGTATTGCGTGGCGTTTTGCAGCGTGTTGTCGTTGCGCTGTCCGCGCGGATAGATGTAGCGGAGGGAGAAGGTGCCGTCGGTGGTGTTCTGCTTGTAGAGCAGGGTGTCGCCGCTGGCGAGAGTGGCGGTGCTGATGTCCTTCTGGAAGTCCACGAAGCGTGGCTGGATGGGGTCGGTGTGGTTGCTGAGAATTTGCGCCACGTAGTCGCTCGTCTTGTCGCGGTTCATGAGGATGGGCGAGATTTGCGGCTTGTCGATTTTCTTCTGGTTGGGGTCGTCGCCCTGCTCCTTATAGACGATGGCGTAGTTGTTGTTGCGCAGCCACTCCTGGGCAAATTTGCAGACGTCGTCTTTGGTGATGGCCTGCAGGCGGTTGATGCGGTTCACGGCGTCGGCCCAGTCGGTGTGGTTCACGAATGCCGAAACGAAGAGGTCGGCGCGTCGGCTGTTGCGCTCTGCGGCGCGCATGAAGCGGAGTTTCTCGTTGTTCACGATGCTTTGCAGGAGTTGCTCGTCCCATTCGCCGCGGCCTATTTTCTCCACTTCGTCGAGCATGAGTTGGGCTGCCTGCTTCAGGGTCTGGTCTTCCTTGGGAATGGCGAGGGCGATGAGCAGGCTGTAGTCGGTGCAGTTGGCTGCCTCAGCCTCGGCGTAGAGCAGTTTCTGCGTCTGCAGGAGGTTCTCGTCGAAGAGGCCGGCTTTCTGGTTGCAGAGCAGGTTCTGCAGAATGGTGTTGTAGTCGCTCTCGAGCGACGATGCGCCGGGCAGTCGCCATGCGAGCAGCACCATTTCCTCCTCCTGGCCCAGCACGGTGGCTTCCTTGGGCTGCGTGATGGGCGCTTCGGGCGCGTAGGTCAGCGCGGGGATGTTGGGGTTGGGCTGCCAGTCGCCGAAGTATTTCTCAATGATGTCCATGGTGGCGTCGAAATCGAGGTCGCCGCTCATGCAGATGGCCACGTTGTTGGGCACATAATAGGTGTGGTAGTAGTTCTCAATGTTGACGATGGAGGGGTTTTTGAGGTGCTCCTGCGTGCCGATGACGGTGTGCTGGCCGTAGGGGTGGTTGGGGAAGAGCAGCGCCATGCTTTTCTCGTAGATTTTGCTGCCGTCGCTGGTGAGCGAGCGGTTGTACTCCTCATACACGGCCTCGAGTTCGGTGTGGAAACCGCGCACCACCATGTGCTTCATGCGGTCGCTCTGCACCTTGGCCCAGTTCTCCATTTCGTTTTGCGGAATGTCCTCCTTGTAGCAAGTGGCGTCCTCGCTGGTCCAGGCGTTGCTCTCGTTGCTGCCGATGGCGGCCATGAGCTTGTCATATTCGTTGGCGATGGCGAGTTTCGATGCCTCGTACGACACGCTGTCAATTTCGTGGTAAATGGCCTTGCGCTGGTCGGGGTCAGTGGTTTGGCGATAGACCTCGTAGAGCTGGCGGATGCGGTCGAGCAGGGGCTTTTCGGTGGCATAGTTTTGCGTGCCCATCTGGTCGGTGCCCTTAAACATGATGTGCTCCAGATAGTGAGCCAGGCCCGTGGTTTCGGCGGGGTCGTTCTTGCCGCCAGCGCGGACCACGATGTAGGTCTGCACGCGCGGTTCGTTGTCGTTTTGCGAGAGATAGACGGTGAGTCCGTTGCTGAGCGTGTAGATACGCGTTTTGAGGGGGTCGCCCTCCACTGTTTTGTAGTTTCTCATTTGCGGAAAAGCGGTGAGCGCCATGGCGATGCCCACCAGAATTAATGTGATTCGTTTCATATTTTTTGTTGTGTGATTATTTCACGCTTTCGAGGAATTGCCTCAGGAAATCCTCGTCGATGTCGCCGAGTTGGAACTCCCGTTCGGCATCGTCCCTCACCATGCGCAGCCAGATGTTTTCGGCCTCGTCGGCCTGGTCTGATGCACTGTCGGCCAAGGGGTTGTCTTGCATCGCGGAGGCCAAGTGCGCGGCAAAGAGGCGCGCGGCTGCGGGGAGCGATTCGCCCATGTCGGCAACGACCTGCTGCAGTTGCGGCAGGGAGTCGAACTGCCCGTCCTGCAGGTCGGCCATGAGGCGGTCGAGGTCGCTTTGCAGCACGGGCATGTCGGCCAGGTAGGTCCACTGCTCGTCGCTGCTGCCTTCGGCCTCGTTGGGGTCGTGGTTCTGGCTGACGAAGAGTTGCAGGAGAAGTTGGTAGAAGCGGATGCCGCGGACGGCCGATGTGCGCTTCATTTGGAATCCTTCGCACTCCAGAATTTCGTCGTCGCCCGTGGCCAAGAGGTTGCGCAGGAACACCATGCCGTCGTAGGCGGCTTGCGCCAGCGCGGGGTCGGGAAAGTCGAAGCAGATGGGCTCGGTTCGCGCGGCGAGGGGCCTGCGGTCGCGCCGCTTCCACTTCTTCGTGTCGCGCCACGTGCCTACGCTGCGCAGGTTCACGCCCGGCACAACCCACGTCTGCCCCTGCTGGCCGATGACGTAACTGAGCGGCAGGTGCGTGAGGTCGGGGTGCGTCTCCACCTTGCCCATGACCATGGAGAAGGCACCGATGGTGGCGGGCCAGAGGATGTGCGCGCCGCTCGCGGTTTTGCTGCCGCGCAGCAGGTTTCCGAAGTGAATGGCGCCCATCTTGTAGGCATGGTTGCTGAAGTTCGTTCCGCTGCCGGCGTTGTAGAAGGCGTACTGCCCGCCGATGAGCAGCGAACTCTTGTGGTGGGAGGCGGAGAAAGGCCCGCAGAAAGCGGCGCAGGCCTCGCCGTTCTCCATGTGGCAGTTGGCGAAGAAGAGGCTGCTTTCGGCAGTGAAGCCGCGGCCCAGGTAGGCGCTTTCGCCCACGAACGAATTATAGACTTTTGCGCCGTCGCTCACCGTTGCGCCGGGCGATACGACGGTGTTTTCCATGATGACATCGGGGCCGATGAGCGTGGGCGCCTCGTCGCTGCCCAGGATGGTGCACTCGGTGAGGCGGCTGCAGCCCATGAGTTCGCAACTGTCTTCCACCCACACGTTGGTCATTTCCCTGACGCCCACCACGCGCGCGTCGGTGCCGATGTAGCCCTGCACGCAGTTCGACGTCTTCTCCTGCGCGTGCAGCCGCGCCAGTTTGCGCGCTTCCTCGCTGCGGAGCATGAGCGCTGCGGTGGTGGCGGTGAGGCCTTCACACAGCACCACGTTGGCGCCGCCGGCCTCGTTGAGCACGGCAATCTCCGTGCCCTGCCCGAAGGTCGTGCCCTCTTGCGCGCTGACCACGCCCACGTTGCTGATGTAGGCGCCGGCGGCGATGACATAGTTGCTGATATATCCGCCGACGTTCTCCACGAGGCATCCGTCGCCCAGCACCACGTCGTGCAGCGTGCAGTCGCGCAGCGCACTCTTTCGGCGCAGCCCGTCCTCCACGCTCACCCATCCCTGCAGCCGTCCGAGCCGCACGCTGCCCAAGAATCGCACGCGCCGCACGGGCCCCGGGCTGAAGTCGTTTTCCACTTCCACTCGCGTCCAGTCGTCGCTTTCGCAGCCCTGCGCCTCGAGCGCGGCCACTTCTTGTTCGGTGAGTTGTCGCATAGTCCTTGTGTTTGATTTGCGCTTTATGCTTTGTGTTGGCTTTGCGCTTTTGTGTTTGATTTGGGCAAAGTTACGCATTTTTTCCCGTATAGTGCCCTCTCGCCCCTGTTTTTTTTGGAAACGACTGCAGTGGTTTTCCAAAACGACTGCAGTGGTTTTCCAAAGGCAACGTTATACAATCTGACCGAACCTTATTTTGCCAAGATGATTTTTTTTCACCACTATTTATAATCAGAAATAACTCAAAAT
>Ga0065709_1005991_pt1 | contig 32853 bp, 23 predicted proteins | sample Hoacrofraction14_2_FD_59096 | JGI IMG/M metagenome (GOLD analysis project Ga0065709, IMG submission 59096) | Hoatzin crop microbial communities from Cojedes, Venezuela, sample from fiber fraction 14 v1 | ecosystem: Host-associated > Birds > Digestive system > Esophagus > Crop | place: Venezuela...
GACCACACCGCTCCGCTGGCCATCCCCCACAAGGAGCAGGTGGAGGCAGCCATGCCCAAGGGTTCCAAGGCCGTGCTCATCAAGTATGGCCTGAGCGAGGAGGAAATCAAGGAGAACTCCAACATCGTGCTTTCCCTGGCAGACGACATCCGCAGCAACGACGAACTGTTCGTGGACGTAACGCACTCGTTCCGCTCCCTGCCGCTCATCGTCATGCAACTGATTCTCTATCTGCGCACCGTCAAGCCCGGAACCAAAATCAACCACATCTTCTATGGCATGCTCGACATCACCAGCGAAATGCAATACACCCCCATCGTGGACCTGAAAAGCCTGCTGACGGTGAACGACTGGATTAGCGGCGCGTATGCTTTCAAGGAATTTGGAAATGCCTACAAAATCGCAGAACTGCTCAAGCAAAATCACGCTGCAGACTCCGCGCACAACAGCGCGGCAACCGTGCTGGAGGATTTCTCCAACGCCATGAACCTGAACGCCACCCACCTCATCAAGAACGAGACGGCAAGGCTGGCGAGCGTAAAGATTGACCCCGAGAAAGACCGGTTGGAGTCTCTGATTATCAATCCGCTAATTGACGGTTTCACACGGCAATTCCAGAACAAGACCACCGCAAAGTTCCAATACGAATTGTCGAAATGGCACCTCCAGCACAAGAACTACCTAGCCGCATACGTCAACTGCTACGAAGCGCTCATTTCGCTCGTGTGGGAAAACAATCAGAAATGGATAACCAAGCACTCCTACTTTAAGGATGACGACAACAAACTGCTGTTCATCAATGATGAAACACAGCGGAACAGCCGAATCCTTCAGCGGGAGCGGGACTATGTGAAAGGATGGATACGCGGCAAATCGTGCCCTGGGAACATCAGGATTTCAAAGGAAGTCACAGAATCGTTCAGTCTTTTGCAAAAGGACCGGAATGCGCTCGTGCACCTGCTCAAAGAAGAGGCTTCCAACAGCAAGAGCCTCATCCGGAACATCAAAGACGCTATTGAGAAAGTGAAAAAAGAATTCTGACACTTCCGCGGCACGCAACTCAACAAAAAACTTACCAACAACGTAACCCAAGAATTATGGCACGAAAAGTTTTTATATCTGTTCTCGGAACTAGTTTCTACAACCCATGCGTTTATGGCAGAGGCGATTTTCGCTCACACGAAACGCGCTTCATCCAAGCAGCGACCCTAGAGTTCCTCGGTGCTAAAGATTGGAACAAGGAAGACCTTGTGTTAATCGCAATGACAGAAAAAACGCGCTCTGCCAATTGGCATCTCAATCCGCCAGAAAGGAAAGACAGCAAAGACAACCTGCATGACTATCTAGGCCTTCAGCAAGTACTTGCAGAGATGCAACTCTCCTGTGAAGTGCGACCGCTTGACATTCCTGACGGGAAAGACGAAAACGAAATGTGGGAGATATTCAGTAGAATTTTTAAGGAAATCAAAGATGAAGATGAACTCTATCTAGAACTCACACACGGATTCAGGTACCTCCCCATGCTGCTGCTTGTGCTGTGCAACTATGCCAAATTTCTTAAGAATGTCTCCATAGCACATATCTCCTATGGCAATTTTGAAGCCAAGAATCCCGAAACTAAAATTACGCCCATCGTCGACCTGCTCCCGCTTGCCGCTTTGCAAGACTGGACTTATGCTGCTGCCGATTATCTCCAGAACGGATATGCAAAAAGTTTACAAAAACTCGGTCCTGAAAATAGTTTTATAGATAAATTATATTTATTGACTAAAGAGCGCCAAACGTGCAGAGGACTCTCTATCTGGGAAAAAACAACAGTCAATGATTTTCTTAAAGCGGAAGATGAAACCACAAATAATTTGATAAAAGGGTTGTTTGAGAAGATTCGAGAAGAAGAGCAATCTTTGCAGTCTTCTTACTCAAACTCATGCTTTGCTGCTGCTCATTGGTGTGTCTCCAATGGATTGTATCAACAAGCAATTACCTTACTGCAAGAGGGTATTGTTTCTGCAGTCTGTGAGGAATACAACACTACATACGCAGCTGAGAAACCACTAAGAATAGAAAATGACAAACGGCGGGATTTAGTAAATAAAGCTTTTTATACGAAAGACCTAGATAGACTTAAGTGGAAAGTGGAGGCTGAAGACATTCCAACAATAGAAAAGCTCCACCTATGCTCCATGCTGCAAGATAAAGAACTAATAACGATTTTCAAAGAGTTATCTGATATCCGAAACGACTATAACCATGCAGGATTCAGAGAAACTCCCCTTGACTCGCAAAAGATTATTGATAAGGTGAAGGAAAATATTGAAAAGACTGGTTCTGGCTATCAGCACAATGCTGGAATGATAAAGCAAAAAGTTTTCATCAATGTGACAAACCATCCTAGTTCAGCATGGAACAAAATTCAAAAGACTGCCGCAGGCGTATATGGCGAAATCCATGACATAACCTTCCCTAACATTTCTCCCGATGGTTCTGCCGAAGAAATAGAAACGCAGGTTGGAAGATGTCTGGAAAAAATTCGAAGGCGTAGTAAAGGGAAAGATGCCACCGTCCACATCATGGGCGAGATGACATTCACCTACCGCCTCGTATCCCGCCTCAAGGCAATGGGCATACGCTGCGTGGCCTCCACCACCGAGCGCATTGCCGAAGAGAAAGACGGCGTGAAGACCTCCCAGTTCAAGTTCGTCAGGTTCCGAGAATACTAACCATCAGCAGCAAGAAAGCCATGGACCTCGTGCTCAGCACTTACGGCGTTGCGCTGCGCCGCGACAACGAAGCATTCATCGTGCAGACCAAAGACGGGAAGCAGCGCATTCCCGCCAGCAGCATCAAGTCCATACAAGTGGGCAAAGGCATTCAGCTCACCAGCGACGCCATCATGCTCGCCATTGAGCAGGAAGTGGAAATCCTCTTCATGAACAAAGTGGGCAACCCCTGCGGACGCGTCTGGAGCCCCAAGTACGGCTCCATCTCCACCATCCGCAAGGGTCAGCTCGCCTTCACCCAGTCGCCCGACGCCGTACGCTGGATAAAAGGCGTCATCAGCGCCAAAATCGCCAACCAGCAAGCGCTCATGCTCATGGTGAACGGCGACACGGAGGAAGAGCGCCAGCTCGTGGAGAAAAACATCGCCCGGCTCGAGGAATACCGCGTCAAAGTGGACGGTCTCAGCGGCGAAAACGTCAGCGACATCGCCCCCATTCTCCGAGGATGGGAAGGACAGGCATCCCGAATCTACTTCGCCACCATGAACCTCGCACTGCCAGAACAATTCCGGTTCGAAGAGCGCAGCCAGCACCCCGCACGCGACATCACCAACGCATTCCTCAACTACGGCTACGGCATGCTCTACGGAAAAATAGAAGGCGAACTCATCAAGGCAGGCATCGACCCCTACATCGGCGTGCTACACCGCGACGAATACAACCGCCCCGTGCTGGTTTACGACGTCATTGAGCGCTACCGCGTGTGGGTGGACTACGTGGTCTATACCCTCCTCGCCCAGAACGCCATCTCCGACGAATACTACTCCATGCGCGAAGACGGTTCATGCTGGCTCGAAGGCCTCGGCCGCCGCGTGCTCATCCAATCCATCAACGACTACCTCGAAGAGAAAATAGAGCACAAAGGCGAGATGCGCGCCCGAAACACCCTCATCAGAGACTACACCATAGACTTGGCACAACAACTCAAAAAATACTAGCACCATGCTGATGGCAGGAAAAAACGTTCAGTCGGCCGCCGACGAACTCAAACGGTTCAGCGAAGAAACGCTCTACCAGAAAATTACACACCCCGCCCCCGAAATCGAGGCACGAATCAGGCAACTGCGCGCACTGCGCCAAATCGACATCCAGAAATACAACGAGCAAAAGCGCGCCCTTCCCTACTTCGTCTGCGGAATCTTCCAACCCCCATTCCGCCGCACCGAAAACTTCGCATGCATCGACACGCTCGTGCTCGACATCGACAAGCTCAGCGCAAAAGGACTCCAGCTAGACCAGACCCGCGAGCTGCTCCAGCAAGACGAGCGCGTGCTGCTCTGCTTCGCCTCCCCCAGCAACGACGGACTCAAAATCATGTTCCGCCTCAAAGAGCGTTGCTACGACCACGGCCTCTACAGCCACTTCTACAAAATCTTCGCACGCCAATTCTCCACCCAATACGCCCTCGAGCAAGTCGTGGACTCCAAAACCAGCGACGTCACACGCGCATGCTTCATCAGCTGCGACCCGCAAGCCTACTACAACCCACAGGCACAGCCCATAGACTGGCAAGCCATCTGCGACGCCAACGAAGACACACGCCTCTTCCCCGCCGCCACCAGCGAAAAGCCTGCCGCCTACAACACCACCCCCGACACCGACACCGGCGATAAAGAAAAACCCGCCCGCGAGCCATCCGACGAAATCATGCGCCAAATCAAGCAGCGCCTCAACCCCAACGGACGCCCAGCACCCGAGCGCCCCGAGACCTACGTGCCTCAGCAACTGGCTGACATTGCCGAACCCCTGCGCGACTTCATCGAAGAAATGGGACTCCAAGTCAAAGAAATCATCAACATACAATACGGCAAGAAAATACGCGCCAACCTCGGCCTCAAAGAAGCAGAAGTCAACCTCTTCTACGGGCGCCGAGGCTACACCATCACCAAAACCCCGCGCAGAGGCACATCGCCACAGCTCAACGAACTGCTCGAGGAAATCGTGCGCACCTACCTCGACAACGCCTAACCACCCTCTGCCCCTCCCTCCCCCGCTACGTGACACGAAAGAAAGCACCACTCTCCTACCTGCAAGTGCTGCAGAAACTACGCGACGCAGGCATCAGCGGAGCACACTACGTCAACTCGCCCAAAAACCGCGCTGACAAACTCGCGCCCCTCCAAGAGCGCGTCGACAAAATACTGCGCATCATACGCCAACCCAACAGAAAACCCACCAACATGCTATTCTTCGTCATGTACGACATCGAAAGCAACAAAGTTCGATACAACGTCGTAAAATACCTTGAGCGCCAAGGATGCACACGCATCCAGAAATCCATCTTCCTCGCCGACATCGACCGCCAGAAATACGAGGCCATACGCCAAGACCTCGCAGAAGTGCAGGCACTCTACCACAACCACGACAGCATCATCATCTGCCCCGTCTCCACCGAACTCCTGCGGAGCATGAAAGTCATCGGCAAATCCATCGACATCGACATCATCACCCACAACCGCAACACCCTCTTCTTCTGACGCCACCCCAGCGCAATTCCACGCTTTCCACCTCGCCCCAAAACATTTAACCCTTTTTAACACGCTCATCCATTGCCAGTTCAGAAAAAAGCAGTACCTTTGCACCGTCTTAGAAAACACTTAATTTCTGTTAATAAACATAGAAAAGAGTGAAATTTCGCCCGTAAGACACTGGTTAACAACCACAAAACTTTGCCACCCTACTAGTACCATTCCATTAAAACAAGGATTAAGACAGTGATGTTTTCAGCGGTAAAAATCTCGGTGTTGTAGTCTACTAGTACCATTCCATTAAAACAAGGATTAAGACGGCCACACTGGCGTCAATGAGACACCAGCGGACAGCTACTAGTACCATTCCATTAAAACAAGGATTAAGACGCTGGAAATTCCTCCAGTGAAAGTTCCCGAACCCACCTACTAGTACCATTCCATTAAAACAAGGATTAAGACTTGACATAGGAGGATACGGACGTATGCTGTACATCCTACTAGTACCATTCCATTAAAACAAGGATTAAGACAGGCCACCGACTGGCCAATTAGTATCTTCTGCAGCTACTAGTACCATTCCATTAAAACAAGGATTAAGACGAATCGTCCTCTTCCGAGGCCACTTCAACTCGGCGCTACTAGTACCATTCCATTAAAACAAGGATTAAGACGCTCCTGTCCATCGACGGTGGCCAAAAAGTCGGCCCTACTAGTACCATTCCATTAAAACAAGGATTAAGACTTGGCGTCCTTGGCCGTTTCGGCGTCGGCCTTAGCCTACTAGTACCATTCCATTAAAACAAGGATTAAGACCGCTGAACTGTTTGGCATTCAAGATTCCTGTAAAGCTACTAGTACCATTCCATTAAAACAAGGATTAAGACCATAGGTTTTCCTTTCGTGTTTTTAATGGTTGGACACTACTAGTACCATTCCATTAAAACAAGGATTAAGACGGCGTCGCCGTCCTTCGTGGTGATCTTTTTGGCCTACTAGTACCATTCCATTAAAACAAGGATTAAGACCTTAGTTCGTTGTCAATGCTGAACATTTTTTAGTGCTACTAGTACCATTCCATTAAAACAAGGATTAAGACGACTAAGTATCATCTCCTTTGATGGTAAATACCTGCATCTACTAGTACCATTCCATTAAAACAAGGATTAAGACTTCATTATGCTAGACGGGTAGAGTTGGCGGACGTCCTACTAGTACCATTCCATTAAAACAAGGATTAAGACTCCCGAAGAGAGTCGAATGGCATAACCCTCGAACTACTAGTACCATTCCATTAAAACAAGGATTAAGACTTCAATAGCGCACGCTGTGAGTGCCTCAATGGTTCTACTAGTACCATTCCATTAAAACAAGGATTAAGACAACTTCTTTACCGTCAATGGTGACTCTTTTGTCCTACTAGTACCATTCCATTAAAACAAGGATTAGCGAACAATGCATCAGACAACAGACGGCCTATTTGCAAGCGAAGAACCCTCGGAAGTTTTGCTTCCGGGGGTTCTTTTTTTCGCGCATCGTGCGGCGGACGGGCAAAAGTGGCATGGCGCGACACGGGCGAGGGCTGGATTCGCCACGGCACAACATCAGGAATGGCCGTCGAGTTTCACGGCCGGCGGGAACGGCTGCAATAGAAGAATGGGGGGCTTGTGAAAACGAAGGGCATCGTTTTCGAAAAGGAAGACCTTCGTTTTCGAAAAGGAAGGGCATCGTTTTTGCAAACGAAGGGCATCGTTTTCTGGTTGGGGCACAAAAAAAGTTCCGGAGCAAGAGCTCTGGAACTTTTTTTGTGGGGAAAACTTCGCGCTGCGCAGCGAACGTTTTGCGGCGCTTTGCTTAGTGGAGCTGGGCGAGGGCGGCGGCGATGCGGCGCATGGCCTCGCGGATGTTGTCGTCGCTGGTGGCGTAGCTCATGCGGAAGCAGGAGGGGGAGCCGAAGGCATCGCCGCCTACGGTTGCCACATGCCCTTCTTCGAGGAGGTAGAGGGCGAGGTCGGTGCTGGTGCTGATGGTTCGCTTGCCGTCGGTCTTGCCGAAGTAGGCGGAGCACTTGGGGAAGAGGTAGAAGGCGCCCTGGGGGTCGTTGACCTCAAGTCCGGGGATTTGGCGGGCGAGGCTGACGATGAGTTCTTTGCGGCGCTGGAATGCCAGGCGCATTTCTTCCACACAGTCTTGCGGACCGTTCCAAGCGGCTTCGGCGGCTTTCTGCGAAACGGAGCAGGGACCGCTGGTGTATTGGCCTTGGAGTTTGTTGCATCCTTTGACAATCCACTGCGGCGCAGCGATGAATCCGATGCGCCAGCCGGTCATGGCGTAGGCTTTGGAAACGCCGTTGATGATGACGGTGCGGTCTTTCATCTCGGGAATCTGTGCCATGGAGGCGTGGTGGCCGGTGTAGTTAATGTGCTCGTAGATTTCGTCGGCAATGACAATGACGCCGGGGTGGCGCAGCAGGACTTGTGCGAGTGCCTGCAGTTCGTCGGCGCTATAGACGGAGCCGGTGGGGTTTGACGGGGAGCAGAGGATGAGCGCCTTGGTGCGGGGCGTGATGGCGCTTTCCAGTTGCTCGGGCGTGATTTTGAAGTCTTGCTCGATGGTTGCCTCCACGCAGACGGGCGTGCCTTCGGCCAGGATGACCATCTGGGGGTAGGACACCCAGTAGGGGGCGGGGATGATGACTTCGTCGCCGGGGTTGACGATGGCCATGATGGTGTTGCAGACGCTCTGCTTGGCGCCGTTGCTCACGAGGATTTGGCTGGGTTCGTAGTCCAGTCCGTTCTCGTTTTTGAGTTTGCGCACGATGGCCTCTTTCAGGCTCTGGTAGCCGGGCACGGGTGAATAGCGCGTGTAGTTGTCGTCGATGGCTTGCTTTGCGGCCTGCTTGATGTGTTCAGGCGTGTTGAAGTCGGGTTCGCCGACACTGAGGTTGATGACGTCGATGCCTTGTGCGCGCAGTTCTGCGCTTTTCTGCGACATGGCGAGTGTTGCGCTGGGTGCGAGGCGCTGGAGTCTTGCTGAAAGTTCCATATCTGTTTCAATTAATAATTAACAAATAATAAATAATAATTGCCTCGGCAGTGAGTGTCAGTGCTTGTCGCTGCCTTCTGCTTCGTCTGTTTCCTGCGCTTTCTTCTTGCGGAAGAGGTTGAGAATGAGGATGATGGCGATGGCAAGGAGGGCAATGAGTGCCACGTAGGCAATGGTTTCAGTGGTCTTGACGCTCTGGGGGTCGAAGGTCATCTTGATGGTGTGCTTGCCGGCCGGCACGAGCATGGCGCGCAGCACGTAGTTGGCGCGGCAGATGTGGGCGTCTTTGCCGTCAATGGTTGCGGTCCATCCGGGGTAGTAGATTTCGGAGAAGACGGCGAGCGCGTCCTTTGCACTGCTGGTTTCGTAGGTCACGCTGGTGGAGGTGAGCTCGGTCTGCGTGATGGTCGCTGCGGAATCTGCCTCGAAGGTTGCGGGCAGCGCGGCGGCGTCTTTGTCGTCACCAGCCAGAATTACGGCGGTTTCGTGGAGGTTTTCTTTGCCGAGTGCGTCGATTTCCTCGTTGGCGTTGCCCACTTGCTTCACGTTGTGCACAAACCAGGCGTTGCCAAAGGCGGCGGGGTTCTCAATGGGCAGCACGGAGGAATTGCCGTTGCCGAGGAAGAACCAGCGCGTGTTGAGCATGTTGAGCACGGGGTAGAGGCTGTCGGTCTTGACCTGCGAGAAGTCGTAGAGCGGGTGCTTCAGGTCGCCCGATGCCACCATGCCGGCGGTGTCGAGGCGAGCTTCGCCCACGGCTTGATAGACATTGTGCATTTCGGGCGCGATGTGGCGCTCAATGAGTTCCTGATAGCGGCGCAGTTTGGCAGCGTGGTAACCGCCGATGTTGCTGAAATTGAACGACGGCGTGTTGTCGTTGAAGGTGGAAACAGCGAAGTTGAGCACGCGGTAGTTGCGGCCGTTGCCGTCTTTCTGCAGCACGAACTGCTCGGGCTCGGTGGGAATGTAGGCCGCGGCCTGCATGGGTTTGTCCACGAACATATCGTCGTTGAGGTAGCGCTTGTTCACCTGCCAGAGGTCGATGAGGCAGAGGGCGAGCAGAATGACGCTGAGAATGGTGGCGGGGGCAGCGTTGCTGGTGGTTTCCGAAGCGTTCTGCTTAGCGCTTTTCTTGCTGGTTTGCAGGGATTTGCCGCTCTGCGAGAAGTACCAATAGAGGGCAACGGCGCCGAGGGCGATGAACAGGAGGGAGCGCCAGGCGTCGCTGCTCACCATGGATGCGCGCAGGCTGGCCACGCTCTCCAGAATGCGGTTGGCGGTGCCCTGGTCGAGGTATCCGCGGCTCACGTATTCAGTCATGATGTGGCGGTCATTGAGCGACAGGCATTCGCCGCCGAGCGACGGCACGATGGCGAAGGCGATGCAAACGACGGCGCAAATAGCGGCGCTGACGACGAGGGCGCGCAGCATGGCCACACGCTTGTCGCTCTGCAGGCAGCCTTCCACAAAGGCTTTCAGGCCGAGCAGGGCCAGGAGCGGAATGGTGAATTCGGCCACGACAAGGATGCTCGAAACGGTGCGGAACTTGGCATACATGGGCACGTGGTCGATGAAGAAGTTGGTGAATGGCATGAAGTTGTGGCCCCATGCCAGCAGGATGCTGAGGATGGTTGCGATGAGCAGCGCCCATTTCAGCGCGCTGTTCTTCGGCAGAATGAGCAACGAAAGGATGAAAAGCATGCAGACGATGGCGCCCACATAGACGGGTCCGCTGGTGCCGGGCTGCTCGCCGAAGTATTGCGTGAATGCGGCATAGACGCCCATTTGGCTGAACTGCGGGTCGGCTTTGCCCATGAGTTTGTCGCTGGCCTGAATGGGCACGCTCGCGCCGCCCTTCACATTGGGAATGAGAAGCGTCCAGGTTTCGCCCACGCCGTAGCTCCAAGCGGTGATGTAGTCGCGGTCAAGGCCGCTGCTGGTCTGTTTTTTCTGGTCCTCGCCAGCCTTCACCAGTTCGCTCTTGCCGCGCATGGTGTCCTTGGCGTACTCGTAGGTGTGGTAGAGGTTGGAGGCATTGACTGCCACGGCCACGATGGCTGCCACGACGAGCAGTGCAGTGGCCTTGAGGAAGCGCGCCATCTGCTTCTTGCGCAGGGCGTCGATGAAGAACGCGATGACCAAGCAGATTTCCACAATGAGGAAATAATAGGTCATCTGCACGTGGTTGCTCTTGATTTGCAGGGCGGCGAAAAGCGCCGTGACGAGCAGTCCCCAGAGCCATTTGCCGCGGTAGAGCAGCACCATTCCTGCGATGGTTGGCGGAATGTAGGCCAGAGTCATCACCTTCCAGATGTGGCCGGCGGCGATGATGATGAGGAAATAGGTGGAAAAGGCCCACACCACAGCGCCCAGCGCGGCCATCCATTGCTTGAAATCGAAGGCGCGCAGCAGGATGTAGAAGCCCAGCATGGAGGCGAAAATGAACCAAACGTAGTCGGGCAGCCACAGGTGCCAAGCGCTTTCCACGGCGGTGAGGGGTTTCACGCTGTCGTAGCTGGGCGCGATTTGGTAGGTGGGCATGCCGCTGAAGATGCTGTTAATCCAGCGCGGCGTCTCGCCGCTGTGCGCCTCGCGGTAGCTGTTGATTTCCACGCTCAGGCCGTCGGCGCCGGAGTGGTCGTGTCCCGTCAGCACTTTGCCGTCGAGCGCGGGGTAGAAATAGACCACGGCAATGAGGGCGAAAAGCACTACGCACAGGGCGTCGGGCAGGATTTTTTTCCAATTCATATTTGTGAGGTTTTTGAGATTTTTCTGCTGTCCCAATGTGGGGAGTCAGGAGTTAAGGAGTATCACTCGCTGCGCTCGTTAGGAGTCAGCCGATAGTTCCCTTTTCTCCTTATTTAATTGTTAATTCTTAATTGTTAATTTTCAGAACATTTCCGGCAGTTCAAAGAGGCGCTTGGCATTGCTGCCCTTCACCAGCACGGTCATGCCCTGCGGCGGGTCTTGGCGCAGCGTCTGCTTCACTTCCTCCGCGTCGGCGAAGAGGCGGAAGCCTTTGCCTTGAGCGGCCTGCGCGAATTTCGGGCCTACGAGCCAAACGCCTTCGAACTGGGCCTCCTCGAGCAGCGAAACAATCTTCGCGTGCTCCGCCTCGGAGTAGTCGCCAAGTTCGCCCATGTCGCCCAAGACCACCAGTTTGTGCGGCTTTTGCATCTGCCGAAAGTTATTGATGGCCAGTGCCATAGACGTTGGGTTGGCGTTGTAGGCATCCACGATGAGTTCGTTGCGCTCGGTCTTCACAAACTGCGAGCGATTGTTCGTGGGCGTGTAGTCGGCCAGTGCGGCGCAAATGTCCGCGTCGCTCACGCCAAACGCCTGTCCCACCGTAGCCGCGGCCAGCACATTGTCGAGGTTGTAAGTGCCGATGAGCTTGGTCTGCACATCCCCACCCTGCCACTTCACGCGCAGCATGGGGTCGCACGCCACCACTTCGCCCGCGGCATAGAGTTGGCGCTTCAGGCCCTCGCTGCGCTGCATGAGAATGTCGTCGCGGCCGTTGACGAAAGCGGTTCCGCCGTTCTCGCGCAGGAAATCGTAGAGCTCGCACTTGGTGTTGATTACGCCCTCAAACGAGCCAAAACCCTGCAGGTGAGCGCGTCCCACGTTGGTGATGAGGCCGTAGTTGGGGCGGCAAATCTCCACCAGTTCCTTGATGTCGCCGGGATGGCTGGCGCCCATTTCCACCACGGCCAGGTCGTCTTGCTCCGACAGGCGCAGCACCGTGAGCGGCACGCCAATGCTGTTGTTCAGGTTGCCCTGCGTGAATGCCACGCGAAACTTCTTGCCCAGCACGGCCGCGGTGAGTTCCTTCGTCGTCGTTTTGCCGTTCGTTCCCGTGATGCCCACCACGGGCAGCCCGAGCCGCTCGCGGTGCGTCCGCGCCAACTGCTGCAGCGCGAGCAACACATTGTCAACGAGCAGCATACGCTCGCCGCTGGCCACCTGCGGATTGTCCACCACGGCCCAGGCGCAACCCTTGTCGAGGGCCGCCTGCGCGTAGGCATTTCCGTCAAATCGTTCGCCCTTGAGGGCAAAGAAAATCGAGCCTTCGGGGCAGTTGCGGCTGTCGGTCGTCACCACCCTGTGCTCCAGAAAAATTTCGTAAAGGCGTTCCAAACTAACCATTGTTCGTTTGCATTTTGCTTGCAAAGTTAGCAAAAAACTCACTAATTTTATCGTTCCAACGCAAAAACTTCACAAAAGGTTGGAAATTGACAGGACAAAGGGGCACTATCCTTGTTAAAAGTGTCACACTCCTTATTATATATATGCGCGCGAAAGAAAAATCGAGCGAGAGCAACGGCAATTCAGAAATTATTCGTAACTTTGCAACTAATATGACCATTTTATAGTGCACAAACATGGGATTGAAAGCCTATTTTACTGGAAAAAGCGGCCTGATTTTCTGGCTCAATGTCATTCTGGCCATCGGCCTGCTGGTGGCGCTGCCGTTCATCACCTTCCAACTGCTGGGCTGGTACACCAACCACGGCGAGAAGGTGGAGGTGCCTGACGTGAGAAATCTCAACGCCTACGAGGCAGGCAAGAAGCTGGAAAGCAGCCGTTTGCAAACAATTATCGCCGACTCTGTCTATCGGTCCGACCTGAAAAGCGGCACGGTGCTGCAGCAAATGCCGCGCGGCGGACAGATGGTGAAGAGCGGACGCCTCATCTATCTCACCGTGAGCCGCAGCACAAAGCAGCCCGTGGAAATTCCTGATTTCCACAGAGATTTGCGCAATGTGGAGACGCAACTCACGCAACTGGGCTTCACGCTCACCGAACCGCAACTGGTGGAGGGCGAGGAGAAAGACCTGGTGGTGGCGCTGAAGCAGGGCGCCATGCGGCTGAATGTAGGCGAAATGGTGGTGCCCGACCGCCCCGTCACCATCGTGGTGGGCGCCGGATTCCCAGAGGACACGCTCGACGTGGACTCGTTCATGGTCATAACCGAAGGTGGATACGATGTCGTCCTCTGATTTTCAGCCGAAAAGCGCCGCAGAAAGCGACGAGTTGCAGGCCGAAGACCTGCTCTACGAGCATGTGCGCATCGTGGCCGACGAGGGGCAGAATCTGCTCCGCGTAGATAAGTTTTTGCTTGAGCACCTGCCGTCAACCAGCCGCAACCGCATTCAGAAAGCGGCCGACGCGGGGTTCATCTTCGTCAACGGCAAGCCCGTGAAGCGCAGCTACAAGGTGCGCGGCGGCGACGAGGTGAAGGTGATGCTCGACCGCCCGCGCTACGAGAACGACATCACGCCGCAAGACATCCCGCTCGACATCGTGATGGAGGACAAGGACGTGATGGTGGTGAACAAACCGGCGGGAATGGTGGTGCATCCGGGCCACGGCAACTGGGACGGAACGCTGCTCAACGCCATCGCCTGGCACCTGAAGGACGTGCCTGATTTCGACATCAATAACCCCGAAATCGGACTCGTTCACCGCATAGACAAGGACACCAGCGGACTGCTCGTAATCGCCAAGACGCCAGAGGCTAAGACCAGTCTGGGCAAGCAATTCTTCAACAAGACCACGCAGCGCGAATACAACGCCTTGGTGTGGGGCAATTTCGACGAAAACACCGGTACCATTGAGGGCAACATCGGGCGCAATCCGAAGGACCGCCTGCAGATGAGCGTCTTTCCGCCCGACAGCGACATCGGCAAACCCGCCGTCACCCACTGGGAAGTGCTGGAGCGGTTTGGCTACGTGACGCTCGTGAAGTGCGTGCTCGAGACGGGCCGCACGCACCAAATCCGCGCCCACATGCGCCACATTGGGCACCCCATCTTCAACGACGAGCGCTACGGAGGCGACCAAATCCTGCGCGGCACGCAATTTTCGAAATACAAGCAATTCGTGGAAAACGGTTTCCGCCAATGCCCGCGCCAGGCGCTCCATGCCAAGACGCTCGGCTTTGAGCACCCCACAACAGGCGAACACCTGTTCTTCACCGCCCCCCTGCCGCCCGACATGGAGGGCCTGATTGAGCGCTGGCGCATCTACACGCAGAGCCGCACCGACCTGAACTGACGCCCGCGGCCGCTTTCCGCAAACCATTTCCGACTTTCAAAATACACATATAATAATATGACTGAACAAGCAAGCAAGCAAAAGCCAGTCGTGGCCATTGTGGCCGGCGGCGACTCGTCGGAGCACGACGTGTCGATGCGCTCGGCCGACGGCATCAACAGCTGGCTCGACCGCAATCTCTACGAGGTTTTCATCGTGGAAATCTCTTCGAAAGCATGGGAGGCGCACCTGGCCGACGGCACGAAAGCGCCAGTGAACCGCCACAATTTCACCTTCGACGACCACGGACGCACCGTCCGCCCCGACTACGTTTACATCACCATCCACGGCACGCCCGGCGAGGACGGCATCCTGCAGGGCTATTTCGACCTGCTCGCCATCCCCTACTCCACCAGCGGCGTGCTGGTTGAGGCCCTGACATTCAATAAGTTCGCGCTCAACCAATACCTGAAAGGCTTTGGCGTGCGCGTGGCAGAAGACATCCTGCTCCGCCCCGGTCAGAGCATCGCTTCGGAAGAAGTCGTGAACCGTGTGGCGCTCCCCTGCTTCATCAAGCCCAACGCCGGCGGAAGCAGTTTCGGCGTAACGAAATGCAAGACGCTGAGCGACATCCAGCCCGCCATTGAGGCCGCGCGCAAGGAGAGCGACGAAGTGCTCATCGAGTCCATGCTCAGTGGCACGGAAATCAGCAACGGCGTGTTCCGCCGCAGCGACGGACAGGTGCAAGTACTGCCCATCACCGAGGTGGTGAGCGAGGACGAATTCTTCGACTACGACGCGAAATACAACGGCCGCGTGCAGGAAATCACGCCGGCGCGCCTGAGCGAAGACACCACCAAGCGCGTGCAGCAACTCACCGCCGCCATCTACGACATTCTCGGCGCAAGCGGAATCATCCGCATCGACTACATCATTTCGAAGAACGAAGAGGGCACCGACGTCATTAACCTGCTGGAAATCAACACCACGCCGGGCATGACCGCCACTTCGTTCATCCCGCAGCAAGCCCGCGCCGCAGGCATCGACATGACCGACATGCTCACGCAGGTCATCAGCCACAAACTGAAATGCTGAGCCCATCGCGCAACTGAATAAGCGAATAATAATACCACCGCCATTGCGACCGCCACCAATTATTATTTATTCCTTATTATTTATTATTTGGTGTCACAGTTTCACCCGTAATTCCCTCAAAGCCATGAACATCCACGACTTCGACGACATCCGCCCGTTCCTGCCCGAAGAACTGCCGGCAGTCTATGACCGCCTGCTCGCCGACCCCGAATTTCGCGGCGTCATGCAGTTCGTTTTCCCCGACATCCCTGCCGACCAGCTGGAACAACTCATCCGCAAAGGCAAAACGAACCAGGAATTCCAGCTCAACATCGTCTATCCGCTGCTCAAGCGCCTCATCGCCACTGCCGCAAAAAGCCTCACGGCCAATTTCACGGCCCTGGACCAGGAGCGCGACGCGCCGCACACCTTCGTCAGCAACCACCGCGACATTGTGCTCGACACCGCCTTTCTCTCGTTTCTGCTCTACGAAAACGGCATGAACACGGCGCAGGTGGCCATTGGCGACAACCTCCTCATACGCCCCTGGATTCGCGACCTCGTGCGCATCAACAAGTCGTTCATCGTGCAGCGCGGACTGCCCATGCGCCAACTGCTCCTCGCCAGCGCACACCTGTCGAAGTACATGCACTTCTGCATTGCCGAACAGGGCGAAAGCATCTGGATTGCACAGCGCGAAGGCCGCGCCAAGGACAGCGACGACCGCACCCAGGAGAGCGTGCTCAAGATGATGGCCATAGGCGGCGATTTGGCAGAAATGAACATCGTGCCAATCGCAATCACCTACGAATACGACCCGTGCGACTACCTGAAAGCCGCTGAGTTTCAACTGAAACGCGACGTTGAAGGTTGGAAGAAATCGCCGCAGGACGACCTCGAAAACATGCGCGTGGGCATCCTCGGCCACAAAGGCAAAATCCACTATCACGCCGCCCCGTGCATCACGCCCTGGCTCAAGACGCTGCCCGCCGACATGCCCAAGACCGACTACTTCCGCACTGTGGCTCAGCACATTGACCAGGAAATTCACCGCCACTACCACCTCTACAGCGGCAACTACGTGGCAGCCGATTTGCTCCGCGGCAACAGCGACCACGCGGCCCACTACACCGCCGACGAGAAGGCAGTTTTCGAGAAATATCTCGCCGAGCGCATCGCCCTCGTGCCTGTGGAAAAGCCCGACGAGGCCTTCCTGCGCGAGCGCATCCTCACCATGTATGCCAACCCCGTCTTCAACCATGAAACGGCTGTTCAGGCATAGCCCTTGGCTATTGCTCCTGCTCGCGCTGTCCTTCGTGGCGTGCGACGACGATGACGGCGACGCCTACCCCAACCTGGTGACCGAACTGGTGGAAGTGCGGACGGGCGCCGACAAGAACGTGACGAGCATCACCACCGACGCCGGCGAAGTATTCGCGCCCAGTTCCGCCATCAGCGCCAACATTGCCGACACGCTCTACCGCTGCCTCTGCTCCTACGTCCTCAAGGGCGACGGCACCGCAACGGTCTATGAGCTTTCACGCGTGATGTCGGCGCGCCCCTACCCTCCTGCCGCCTTCAGCGTCCGCCCCATGGACCCCGTAAGCATCATCAGCCACTGGCAGTCGCCGCGCTGGCTCAACGTGCGCTTCTCCTACCTCACGGGCGGCGGAAGCAACCACCAGTTCGCATTTTGCGAAGACAGCACCGCCACAACCGCCAGCGGCAATGCCGTGCACCACATCTCGCTGCTCCACAAGCGGCCCGACGACGACCCCGAGAACTACACCACGAAGCAGTACCTCAGCCTCCCGCTCTGGCGATTTGCCGACGGCGACAGCGTGGTCCTCACCATCAATACCCCCGACGGCCTGACCCAAATTGCCTGCAGCAACTGATTTTAAGTTCGGCGACACCACATTTGCGCCTTGCAACTGCGGCAAAAACTCAGGCAGCAGCGCAAAAAACCTTCGGCGCAATGCCCAAAAGCCCTCAGTGACGGAAGTTCCCCTTCCGCCACTTTTTTTGTGCCCGCCGCAGCCCCTCTCAAAAACGATGCCCTTCGTTTTTGAAAACGATGCCCTTCGTTTTGCAAAAGGAAGACCTTCGTTTCTGAAGAGGAAGGGCATCGTTTTCGGAGCGCGGCGCAAGGGTTTATTGAGGGGCGCGCCAAAAAAGCGGCGGAAGTGGGGCGTTTTCTCAAAGAAAATGCGTATCTTTGCAAGTTAAAAGGGATAACGACCATGACAGTATCGGAGTTGATTACGAACGATGCGCGGCACACGGACTTTTCGTTCGAAGTGCTGCCGCCGCTGAAGGGCAATGGCACGGACAGCCTGTACCGCACCATCGACCAGTTGGTGGAGTTCGGACCGAAATACATCAACATCACCAACCACCGGTGGGAGTACGTTTACCACGAGCAGGCGGACGGCACGTTCACGCGTCAGCGCCTGCGCCGCCGCCCTGGCACGGTTGCCGTGGCCAGCGCCATCATGCAGAAGTACGACATCAAGGTCATTCCGCACGTGGTTTGCTCCGGCGCCACGCGCGAGGACGTGGAGTACCTGCTGCTCGACCTCCAGTTCCTGGGCCTGACTGACATCCTGCTGCTGCGCGGCGACAAGGCGAAGGACGAGAACCGCTACACCCCGACGAAGGGCGGATACAGCCACACGACCGAACTGATGGAGCAGGTGAACCGATTCAACGAAGGTTTCTTCGACGACGGAACGCCCATCAGCAAACCTGGGCCCAAGTTCTCGTTCGGCGTAGCCTGCTACCCCGAGAAGCACGAAGAGGCGCCCAATCTGGACTACGACCTGCACGTGCTGAAGCAGAAGCAGGACCTGGGCGCCAACTATGCCATCACGCAGCTGTTTTTCGACAACGAGAAATACTACGACTTCGTGCGCCGGGCGCGCGCCGCTGGCATCACCATCCCGCTCATTCCGGCGCTGAAACCGATGGGCAAGCTCAGCCAGTTCAACGTGCTGCCAAAGACGTTCCACATCGACCTGCCGGAGGACCTGGCGCGCGAGGCGGAACGCTGCACGACCGATGAGCAGATAAAGGAACTGGGCGTGGAATGGGGCGTGGCGCAGTGCAAGGACCTCATTGCCCACGGGGCGCCAGCCATCCACTTCTACACCCTGGGCGCCGCAGACAGCATCCGCCGCATTTGCCAGCAGGTGTTCTGACGGAAACGGCTGAAAGACAACGACTTTTCATTCTGAAGCAGTGCAATTTGACGACATCATAGGACAGGAGCGAACGAAGGAACGGCTCATTCAGGCAGCGCAGCAAGGGCGCGTGCCTCATGCGCTCATGCTCTGCGGCCAAGAGGGCTGCGGCGCTTTGCCCCTGGCGCTCGCTTTCGCGCAATACTTGCTGTGCAAGGGCAAGGAGCCGAAGGCGGACGACGGCATGGGCCTCTTTGGCGCGCCGGCCGAACCTGCGCAGCCGCTCAACCACAGTTGCGGCCGCTGCAACGACTGCCTCATGGCGGAGAAGCTGCAGCACCCCGACCTGCACTTCATGTTCCCCATCTACAAACTGAGCAGCGGCAAGCCCACTTATTGCGACGAGTTCATCGCGGAGTGGCGCAACATGCTGCTCGCCAACCCCTACTGCGGCTACGCGGAGTGGCAGCAGGCGTGCAATGCGGAGAACCACCAGCTGATGATTTACGGCAATGAGAGCGATGCCATCCTGCAGAAACTGTCGCTCGTGTCGAGCCAAGGCGGCTACAAAATCTGCCTCATCTGGCTGCCAGAAAAGATGAACGCCACTTGTGCCAACAAGATGCTGAAACTGCTGGAGGAACCGCCTAAGCAAACGGTTTTCCTGCTGGTGAGCGAGCGCCCCGACCTGCTGCTCGACACCATTCGCAGCCGCACGCAAATCATGGAAATTCCGCCGCTGCGCGAGGAGGAAATCTTCCAAGCGCTCACGCAGCAGCACCACATTCTGGAGGCCGATGCCAAGCGCATGGCCCACAACGCCCACGGCAGCATGACCGCTGCGCTGCGGCTCATCACCGACAACACGAGCGAGCAGGAGTATTTCGACCTCTTCGTGTCGCTCATGCGCCTGGCCTACGCCCGAAAAGTGAAGGAGATGAAGCAGTGGAGCGAGCAGGTGGCCGGCATGGGGCGCGAGCAAATCAAGGACTTCCTGGCCTACTGCCAGCACATGGTCCGCGAGAATTTCATCTACAATTTCCACCACCCCAAGCTCAACTACATGAGCGAGGCGGAGGCCACGTTCGCCATCAAGTTCGCCCCGTTCATCAACGAGCGCAACGTCATCGGCATCATGCAGCAACTGCAGCTGGCGCAGCGCGACGTGATGCAGAACGCCAACGCCAAAATCGTGTTCTTCGACTTCGCGCTCAAAATGATTGTGCTCATCAAAAACCGATAACCCAACCGATTAAAAACCACATATAATAATATGTCTGACTACACCTGCGGAAACAGCGGCGCCTGCTCGCTCTGCGCGAATGGCTGCTCGCTCAAGACCGACAAGCTCAACGAATATGACTGGCTGGCCGACCTGCCCGACAACGCCACGGCCACCGACATCGTGGAAGTGCAGTTCAAGCCGCCACGCAAAAGTTTCTTCCTCAACACCAACCACTTGGACCTGAAAAAGGGCGACATCGTGGCCGTGGAGGCCAACCCAGGGCACGACATCGGAACGGTGACCATGACCGGCCGCCTTGTGGCGCTGCAAATCAAGAAAGCGCGCCTGAAACCCGATTTCGAATTCAAGCGCATTTACCGTCACGCCCGCAAAGTGGACCTCGACAAATGGCGCGAAGCCCGTGCACAAGAGCACGAGACAATGATTGAAAGCCGCCAGATTGCCAAGGACTTAGGCCTGAAAATGAAAATCGGCGACGTGGAATATCAGGGCGACGGCAACAAGGCCATCTTCTACTACATCGCCGACGAGCGCGTGGACTTCCGCCAGCTCATCAAGGTGCTGGCCGAGCGCTTCCACGTGCGCATCGAGATGAAGCAAATCGGCGCGCGCCAAGAGGCCGGACGCATCGGCGGCATTGGTCCCTGCGGCCGCGAACTCTGCTGCTGCACGTGGATGACCTCCTTCTCGAGCGTCGCCACCAGCGCCGCACGCCTGCAAGACCTCTCGCTCAATCCGCAGAAACTCGCCGGCCAGTGCGCCAAGCTGAAATGCTGCCTCAACTACGAGGTGGACCAATACGTGGAGGCGCTGAAGTCGCTGCCGTCGCGCCAAATCTCGCTCCACACCATCGATGCCGAGTATTTCTTCGTGAAGGCCGACATTCTGCACCACACCGTCACCTACTCCACCGACAAGCACGTGCTGGCCAACGAGCGCACCATCTCGGCCAAGCGCGCCTTCCAAATCATTGAGATGAACCGCAACGGCGAGAAGCCCGAGGCGCTCACCGAGGACGGCAAGCCCAAGCAGCATATTTCGCTCGACCTGCTGGAGCAGGAAAACATCTCGCGCTTCGACTCGCAGCGCCGCAAAAAGAAGAAAAACAAGCCCAAACCGCAGGGCAACCGCGGCGAAAACGGCGGGCAAAACGCTGGCGCCAAACCGCAAAACAACGCGGGCGGCAAACCGCAGAACGGCGGAAACCGGCAGCAAAACGGCGGCGGACGTCCGCAAAACGCGGCAAGCAACAAGCAGTATGCCGCCAACAACAAACCGCAGCAGCGCCCGCGCAACAACAATCAGGTGCGAAAGCCCAACCAGCACAGGCCGAGCAACAACCGGCCCAACACATCGAATGAGTAAAATTCTGCCACTCATGCTCATAGCACTTGCGCTCGTCACATCGTGTGGCGGGCGCAAACCGCTTTCCCCAAAGCCATCCTACCACCAGTTTCAGACCGTTGACACGAAGGGCTGGCAGCGCGCCGATACGCTCCTCTTCACCATCCCCGCCGCCGATTCCGCCGCCACGCTGCAACTGCAAGTGCAGGTGCGCGCCCTCCACGCCTACCCTTTCCAAAACCTGGTGCTGCAAACGAGCGTGAACCATGAGCAGACGCGCCAAACCACCTTCACCATCCACCCCAAAGCCGGCGCTGAAACGCCCGAGCAGACCACCCTCTCCCCCACCTACATCGACGCCACAGCCGACATCGCCACCGTCACCACCACGCCCAACCAGTCCACCGAAGTCCGCATTGCCCACCACATGGAGGCCAATCCCCTCCCCGGCATTGCCAACATCGGCGTGAGGGCGGTGGAGAAATAGCGAACGCGGCAACCGCTTCTCTGCAGAAAAAAGACAAAATCGCCTAAAATCTAACTAATATGAAATCATTCTTATTTGAAGACACATTCGACAGTTATGCGTTCAACTCCCTCAAAGTGGATAAGGCCACCCAGTCGCGCATCCGTGATTTCTACAAAGACCTGCAAGAAGCAGGAGTGGAGGAAGAGGTAAAAGATGCCTACATCCGCTTTTTCCGCCTGAAGATTGACGCCAAGGACAAGCATGACCTCTACACTTCCGAGGCGCTGTGGGAGTTCAAGTATGACAAGAAATTCGAGAACCGTCGCCAGATTGCAGAAACTTTGGCGCAACTCATCTACTATGTTCACGACCTTCGCTTCAGCAGCACGCTGAAGAAAATTCCGCCCTACCTGATTATGGCCGACCGCAACGAATTTCTGCTGACGGAGACCAAGGAATGGGAGAACTATTTCAATGCGCCAGACGAAACCTACGACTGGACTTTCGCTGCCAGTACGCCCGACATGGCGCTGGTGAAAGACCTGGAGCTGGACCAGAAACTGAACACCATCCGCCATTTCAATCTGTTCAGACCCGCCGAAATGTGCACCGTCATCTCGCTGATGGGCAACATCTACGACGCCCAACAGACGCTGAATCTGCAAGTGAAGAAAGCCATTACCGAGCGCAACTTCGAAGCCATTTTCGACAACTGGAACGAGAAGTTCGGCGACGATGTGCGCAATGGCCTCAAACCCTCCGAGTACTTTCTCTGCGATATTCAGCCCAGCCGCAACAAAATTGACGAAAACAGCAAACGCGTGCTCTTCAAGATTGACGACAACACATGGCGCGAAAAGAAACTGAACCTAAACAAGTATAAGCAATTCTGGGAAATCTTTGAAAGGACATCGAACGAACGGACCATTCACGGTATACTTTCGAAAATTGACCGCCTGACCAACGAGGACCTGCGCCGCCGCGAGGGCGAGTTCTACACGCCAGTACGCTATGCCCAGTTGGCGCACCAATACATTGCCCAGACGCTGGGCGACCCCGAGTGGTGGATGCGCGACGACTACCGCATCTGGGACATGGCGGCTGGAACGGGCAACTTGGAGTATGACCTGCCTGCCGCAAGCTATCCGCACACCTACCTCTCCACGCTCCACGAGGGCGACGTGCGCATCTTGAAGAAGGTGTTCCCAGCAGCCACCACGTTTCAGTATGACTACCTGAACGACGACGCCGAAGCGCTCTACCACCAGCAGGCCTATGGTGCATCGAAGTTGCCAGAGGACCTGCGGGCAGACTTGGCCAACCCTAACCTTACATGGATTGTCTTCATCAATCCGCCTTTTGCCACGGCCAACGACAAGAGCAAAGACAGCAACAATAAGTCGGACGTGAGTTTCACCCTCACCCAGCAAGTAATGTCGGGGCGCAACTGGAATCTGGGCGAGACGTCGCGCGAACTGTTTGCGCAATTCCTGTTCCGCATCCACCACGAGTTCCAAGGCAAGCGGGCATTTCTCTGCATGTTCTCCAAGCTGAAATACATTAACGCGCCCAACGACGAGCACCTGCGCGACAAGGTGTTTCAGTATGAGTTTCAGCGGGGATTCATGTTTCCCGCCAGCACCTTCCAAGGACCAAAGGGGCGGCTGGCCAATTTCCCCATCGGTTTCCTCATTTGGAACCTGAGCAAGCACAAAGACCTGCGCCAGCAGCACATCGTGCTCGACGTCTATAACGCCAAGCAGCGGCCAGAGAAGATTGACGAGAAACCTATCCCCTCGGTGATGCGCAAGAATTTCCTGAGCAAATGGGTGGAACGCCCCAAGACGGCGCAGGTGTTCCCGCCATTCTCCTCCGGACTGAACATCAATGGCGACAAGACCGACGTGCGCGACCGCGTGGCCAAAGGATTCCTCTGCTCGCTGTGCAGCAATGGCAATGATGTGCAGCACAATAATTATGTCGCCCTCTACTCTGGTCCTTACGGCAGCGCTGGCGCATGGTCGGTGGTGCCGAGCAACTTCGTGGCGTCGATGATTGTGTTTGCCGTCCGCAAGAGCACCCCATCAATGTGGTGGAACGACCGCGACCAATACTTCCAACCCACCCACCTGCTGCCCAGCACGGTGGAAAACAGCCTGCTGCAACTGGACACGCCCGTGCTGCCCGAGGAGTTCATCAACGACTGCGTGGTCTTTGCATTGTTCCATCCCGCCAACCAAACAGTGTCGCTCATCGACGTGAATTATCAGGGCAAGACTTACCAAATCCGCAATAACCTCTTCCCGTTCCTCCGCAAGGAAGTGGAGAAATGGCATTGCAGCGAACCGGGCATCATGGCGGGCATGCTGACCGATGACGACCGCTTTGCCGCCCAATGGTTGGCAGGAAAACCGCTGAGCAAGGAAGCACAGGCGGTGATGGAGAGCGGAAGGCGCATGTATGCCTGCTTCTACGAGAACGCGGCCATGCTTAACACCAATAAATATCGGGTAAGCACATGGGACGTGGGACTCTACCAGATTGACCGTTGCCTGAAAGACGAGAACTACAACGCCGAAACGAGTTACAGCGAATTCTACACGCCGCTCAACGAGGCGGTGAAGCAACTTGGCAAGAAGATTTATGCACAGTTGAGGGACTTTGGTTTCATCTGCTGATGCAACTGCAAACAGCAAAGCGGCATCCAGAAACAATTCCGGATGCCGCTTCGTTTTGTGCGCTGCGGGGCGCTAAGGTTCTGACCTAAAGGTTATTCCTTCTCGTCGAGGGCAGAGATTTTCTGCTTCAGTTCGTTGAGGTCGGCCTTGAGTTTCTCCACCTTGCGGTTGAGTTCGTCGAGGAGTTTGCTTCCGTTCTTCGACTTCGACGTGAGGTTGAGGAAACCGAGGTTGTTTTCGTAGGTCTTGATTTCGTTGGTGAGGATGTCGCGCTGGCGGAGGAGGCGTTCACGGATTTTGCCGTCGGCGTCCTTCACGCTGTTCTTGAACTGCTCGATGCGGCGCTGTGTTGCCGACTCGCCGAGGGCGCCGTAGAGGCGGTCCATCTGGGCGCGGAATGCCTTGTAGATGGTCTCCTTATCGCGGTAGGGCACGTGACCCACGGCGTTCCAGTCTTCCTGTGCCTTGCGGAGCTGCGGACGGATGTCGCCCTCTGCCGTTTCGGGGTCGATGGCGGCGAGCTGGTCCACGATGGCCTGCTTCTTGGCCAGGTTCTCCTTCTGCTCAGCGTATTGCGTGCCGTTGGCCTCTTTCTTGGCCTCGAAGAAAGCGTCGCAGGCGGCGTTGAAGCGTTTCCAAACGTCGTCGCTGAACTTCTTGGGCACGGTGCCGATTTCGCGCCAGCGCTTTTGCAGCGCCTGAATGGCCTCGGTGGTCTCTTTCCAGGCGGTGCTCTCCTTGAGTTCCTCGGCCTTGGCCACGAGTTCCTCCTTGAGCTTGAGGTTGTTGTTGAGGCTTTCGCGAACGGTCTTGAAGTATTCGGACTTGCGCGAGAAGAAATTGTCGCAAGCGGCACGGAAACGCTCGAAAATCTTCACGTTCTGCTTCTGCGGCGCAAAGCCGAGGGACTTCCACTTGGCCTGCAGGGCGATGATTTTGTCGGAAATGGCGTTCCAGTCGGCAAAAGTCTTGAGGCCGTCGAGGTTGAAGCCTTCCACCTCCTCGCAAATCTCGGTCTTGGCCTGCAGGTTCTCCTGCTCGCGCTGCTTGCGCTGCTCGAAGTATTCCTGATGGCGGCGATTGATGACCGTGCTGGCGTCCTTGAAGCGGTTCCAGATTTCGGCACGCTTCTCGCGCTCCACGGGACCGATTTCGCGGAATTCCTGATGCAGTTGCTGCAGGCGGCGGAACGCGGTCAGCACGTCGGGTTCTTCTGCCAGTTTCTCGGCGCGCTCACACAGGGCGGTCTTGAGTTCCAGGTTCTTCTTGAAGTCGTATGCGCGGAATTCGTTGTTGAGTTTGAGCGTGTCGTAGAACTGCTCCACAGCGTGCTGGTAGTTTTTCCAGAGCTCGGTTGCCTTTTCTGCAGGCACGGCCTTGATGTCGTTCCACTGCTGCTGCAGGTTCTTAAACTCGCCGTAGAACTTGTTGATGTCATCGGGCGTGTTGAGCAGTTCGTTGATGCGGTCAATGATGGCCACCTTTTTATTATAGTTTTCCTCCAGCGCCTGTGCCTCGAGTTCGTGCTGCTGGGCACGGCGCTCACGCAGCTTGGCCATGAGTTCCTTGAACTCCAGTTCCTCGGTGGGGGGCAGGGGCTGATAATCCTCGGGATTTCCGCCTTCGTCAATGAACTTCTTGTGGTGTTCCTCGGCCTGCTGGCGGTAGAGACGGTAGAAATTGCTCTTGAGTGCCTCCATTTCGCCGCGCGAAATCTCGCCCTCGGCCTCGGTCAGTTCCTTGATTCGGTTGAGCACTTCGGCAGTGGTCTCGAAGAAGGGATATTGTTCTTTCTCGCTTGTTTCCTCGTCGGGCGCAATTTCAGGCGCAGGCATTTCGCCCGTTGCCTCTGCTGCAGCGGGTTCTGTTGCAGCAGGTTCTTCTGCAGCGGGCACTTCTGCAGCGGGTTCTTCCGCAGCGGGTTCGGCAGGCGTCTCCGGCTGAGGCATTTCGTTTTCTACTACTTCTGGAGTTTCGGCCACGGGTGCGGCAGCTTCAGAAATGGGTTCCTGTACAGGCTCCTGCGGCAGGGCCTCGTTGGTGTTTTCGATGGTTGTGCTCATCGTCGTGATTGTTTAAGGGTTAAAGATTGCGCGGGCATTGCTGCCCACTCGTTAGTTTATGATTGCAAAAAGTTGTTTAGCAGATAGATGTAGATGACTGCGGCGGGAATGGCCAGCAGCGAGGAGTCGAAGCGGTCGAGCATGCCGCCGTGGCCGGGCAGGATGTTGCCAGAGTCCTTGATGCCGAGCTTGCGCTTGAGCAGCGATTCCACCAGGTCGCCCCAAGTGCCGAAGATGACGACCACCACGGCCAGTCCGGCCCAGAGCAGATGCCCGAGCAGCGGGCTTTGGGGAGCGAAAGCGGGTGCGAGCCAGGCAAAGATTTGCGAGGCAACGATGGCGAGGATGCCGCCGCCAATGGTGCCTTCCCACGTCTTGTTAGGCGAAATGCGGGGGAAGAGTTTGTGCTTGCCAAACATGCGGCCGCTGCAATAGGCGCCCGTGTCGCTCGACCACAGGAAAACGAAGATGGCGAGGACATAGACGGGGGTGTACTTCATGACGGGCAGGGACATGGGCGAAAGCTGCGATGCCTCGGTGTCGATGAGCATGGCCAGCGTGTTGAGCAGTGCGAATGGCAGTGCCACGTAGAGTTGCGCCATGAGCGCGAACGCCCAGTTTTGCAGGGGATTGGGGCGGTTGAGGTAGAGTTCCGCCACCAGCAGATAGACGATGGAAAGCAGGAACGGGATGAAGATGGCCGCGGGCGCCATGTTGGCATTGAAGGCCAGCACGGCAAAGAAGAAGTAAACGGCCGTGGCGGTGGTGATGAAGCGGTTGACCTGCGCCGGCAGATTGCGGTTGACGATGGTGCAGAACTCCCACACAGTGAGGCCGGTGATGAGGGCAAAGAGCAGCGCGAACGACTCCCAGCGCCAAACGATGGCGCCTACGAGCACAACCACGAAGACAACGCCCGTGATGAATCGGATGAGCAAATTGCTTTTCATTGCTGATTAAAAAGGTCGGGCTGCTGGTTGGAGTCCGATGGTTTGGTGTCGGTGCCAGCCTGCGGAGCATGGGGTGCGGGCGCTTGTCCTGCTGCGGGCGCTTGTCCTGCCGCAGAGGCATCGCCTGCCTGAGGCGCTGCGGAAGGCGGCACGGTGCCGTTTTCGCGCGCTTTCTCCACAATGGCGTCGATGGCTTTCTGGCGGATAATCTGTTCGTTCTCGTCCTCGGTCTTCTGAATGTCAGCGGGGGCGGCGTGGGTGTTTTGCGCGCCGCTGTCGAGGATTTCGTCGGTGCGCGACTTCCAGGGGCGCTTGCCGAAGATGTTTTCCACGTCCTCAGCGAAAATCACCTCGCGGTCGATGAGCAGTTGCGCCAATTGGGCATGGCCTTCCTTGTGCTGCTGCAGAATCTGCTTGGCGCGCTCATACTGCTCGGCGATGAGTTGCTTCACCTCCTCGTCAATGAGTTCGGCGGTGTGCTCGCTATAGGGCTTGTTGAACGAATATTCGTCGTTGTTGTAGTAGCAGAGGTTGGGGAGCGACTTGCCCATGCCGGCGTAGGCAATCATGCCGTAAGCGCGCTTGGTCACGGTCTCCAGGTCGTTCATGGCGCCAGTGGAAATGCGGCCGATGCAGAGTTCCTCCGCAGCGCGTCCGCCCAGGGTGGCGCAAATTTCGTCGAGCATCTCCTCCTTGGTGGTGATTTGGCGCTCTTCGGGCATGTACCAAGCGGCGCCGAGTGCACGGCCGCGCGGCACGATGGTCACTTTCACCAGCGGATTGGCGTACTCGAGGAACCAACTGATGGTGGCGTGTCCAGCCTCGTGGAGGGCGATGGAGCGCTTTTCGGCAGCGGTCATCACCTTCGTCTTCTTCTCCAGTCCGCCCACGATGCGGTCCACGGCGTCGAGGAAGCACTGGCGGTTCACCCACTTCTGGTTGCGGCGCGCGGCAATGAGCGCGGCCTCGTTGCACACGTTGGCGATGTCGGCGCCGGAGAAACCAGGCGTTTGGCGCGCCAGCAGGTCCACGTCAACGGTCTCGTCGATGCGCACGGGGCGCAGATGGACGTTGAAAATGGCCTTGCGCTCGTTCACGTCGGGCAGGTCGATGTGGATTTGGCGGTCGAAGCGTCCGGCACGCAGCAGTGCCTTGTCGAGGATGTCGGCGCGGTTGGTGGCGGCCAGGATGATGACGCCGCTGTTGGTGCCGAAGCCGTCCATCTCGGTGAGCAGCTGGTTGAGGGTGCTTTCGCGCTCGTCGTTGCTGTTCATGCTTGCGCTCTTGCTTCGTGCACGGCCGATGGCGTCAATTTCGTCAATGAAAATGATGCAGGGCGCTTTGGCCTTCGCCTGCTGGAAGAGGTCGCGCACGCGGCTGGCGCCAACGCCCACGAACATTTCCACGAAGTCGCTGCCCGACATGGAGAAGAAGGGTACTTCGGCCTCGCCGGCCACAGCCTTGGCCAGCAGCGTCTTGCCCGTTCCCGGAGGGCCGACGAGCAGGGCGCCCTTGGGGATTTTGCCGCCCAGTTTGGTGTATTTCTCCGGCTGCTTCAGGAAGTCCACGATTTCCTGCACCTCCTGCTTGGCGCCGGCCTGCCCCGCCACGTCCTTGAACGTGACGGTCACCTGGTCCTTGCTGTCTTTCTCAAAGAGCTTGGCCTTGGATTTTCCAACGTTGAAAATGCCGCCGCCCATGCCTCCGCCGCCCATGCGGCCCAGAATGACGAACCATATTATAATAATGAGTATGAACGGCACGATTTGCCAAAACACTTTCATGAAGGTGTTGTTGTCGTGCTCATACTTCAGTTTGCCGGTGAAAACGCCCTCGTCGCGCTTCTCGGAGAGGTAGTCCTCGGTCTGCTCCAGGCTGCCGATTTCCACCTGCACGAGGCGTTTCTCGTCCTTGTTTTGCGACACGTTGCCGAAGATGTGCTGCTCGCCCTCCTTGTTCACTTCGAAGGTGAGTTCCATGTTCTCGCGGTCGATGATGACTTTGTCCACATAGCCGCTGTCCACGTACTCCAAGAAGTTGGAATACACGATGTTGCGCGTGGCGGGCAGTTGCGCCACCTCGGACGTTCCGTCGCGGAAGAAGATGAGGAAGAGGAAGCCGCACACCAGGGCCAGGTAGAGCCAGGTGAAGTTGAAGCGCGGTCCGCCGCCTTTGCCTTGCTGATTATTTCTCGTGGTTTTTTGTTGCTGATTGGTTGCCATGTTCGTTCGTTAGTCCAAGTCGGGAATGTCAGTGGTGGGCGCGTCCTCCCACAGGTGGTCAATGTCGTAGAATGCGCGTGCGTCGGGCAGGAAGATGTGGACAATCACGTCGATGTAGTCCATGGCCACCCAGATGGCGTTGTTCATGCCGTCGGTGGCGCGCGGTTTCTCGCCGCAGGCCTTTTGCACGTAGTCCCACACGCTGTCGCTGATTGCGGCCACCTGCGAGGGCGAGTTGCCTTCGCAAATGACAAGGTACTGGCAGATGGTGTCGCCCATGCCAGTGAGGTCGGCCACACGGATGTTGTGGCCCTTCTTCTCCTGAATGCCGGCAATGATGTGTTCCACCAGTTCCGGTCGTTTGTTTTGCTTCTTTGCCAAAATAATGTCTGTTATGGTTTTGATGTTAGTCTTGCAAATCCCGTGCCAGCGGGCGTCAGGGGTGCCATTCCTGCCCCAGCACCAGCCGCTCGCCCTTCAGGCTAATGGTGAAGAAGTGGGGGCGGCGCAGCACGCGGTCTTGCGCCAAGTGCTGGTGGCTGTGCACGGCCATGAGGGTGCGCCCGTCGAAGGTCTTGAAAATCATGCCGTGACCGTAGTTCGGCGGCGTGATGGGCTCTGGTTCCTGAATCCACGGGCCCTGCAGCTCGTCGCTCTGGCTGTAGGCCACGCCCTGCGTGTAGATGTCGCGAATCCAACTGGTCCAGAGCATGCCGAGGCGCCCGTTGGTGGTGCGGAAGACGAAGGGGCCGTCGGTCACCATGTTGGGACGGATGGCGCCGTCGTCACTGTTCTCGCGGCTCCACGGGCTGTCGCTGGCGCGGAAAAGCACCTCGCTCTCGCCCACCGTGGCGCGCAGGTCGTCGGTCAGGCGGATGCGCTCCACCGTTCCGTTGCGGTTCTGCAGCCATTCGTGGCAATACACCATCCACGGTGTGCCGTCCTTGTCCACCCACAGCGTGGCGTCGAGCGTAGGCTTGTCGGCGGGCAGGTATTCGGCTGCGCCAAAGGAGCGGTAAGGTCCCTCCGCCTTGTCGCTCACCAGGATGTGGCAGGCGCGGCGGTCAATCACGTTGTTGGCCACGGTGTCAATCTGCACGTTCTTGTTGGTGAACGTGGCGAAATAGTAGTAGCGCCCTTTCCAGCGGTGTATTTCGGCGGCCCAAATCATGGGGTTGGCGCCCATCCACGAAGCCGTGTCCATCTCCGCCACGCGGTAGGGTCCGCTCCAAGTGGCCAGGTCCTTGCTCTTCCAGAGCATGCCGCCCGTGCCAGTCATATAATAAGTGCGCGTGGCTGGGTCGGCCAGCACGAACGGGTCGCTCATCTCAATGCTGTCGATGGGCACACCCTCTGCCGGCACTCCCGCCCGCTGCTGCTGCGCCGTGGCGGTCAGGGCCAAGAGGCACACGCAAAGGACCAGAATACTTCGTTTCATCGTATTTTCAGTTTCAAGCGCCAAAGTTAGGCATATTTTCGCAATTTTCTCGCTTTTCGCAAAACTTTTTTCAGAAAAATGTGCAGAGGGGGGGGGAAGATAAGGGAGATAGGAGTCAGGAGTTTCGCTCGCAAGCTCGCTAGGAGTCAGCCGATAGTTCTTTTTCTTTGGGAATATAGGAGTCAGGAGTTTCGCTCGCAAGCTCGCTAGGAGTCAGCCGATAGTTCTTTTTCTTTGGGAATATAGGAGATAGGAGTTTCGCTCGCAAGCTCGCTAGGAGTTTCGCTCGCTGCGCTCGCTAGCCGATAGTGCAGGTGCGGTGGCACAGGATGTTCGTTCGGTTACTTCTCCCCTCCCTCTTTGGGGAGGGGCAGGGGGAGAGGCTGCTATCGGCTGACTCCTAGGGCACGCAGTGCCCGAAACTCCTGACTCCTATCTCCCTTTACTCCCCCAAAAACATTGCCATTTCCCAAAATTTCCTTACCTTTGCATGCTTTTTCAACAATCCCCCACCGATGAACCCGAAAATCAAAGGATATGCACTCGCCGCACTGGCCGCTGCCACCTACGGCATGAACCCGCTCTTTGCCCTGCCCCTCTATGCCGACGGCCTGGACGCCAACTCCGTGCTGCTCTTCCGCTACCTGCTTGCGCTGCCCATCGTGGGCGTCATGCTGCGGTGGCGCGGACGCAGTTTCCGCGTGTCAGTCACCGAACTGCTCCAACTGGCGCTCATGGGCGTGCTGATGGTTTTCTCGTCCATCGCCCTCTTTGAGAGCTACAACCACATGGAGGCGGGCATTGCGTCCACCATCCTCTTCGTCTATCCCATCATGGTGGCCATCATCATGGCGCTCTGCTTCCGCGAAAAGCTCACGCTCCAAACCATCCTCTGCGTCCTGCTCGCCACGCTGGGCATCGCCCTGCTCTACAACGGCAAGCCCGGCACATCCCTGTCGCTCGCAGGCACTGTGCTGGTGCTGCTTTCCGCCCTCTCCTACGCCATCTACATCGTGGCCGTGAGCAAGACACGCCTCTGCCGCATGCCCACCATCAAGGTCACTTTCTACGTGCTCCTCTTCGGCGCGCTCGTACTCATTGTGCGCTCCCTCACCACCTGCCCGCTGCGCATGCCGTCGCAGCCGCTGCTCTGGGGCAACGCCCTCTGCCTCGCCATCTTCCCCACGGCCATTTCCTTCCTTTGCACCACCGCCGCCATCCAGTACATTGGCAGCACGCGCACCGCCATCCTCGGCGCGCTCGAGCCGCTCACCGCCATTTTCTTCGGCATCGCCGTATTCAGCGAGCAGGTGTCGCCGCGCCAGTGGGTCGGCATCGCCGTCATCCTCATCGCCGTCACCCTCGTCATTGCCGAAGGATTCGTCCACCGCTACCTCACCCACTTCCGCCGCCTCTTCCCCATCAGGCGGAAGAACCGCAAAAAAAGCAACTGATTTTTTCATTCGCCAAAACGTACGATTTATGCAAAAACGTGCATAAACCGCCCCGATGCTATGCCCAAAATTCGCGTCATAGCGTAAAAATCGTAACTGCCTGATAATCAATATGCCTTGGTAAGTCAGAAAAACGATGCCCTTCGTTTTTGAAAAGGAAGACCTTCGTTTTCGAAAAGGAAGCCCTTCGTTTTGCAAAATCACGCCCTTCGTTTTCGCTTTGCTCCCAGCCTCCCCCTGTCCCAAAACGACGTTTTATGCATTTTCCGCGGAATATGCATGCAAGAGATTCCCTCGCGCGCGCGAATATTATTAAGGAGAATTGCCACGGAGAATGAGAGAAGTTAAAGAAGTTATCGCTCCCTTCGGTCGCTAGAAGTTAAAGCCGATAGTTTTTGCTG
>Ga0065709_1029323_pt1 | contig 32851 bp, 26 predicted proteins | sample Hoacrofraction14_2_FD_59096 | JGI IMG/M metagenome (GOLD analysis project Ga0065709, IMG submission 59096) | Hoatzin crop microbial communities from Cojedes, Venezuela, sample from fiber fraction 14 v1 | ecosystem: Host-associated > Birds > Digestive system > Esophagus > Crop | place: Venezuela...
TGTCTCCATCATTGATGATGTTATGCACCAGACTCATGAGCTTGTCCTGCGGTACATTGTCGAAGAACTTCTCCAAGTCTATGTCCACTATCCATTCGTATCCTTCGTTCAGGTAGACAAGCAACTGCCTGATTGCCATTTCACAGCTCCTGTTCGGTCTGAAGCCGTAGCTCCATTCCGAAAACAGCGGCTCACACATCGGGCTTATCACTTGCACTATGCCCTGCTGAATTACCCTGTCCATCACGGTTGGGATTCCAAGGTTCCTCACTCCACCGTTCGGTTTGGGTATTTCTACCCTTCTGACCGGCTGTGGCTTGTATTCCCTATGCCTGATTTGCTCCCTGATACTGTCCCAGTTCTCTTTGATGTAGTCTCCGAGTTCCTCGACTGTCACTCCGTCCACTCCGCCTGCGCCTTTATTAGCACAGACCCTTTTGTAAGCGGCGTTCATGTTGTCTATTGACAGTATCTTCTCCACCAGTTCCGACATTGCTTTGTGTGCTCTCTCCTTTCCGTTTCCATGGATTCGCCCTAAGTTTGTGCAGTGCCAGCTCAAATACGCTTCGCCTTACCTGCTGTCAGGTATTCCATGGAGCATACATTTGATTACACGGTTACGTTGTTCGGCCCTTCGGCTTGCGCCTACTATGACCTCTGCTGACTTCTCACAGTTCGTTGTTACTACGGCAAATGAGACCGTCTGTGAGACCTCACGGGATAAGTCGCCAGTCTTTCCTCGTCTACCCGCCTGATCTACACCTATGGGTTACGGTTGCCTTTTGGACTTTGCTGCCTTTGGCCAGCTCATCCGCCATAGACGCCTCATATCAGGTTTCTGTCCGTCGGGCTACGATTTCGTTATCCCTTCCTCTCGCCTGCACCTCACGATGCAAACCTTGGGAGTCGCTTCGGGGTTCGTCGGCAACTACGCCCCTTGTGGACTTTCACCACAGACTGACGGCATGCCCGTCATACCAAAAAAACGCCCCGCAGTGCGGGGCGCTTCAGCAAATCGTTCCATAGTATTGCGGTGCGGCCGGAAATACCGCACCACCGTTCCGTTCACTTCCGGTGCGACAGGAAATACCGCACCGCCGTTCCGTTCACTTCCGGTGCTGCAGAAAATACCGCACCACCGCATACCCGATCAGCAGCACCGCCAGGCAGTAGCCCAGCGCACCGAGCGCCGGGATGCCGAAGATCTTCGGTTGCATGTCCGTCGTGCAGAGAATGCTCGAGCTGATCAGCAGGGCCATGCACCAGAGCCCGAGATTGACATGGCGCACCACATGGTTGATCAGCGCCGTCAGCTCCTCCGAGGCGTGCAGATCCAGGTTGATCCGCGTCTGGCCGCTGCTGTATTCGCGGAGGATCTTCGCGGACATCGTGGGGAGTTCGAGCAGATTCTTGAACGCGCGGTAGAGGCTGATGCCGTTGTCACGCATTTCCTCCTTCCAGTCGATGTTCCGAAGGAATTCCTGGCGGATGCGCGCCTGCGCGATCTCCACCATGTTGATGCCCGGGCTGATCTTCGCGAGCACGCCCTCCATGTGCGCGAGGCCCCGCGCGAGCAGCGTCAGGCCGTGCGGCATCTGGATGCGGTTCTCCTTCATCACGTCCATCAGGTCGAGCATGAAGCGGGCGATGTCGATCTCACCCATGCTCGTGCCGCCGTAGCGGCCCATCAGGTCCTCGATGCCGCTGTGCAGGCGCCGCCGGTCGGGCGTGCCGCGGAACTTGCCGATCGCCAGGACCGCGTCCTCGATCTTCCCGTTGTCGCCCTCGGCCACGCCGCGGATGGCGGTCTCGATCTCGGCGCGGTCGTGCTCGGTGAGCCGGCCCATCATGCCCATGTCGATCCAGACGATCTTCCCGCCGCGCACCATGATGTTGCCCGGGTGCGGGTCCGCGTGGAAGAAGCCGTCCGCCATCACCTGCCGGATCCAGTTGTCCACCAGCTTGCTGCCGATCTCGTTAAGGTCGTAGCCGCGCGCCTTCAGTCCTTCCGTGTCGTCGATGTCGAGCCCGTCGATGTACTCCATCACGAGCACGCGCCCGGTGGTGTACTGGCGGTAGAGCTTCGGCACCGCGACAAACCGCACATCGCGGTTGCGCTCGGCGAACTCCTCCATGTTGGCGGCTTCGGCCTGAAAATTCATTTCCTCCTGGGTGACCACCCAGAGCTCGTCGAGCACTTCCTCGAGGTCCACCGTGCCGCGGACGACGAGGTCCGGCACGAAGCGCACCGCGCGGTGGAGCAGGTTGATGTCGCGCTTCATGACCTCGTAGATGCCCTCGCGCTGCACCTTGACGACCACGTCCTCGCCGGTGATGAGCCGGGCGCGGTGCACCTGCGCGATCGAGGCCGAGCCGAGCGGCGTCTCGTCGACCGAGGAGAAGACTTCCCCGACGGGCCGCGAGTACGACGCCTCGATGACCCGGACCACCTCCGCAAATGGCATGGGCTCCACGTCACTCTGCAGTTTCATGAGCTCGTCGCAGTACTTCTGCGGCAGGATATCCGACCGCATCGACATCAGCTGCCCGATCTTGATGTAGGTCGGGCCGAGGTCTTCGAGGATCAGGCGCAGCTTCTCCGGCGTGACGCCCCGGCTGATCTCATGCGCGTGCAGCACGTGCGTGATCTCGCGGAGGCGTCCCGCGTAGCTGTCTTCTTCCCCGGACAGCGCGCCGACGGCGTCTTCGTTGACGCTGCCGTCCCCGTAGACTTCGCTCCGGCGCTCCTGCGCGCTCTCCCGGTATTCCCCGATCCGCTCTGCGCGGTCGCTGCGTTTCTTCCTGTCTGCCATACTGCCCTCTGCTGTCTGTCCGTGGTCTGCCTTACTGTCTGCGGCCGGCGCCTGGCCCCGCGAATGCGGTCAGGGGCTTATCGCGCCCCGGCCGCAGCTTTAATTTTTACCTTTACTCTCCGTCCTTGAGATCCTTCAGGTTCTCGGCCGCGTCCTGGATCACGTCCCTGACGCTCTCGGCCGCTTCCTGCGCCGTCTCGCTGATCTTCCCGGCCGCTTCCTGCGCGGTCTCGGTAATGTTCAGGTCATCGAGCTTCTTCTTAAGCTCGGCCAGCTCGTCGCTCGTCAGGCTCCGCAGGAATTCGCCGAAGTCCTTCTTGCCGTCGCCGTTGTAGTCGACCGTGCGCTTCTGGTATTCGGCGCGCGCCTTCTCGCGGCCCTCTTTCCACTTCTGCTCGATGTCATGGCGCAGCTCCTGGTTGAGGACCTTGCCCTGCTCGACCGTGATCTCGCCCTTCTTCACCATCTCGTCCAGCAGCTCCTCCGCCTTCTGTGACGTCTCCGCCGCCGCGCCGATGCCGGCCAGGATGATCTTCTTCATGGTTTCGCTGAAATCTGCCATTTGTCCCTTACCTCCTCTGTGGGGCGCGTCTGTGCCGCCCCGCGCAGTCCCATTTCCTCAGTGCCTCTATCCCATCGGAAATGCGTTCGCTCTTCCGCTGTGATCTGTTTTTTCTGCCGGCACCTCTCCCGCCCCGGCCGTCCGGCATCGTGCCGGCATTCCTGTTTCGGAAATTACCTTATCCGGGATAGCCCTCGTCGGCCATCGTGGTTTCTTACGGTTTGCCGGCTGCCCATGCTCATGGATGCTGCCGCCGATTCATCTGTCGGCAGCATCGCCGCCTACAGCAGGCCCCCGAGCCACGCCAGCCCCTTCGGCAGGAAGATGATCAGCCCGGCGATCGCGGCCATGATGGCGGCGATCAGCACCGCGCCGGCGGCGGTGTCCTTGGCCTTCTTGGCGAGCGGCCTGTACTCCTCCGTGACCAGATCGACCACGGCCTCGATCGCCGTGTTCACCAGCTCCAGACCCATGATGAGGCCGAAGAGCGTGAAACACACGCACCACTCGATCGCCGAGATCTTCAGGATCGCGCCCGCGATGCACACGAGCACGGCCACGGCGCAGTGGATCTTGATGTTCCGTTCGCTCTTCAGGGTGGTGATAATGCCGGCGAAGGCGTAGCCGAAGCTGCTCCGCAGAGTCCCTCTGTATTTCCCGGACACGTTTACTCCTCCTGCTGCGCCTCGCCGGCTGCCTCGTCGCCTGTCAGCTCCCTGTCGCTGTCGTCTTCAGCCGCCGGTGCTGCTTCTCCGTCTGCCGGTGCGTCTGTGAATCCGGTTTCTTCTGCCGAAGCCGCCGTTACGTCTTCCGGATCGGCCGGCGCCGCTTCGGCGTCTTCGTTTCCATCTTCCTCTGCCCCCTGCGCACATCTCTCCAGGAAGTGCGCCACGATCTGCGCGTAGGCTTCCTCGCCGAGCACCTCGCGCGACTGGGCGTGCTTCGCGCCGTCGATGAGGTGCAGCTCGCAGCAGCCTGCGGTTGCCGCCTTCAGCTTCTCGCTGTTATCCGGCGTGATGAAGTCGTCCGCCTTCCCGTGGATCAGGCAGAGCGGCACCGTGTTGCCCTGAAGCGCGTCGACCGCGCTCGTGTCCTTCATGTCGAAGCCGAAGCGCAGCTTGATCGTCTCATTGACGAGCGGCGTCAGATACGACGCGTTGAGCGCGCCCTTCCCCATCTGCCCGAAGCCCGTGCGGATCAGCTCATAGAGATTGGTGAACCCGCAGTCGGCGACCACGAAGCGCACGTCCGGCGCAAAGCGCAGCACGCTCAGCGACGTGCTCGACCCCATGGACTCGCCGTGGAGCCCGAGCTCGATGTCCTCGCCGTAGCGCTCATAGGTGTCCTCGATCAGCGCCAGCAGATCGCGCGACTCATAGTTGCCGATCGTGCAGGCCGTCTCCTCATTGTCCCCGTGGTCCCTCAGGTCATAAATGACACAGTTGAACCCCAGCCTCCGGTACACGCCGACGTACTTGACACTGCCGTACCGGTTCGAGCCGAAGCCGTGGGAGAGGATGACGTAGCGGCGGCTCTCCTCCGCCGCCGGGATGAGTTCGCAGTGCAGCGTGTAGCCGGCCCAGCCGGCGGCCGTATACTTCTGCGTCTCATACTCTGAGAAGTCGCCCCACAGGCCGTGTGCGCGCTCCCACTCCTCCTCCTCGGCCAGGCTCCGCCACTTCGGCTGCGCGATCGCCTGCGACATGTACAGCGAAAACCCGCCCGCGCCGATCGCCGCCAGCGAAACCCCCGCCAGGATCCCGTTTCTCACCGTTTTCTTCTTCACGCCTGTATGCCTCCTTCTGTCAGCAGCCGCGCGTAGTCGGTCTCGTCTGCGAGCTCATAGCCTTGCTCCCGCAGCAGCTGCGCCGTGACGCCGTCGCCGTCGGTCAGGGTGTGCGAGAAGGTGCCGTCGTAGATGCGGCCGGTCCCGCAGGAGGGGCTGTTGGCCTTCAGGATGGCGCCGGTCGCGCCGCACACGCGCGCGATGCGGAGGGTGCTCTGCGCGCCCTTCTCATACTGCGCCGTCACGTCCTGCCCGCTCTTCGAGAGGACGCGGTCGCCGCTTCGCTCCGACGGCTCCCGGGGTGCCGGCAGACCGCCGTAGGATTCCGGGCAGACGGGCACCGGATCGATCCGGCCCTCCTCAATGTCCCGAAGGAGCGAGGCGCACGGATTCGCCCCGCCCGAATATTTGCAGGGCACCCCCAGCAGGCACGCACTCACCAGCAGTTTCCGTCCCATGTCGTCTCACTTTCCTTCCGATGCCGCCTTGCTCTTCGCCTTCGACGCCGTCTTACGCTTAGCCGGTGCCGCCTTCTTCGCCTTCGCTGCGGTCTTACGCTTCGCCGGCTCCGCTTCGGCGCTCACGGACACTTCATTTTCGACGGGGCGGGGGCGTCCCGGCCTTCGACCGTCTCCGGCGTGTAGCAGTGGGCCAGCCAGACGAAATCGCCTGCGGGCACGCCGACGGCCTTCGCCTCGCGCACCTGGCCGGTGCACAGGTCCGTGTACTCCTCCGGCTCATTGATCCACGCCGTCTCATCCCGGAGATTGAAATTGAACAGCGCGATCAGCTTCTCGCCGCGGTAGTAGCGCCCGATGCCGAGCACGTGATCGTTGTACGTCTCGACCAGCCAGATGTCCGCCTCGCCGTGGAAGACACGGTGCTCCGCGCGGATCTTCTCGAGCGCGCGCAGCGCCCTGAACATGACGCCCTCGCGCGTGTCCGCATCCGTGCGTTTCGCGACATCGTCCCAGTTGAGGTTCCCGCGGTGGAGGTAGCGGCTGTCATCCCATTTCAGCGGATCCTCGTGGTATGTATAGTCGTTGAGCTGCGCGATCTCGTCCCCGGAATAGAGCACCGGGATCCCGCTCTGCGTCAGCAGAAATGCGTGCAGCATGATGTCTGCGCGCAGTGTCCGGGCCAGCTTCTCCGGATCCCGCTCGTACTCGGCCGCCTCGACCCCGCACAGCGACGCCGTCGTGCCGCACAGGCGCGCGTCCCCGAGCCGCGGGTCGTCATTGTACAGCTCGCCCCGCGCGTCGGACTCGAAAACATGCCCGCAGAAGTAGTCATTCAGGAAGCGCTTGTGCGCGACCTCCTCCATCCCGAAGCGCCCGAGGAACCCGTAATCCAGCCCCCAGCCAATGTCATCGTGACACCGCAGATAATTCAGAAATGTGTACTGCCTGGGCAGCGCGAACACGGTCCCCAGCTGGTGCTTCAGCAGCCGCACGTCGTGGGTCGCGACCGTGTGCCAGGTGCTCGCCATGGTCGTCACATTGTAGAGGATGTGGCACTCCGGCTTGTCGACCGTGCCGAAGTACGGCACAACCTTCGACGGCTCCATGACCACCTCGCCGAGCAGGAGCGTGCCCGGGCAGACCACCTCGGCCGCCATGCGCATGATGCGCACCAGCGTGTGCACCTGCGGAAGGTTCCGGCAGTTCGTGCCCAGCGTCTTCCAGATATAGGGCACCGCGTCGAGGCGGATGATGTCCACGCCCTGGTTGCACAGGAAGAGCATGTTGTCGGTCATGTCGTTGAAGACCGTCGGGTTCGCGTAGTTCAGGTCCCACTGGTACGGATAGAAGGTGGTCATGACCACCTTGCCCGCCTCGGAGCACCAGCTGAAATTGCCGGGGGCCGTCTGCGGGAACACCTGCGGCACCGTCTTCTCGAACTCCGTCGGGATCGCCCAGCTGTCGAAGAAGAAATACCGGTCCTGGTACTCCTTCTCGCCCTTCCTGGCCCGGCGCGCCCACTCGTGGTCCTCGCTCGTGTGGTTCATCACGAAGTCGAGGCACACGCTCATGTTCCGCCTGTGGCAGTCGGCCGCGAGCGCTTCGAGATCCTTCATCGTGCCCAGCTCCGGCTGCACGGTCCGGAAGTCCGCGACCGCGTACCCGCCGTCGCTGCGCCCCTCCGGGCTCAGGAGCAGCGGCATCAGATGGATATAGTTGACGCCGCACGCCTCCACATAGTCCAGGTGCTCGCGCACGCCCTGCAGTGTGCCCGCGAAGCACTGGGTATACATCAGCATGCCGGTCAGGCCGCCGGTCTTGTACCAGTCCGGATCGTCCACACGCCGGCGGTCCAGCTCCCGGAGGCTCTCGTTCCGGGCGGCATAGTTGCTGTGCAGCATCTCGCAGAAATAGTCAAAGGCCTGCTCGTCGCCGTGGTACAGCTCGCCGTAGAGCCATTTCATCTCGTCATACACCAGGTCCAGACGCTCGTTAAATTCACTCTCCCACGCTGTTCTGTCTGCCATCGCAGCTGTTCCCTCCGTTGTTGTGGCTCACCCGAGCGGGATCTCCACGATCTCTGCCATTTTCGACAGATACTGCTCGATCTGCGCGGTGATCTCTGCGCTCAGGCGGCCGGTGATCTCCTCGTTCTTCTCATGTTCCAGGCGGTCGAAGAAATCCGCCTTTACCTCATCCGACAGCTTGCCGAGACGCGCTTCCAGGCGCGAGCGCGGCACCAGGCGGCGCATCAGCACCGGGATGTCCGCGGATAACAGCGCCTCCTGCAGCTTCTCCTTCCCGAGCAGCAGCACGACCAGCGAGATCATCACGCCGGCCAGGATCCCCGGCAGGCCGCCGGTGATCAGGGCGATGCCGCTGCCGCCGCACAGGCACCCCACAAGCAGCGAGATGATCGCGTTGATCATCCAGGTGAACTGCTCCAGAGCCACCACCTCGCGGGCGTCGACCCGCACCTCCAGCTCGCTCAGCTCCAGGCCCGAGCTCAGGCTCAGCGAGCGGTACGGCACGCCGTGGCGCAGGCAGATCGGCATCGTGTGCTCCTCCACCGCGTAGGCGACCGGCTTCATCCACTGCGTCACCACGCCCGTGAGCTTCGCGCGCGCCTCGTCGCTCCGGAGGTACGCCTCGATCTCCGTGCGCAGCTCGTCATCGATGTCGCACAGCCTTCGGATCTCGCCGCTCCGCCAGCGGTCAAAGACCGGCAGGGCCGCGCTGCGCAGGATCGGCTCGACCATCGTGTCGACCGTGCGCCGGTAGAGGTCCTCGATGTGACTGTCCACGATCTGCTCGACCGCCGTCGAGTCGATGAGGTCCCGCACCTCGGCGCGGAATTCCCGAAGCTCCTCGTCGATCCTCCCGCTCCAGGAAAGGCCCCGCGCCACGGAGAATTCCGGCTCGGTCCCCGTGATGACCACGGCCTCCGGAAAGACCTCCGCGCACCACTCCCGGATGCGCTGCATCCGCGACATGCCGCCGGTGAGGAACAGCAGCTCCGGCAGCTGCTCCCCGATCTTCCCCCGGATCTCCTTCAGGCTCTCCGTAAATGTCGCTCGAAACGACTTCCCGCCCAGCTTCTCCGTGCCCTCTTCGAGCATCGCGTCCGCGTCCGATCGCGTGATGTGCAGCGGCAGCTTCAGCGGCCTGTCCCAGAGCAGGCGGAGCGTCCGGCTGCAGCCTTCCCCGGCCCAGTAGTCCTCGTCGGTGAAATATTTCTCCTTCAGGCGCCGGGCCGCGAACTCGCAGTAGCTGTACCAGGCGCTGCTCTCCTCCAGCACGCGCGTTATCTCGCCGCGCGATGCTTCCGGCAGCGCCGCCACGCTTCGCCGGAGCAGCAGCTCGTCCAGGATCCCGCCGCCCAGCGCCACCTCGCCGGCGGTCTTCAGCTCCACCTCGCGCCCGCTGCAGATGTAGGCAAAGTCCGTGGTCGATGAGCCGATGTCCACGACCAGCACCGGCCGGCTCATGATATCGTAGCCCACCTGGAAATGTCTGGACTGGCACGCGGCCACCAGTGCCGCCCGCGATTCGGATACAATGCGCGCCGGGGGATAACCGAGCTCTTCGAAGATCCGGCGGTAGCGCTCCCGTGCCGTTTTGTCCCAGCCGGCGGGGCAGCCGATGTAGAAGCAGCTGCTGTCTTCGTCCTCCGGCCCGCCGGCGCTGCGCAGCTTCTCCAGCACGCCCTTCGCGAAGACGCGCACGTCGGCCGCGCCGGACGCGTCGGTCAGAAACCGGCTCTTGAACCGGAGCCGGCGCTCGCTGGCCTCACCTCCGTAACAGGCTTCCTCCCCGATGAGGATCTGCCCGTCACTCAGGCGGGCGTACGCCGTGATAAAGCTCGGCGCGTCCGCGACCGTGAGGATCTCCGGCTGCCCGGTGTCCTCCTTCCTGAGCCGCGCCAGGGCGCTCTCGGCGTCCCCGAGGTCAAACCCGTAGTATCGTTCCATCTGTATCTGTTTGCCACCCTTCTGTATTCCATTATTTATGTAACTGTTCAGAACGCTTCGCGCAGCAGTTACTTATTTATGGGACGCGAGGCCCTTTCGGAGGACTTTGCCGCCGCTCAGGAGCGCCGGGCGCAGTGTCGCGGCTCTCTGACCCGGCAGCAGCTCGAACCAGGCTTCCTTCCCGGGCTCGTAATCCACGCACTCGATCTTCCGCCCGCGCAGGTAGTAGCGGAGCTGGGCGAGCATCTCCCGGCCCTCCTCCGCGCTCTCCTCCTGCAGCCTCAGCCCGCAGGCTGTCTCCAGCAGGGACATGTACAGCTCCGTCTCTTCCGCGCTCAGTCCCTGTACCGGCTGATCTTCCGCTCCGCCGCAAGGCCGCGCCGCGCTCTTCTCCCACAGCTTCAGGTTCCGGTCGCACACCAGCACGATGCGCCGCAGCGCATGCCAGGCGTCCTGCGCCGGCAGCTGCAATGCGCCGTTCTCATACGCGGTATCTGCCGTATCCGGCAGGCTTCCGCTGCCCTGTCCGCCGCCGGCTGAAAAACGGTTTCCGTCTGTACTGCTTCGCCGGCCGCCGGTGATCTTTGCCATCAGGCCGCCGGCACTTCCGGTTCCGGCCGGGACTTTCTCCTTCGGCTGCCGCCATGCCGCGATGCGTGCGATGATCTCGAGGATCAGGCACAGACAGGCGCCCAGGCCGAGCAGGCGCGGCAGGCCGGCGGCGCGCTCGGTTCCGAACAGCGACAGCAGGACAGCCGCTGCAAAAAGCACCACCGCCGCCACTGCGGCCGGATGAAATGTGTTCCCGCGCGACGACGCTGCCGCCGCCATGGCCGGATGAAATGTACTCAGGCGTGACAACGCTCCCTGCCCTCGCGCCGCGGCTTTCGCATCCTGCCTTCCCTGCGCCGGCGTCCCGGCCGGCTGCGGCGCGCTCACCGCGGTGACGATCTCCAGCGCGCTCTTTGCGGCCTGCAGCATGCCCTGCGCGTATTCCCGCGCGCCGCGGTCGGTGCACTGCTCGTCGAAGCGGTAGAGGAGGCGGTCGATTTCATTTTCAAGGAGATTCCGGGTGTCCGCCGGTGACGAGGCACCGGCCAGGCGCTCCTGTATCGCGTCCTGTTCCTCCTCCAGCATCTCCTGCAGTTTTCCCCGTTCCGGCTGTCCCACGCTCGTTCCCTTCTGTATCTGTCCAGAACGCTTCGCTGAACAGGTACCCTCTTCTTTCCTTTTGATGCACAGTCTGATTGTACCTTCTTGTGCAGACAATGTCAAAACGTTAGTGATGTTCGGGCGCGCGTGTGGTACAATATTTTCATCTATTTAGCCTACAGAATCACGGCAGCAGAAAGGAGTGAGTGTATGGGACAGGAAGAGATTTATACCGTCAGGCGGCTGGAGCCGGATATCTGGGCGATCGAGGAGCGGGATGTGCGCTGCTTCTGCATCATCGGACATGAGCGGGTGCTGCTCGTCGACACCGGGTACGGCGGCGGCGATCTGGCCGCGGTGGTGCGCCGGATCATCAATGAAGTCAGCACGGAGGAGAATTACTGGTACGCGCTGAAGAAGAAACAGATCATCGTCATCAACACGCACGCGGACTGGGATCATGTCGGCGGCAACTATCAGTTTGACAACATCTACATGCATCCGTCGGAGTACACGCATTATTACCAGCGCTGCAAGCGGCCGCAGCGGCCGACGCCGATCTGGGACGGGGCGATCATCAGTCTCGGCGACATGGAGTGGGAAGTCGTGACGACGCCGGGCCACACGCCGGGCAGCGTATGTCTTCTCGAGCGCAATCGCCGGATCCTGATCGCGGGCGACGTGATCTGCACGGGCGATATCTATCTCTGGGGCCCGGGCCGCAATCTCCCGGCCTACATCGACAGCCTGAACAAGCTGATCTCGCTGAACTCGTGGTATGACAAGATCCTCTGTTCCCACGACGAGACCGAGCTCGATCCGGAATATGTCTACAAGGTCCGCACGGCCTGCGGCCGTCTCGCCGCCGGGCAGCTCGAGAGCGAGGCCCCGCCGATCGACCGGCCGTGCCGGCTGTACCGCGACGGGGATGTGCGCATCCTGTACGACAGCGACACAAAAAAAGAAGTCATTGAATAAATTTTAAACAATTCACACGAAAGAAGTTTTCAGATGAGTTTTCAATCAGGCACCCGCGCCGGCACGTCGCTGCCGCGCGCCGTTTCCGACTTCCTGCTTTACCCGGGCGAGGGCCGCGTCGGGTTCTCGGGCAGCACGCTCAAGATCCTGGCCTGCGGCTCGATGCTGATCGACCACACGGGCGCCGCCGTGGTCCGCACGCTGCTGCGCTCGCCGGCGGTGAGTGATCCGGCGCTGCGCTCGGAGCTGGGGCAGCTCTATACCTGGATGCGGGCGGTCGGGAGACTGGCATTTCCGATCTTCTGCTTTCTGCTGGTGGAGGGCTTCATGCACACGCGCAATGTGGAGAAGTACGCGCGGCGCCTGCTGCTCTTCGCCCTGCTCTCGGAGTTCCCGTTTGACTTCGCGCTGAAGTCGTCGTGGTTCTATCCGGCCAAGCAGAATGTCTATTTCACGCTGCTGATCGGGCTGCTCGTGATGTGGGGGCAGCAGATCTTCCGCGACTGCACCGTCCTGCAGGCGCTGGTCTTCATGGCCGGGCTGATGGCGGGGCAGCTGCTCAGGACGGATTACGGCTACAAGGGTGTCTTCCTCATCGAGGTGCTCTGCCTGCTGCGCTATTACCGCACCGCGCAGTGCATCTGCGGCGGCATCGCCTTCTCCTATGAGAAATGGGCGCCGCTGTCGATGATCTTCTGCTGGCTGTACAACGGCAAACGCGGCATCCGGCTGAAGTACATCTTCTACTTCTTCTATCCGGCGCACCTGCTGGTGCTCGGCGCGATCCGGCACTTCGTGATCCCGGCGCTCGGGTGAGAAGCAAATGCGCAGCCGGCGGGCAGGCGATCCGCGGCCGGCCGCAGACGATCAACGGCCGTCAGGCAGACGAACGCCTGCAGGCGGCAGAATTCGCCGGGTGTTCCGGATTTATCGGGTATTTCATGTTATCGAAAGAATTGAATCGAAAGAACAGAATCGAAAGAACAAAATCAGTAACTGTTCAGCGAAGCGTTCTGAACAGTTACCAGAATCAAAAGAATGGAATCCGAAGAGACGAAGCAACAGAGCCGGGGCAGCAAGTATGCCCCGGCTCTCGTCATCTGTATAATTTCTGCAGGCCCGCGCGCCTCACAACAGCCTCTCATCGGCCCCGGCACGTGCCGCGCCTCACAGCAGCCCCTTCAGCACCCCCAGCACCGGATCCTCCCCGACCGGCCCGAGCACGTGCCGCGCCGCGGCTTTCACTTCGTCCCGCGCGTCCGCGACCGTGAAGCTCTCCTCCGCGCAGCCCATCATGCCCACGTCGTTGCCATTGTCCCCGAAGCATATCGTCTCCTCGCGGCTGATGCCGAGCGTCTCCTGAATGGCCGACACGGCCGCCGCCTTGTCGGTGCCCTCGCACACCGCGTCCACCCAGGCGCTGCCGGCCGCCATCACATGGCAGATCCCGCGGTAGCGCTCCGCCAGCGCCGGCACAAACGGCGCCGCGTCGCCTCCGCAGTACATCGCGCATTTGATGACCGGCTCCGTCAGGAGCGTGAGGTCCTCCACACACCGTACGGTGTTCTTGTAGCTGTCCCGGATCCAGCGGATATACGTCTCGTCCCGGCTCTCCGTCGCCACGCAGTCCACCAGGTCGCAGTTGATCTTCCGCCCGTCCGCCAGCTCCCGCATATCCTTCACGAGAGACACCGCCGTCTCCGGCGGCAGCGCACTGACACTGATCAGGCGGTCCTTCTCCCGCACCAGCGACCCGTTCCCCGCGACGAAGATCACCTCGTCCGCGACCGGCTCGAGCAGCGCACGCATACTGGAATAGTGGCGCCCGCTCGCCGCGACAAACCGCACCCCGCGCGCCGCAAGCGCGCGGATCACGTCAAAATATTCCGGGTTCAGATAGTGCGAACCCTCCCGGATCAGCGTGCCGTCCAGATCGGACGCGATGAGCCGGATCATGCATTGCCCTCCGGCAGCTTGAAGGACGACTTCAGCGAGACGATCCGGTTGAACACCGGCGCGCCCGGCGCCGAATCCTTCGAGTCGACGCAGAAGAAGCCGCTCCGCACGAACTGGAACGAAGCCGGCGCCACCGCGTCCTTCAGCGACGGCTCCAGATAGCAGTTCTCGAGCACCGTCACCGAGTGCGGGTTCAGGTTCAGCGACCCGTCCTCGTTGTAGACACCCTTCTCCTCATCGATGATGTTCTCATAGAGGCGCACCGTCGCCCTGAGCGCCGTCTGCGCGCAGACCCAGTGGATCGTGCCGCGGACCTTGCGCCCGTCCGGCGTGCTCCCGCCGCGGGACTCCGGATCGTAGGTGCAGTGGACCGCCGTGATGTTCCCGTCCGCGTCCTTCTCGACCTCCGTCGCCGTCACATAGTAGGCATTCATCAGCCGGACCTCGTTGCCCGGATACAGGCGGCGGTACTTGCTCACCGGCACCTCCATGAAGTCGTCGCGGTTGATGTACAGCTCGCGCCCGAACGGCACGCTGCGGCGGCCGAGCTCCGGATTCTCGAGGTTGTTCTCGATCTCCAGCTCCTCGATCTGCCCCTCCGGATAGTTGTCGATGACAAGGCGGATCGGATCGAGCACCGCCATGACGCGCGGGCTCTTGAGCTTCAGATCCTCGCGCAGGCAGTATTCGAGCATCGCGTAGTCGCAGGTGGACTGCGCCTTGCTGATGCCGGACAGCTCCACGAAGCGCTTGATCGACTCCGGCGTGTAGCCGCGGCGGCGCAGTCCGGAGATCGAGACCAGACGCGGATCATCCCAGCCGTCCACGATCCCGTCCTCGACCAGCTTCTTGATATACCGCTTGCCGGTCACGACGTTCGCGAGATACATCTTCGCGAACTCGACCTGGCGCGGCGGATGCGGATACTCCAGCTCGCGCACGACCCAGTCGTACAGCGGCCGGTGATCTTCGAACTCGAGCGTGCAGATCGAATGCGACACGCCCTCGATCGCGTCCTCGATCGGATGCGCAAAGTCGTACATCGGATAAATGCACCACTTGTCGCCCGTGTTGTGATGCGTGATGCGCGCGATGCGGTACAGCACCGGGTCGCGCATGTTCATGTTCGGGGACGCCATGTCGATCTTCGCGCGCAGCACCTTCGATCCGTCCGGATATGCCCCGTCCTTCATCGCCGTGAAGAGCTCGAGGTTCTCCTCGATGCTCCGCCCGCGCCACGGGCTCTCCCTGCCCGGCTCGGTCAGCGTGCCGCGGTACTCGCGGATCTGCTCCGCCGTCAGGTCGCAGACATAAGCCTTGCCCTTGCGGATCAGCTTCAGCGCCGCCTCATACATCTGGTCAAAATAGTCCGACGCGAAGAACAGCCGGTCCTCCCAGTCCGCGCCGAGCCACTTCACGTCCTCCTTGATGGACTCGACGAATTCCGACTTCTCCTTGGTCGGGTTCGTGTCGTCGAAGCGCAGGTTGAACTTGCCGTGATACTCCTGCGCCAGCCCGTAGTTCAGCAGGATGGACTTCGCGTGGCCGATGTGAAGATACCCGTTCGGCTCCGGCGGAAAGCGCGTCATGACCGCGCTCGCCCGTCCGTCCTGAAGGTCTGTGTCGATGATCTGCTCGATGAAATTCCTGCCCTGTGTCTCCATGGTCTCTCTTCCTCCCTCAGCCTGTCCCCGCCGCGCAGCGGCAGGAGCTGTTGTCTTTCCGTCCGGTCAGCCGCCGGCCGTCTGTGGGTAAATGAAGCCTCCTCTGTCCCCGCGCCGACTGCCGTTCTTCGTTTCGTTCCCCGCAGGAGCGCAGCCGCTTCCGCCCGCTCCGCCGGTACCTTCGTTCTCAGTTAAAATGAATGAATTTCCGCACGATCCGGTACCCGCGCACGGTCGTCTTCCGCCCCAGCGGGGTCGGCAGATTCGTCATCATGCCGAGCGCCGACACGCGCAGCCGCAGATACAGCTTCTCGCTGCGCTCCTTCAGGTATTCCCAGAGCTCGCATTTCTTCCGGTAGTCCTCGCTCGTGCCGCCCACCAGGAGCATGGTCGAGGTCACGGTCATGATCTTGTTCAGGTAGATCAGCATGTATTTGCGGACATTTTTGTCGAGCCCGCTGAAGTCCTGGTCGGCCATGATGTCGATCATGATCTTGTTGACGCGGATCTGCTGGTCGATGCGCGAGAGCATCACATGCTCGTTGACCGACTGGTCCTCGCGCCCGATATAATAATGATAGAAGTTCACGTCCAGATAATAGAACTTCTCGCAGTACGGCAGCGGCTGGAACGCGAAGATATTGTCGACGTAGAAGGTGTGCGCCGGCAGCTTCAGCCCGCACTTCTTCAGGACATCCAGCCGGTAGAAGATGTTGTGCATCAGGATGTACTGCGTCTGCTTCAGGTGCCCCATGTCGTCCCAGCTGATGATGCGGTTCGCCGGGAACGCGTGCCGGAAATGCATCACGTTCTTATGCCGCGCGTCCACCCGGTCGTAAATGAAATTCACGAGCAGCATATCCACCGGCGTCTTACGCGCCTCGAGCTGCCTGAGCCGCTCGATCACGCGCTTCAGGGCCTTCACATCCGCCCAGTCGTCGCTGTCGACCACCTTGTAATACAGGCCCGTCGCCTCGCGGATGCCCGTGTTGACCGCCTCCCCGTGGCCGCCGTTCTCCTGGTGGATCGCCCGCACGATCCCCGGGTACTTCTTCTCATATCTCTTTGCGATCTCGAGGGTGTTGTCCTTCGTCGACCCGTCATCGATGATCAGGATCTCCACATCGTCGCCGCCGGGCAGCAGCGAACGGATGCAGCGGTCCATATACGCGGCCGAATTATAGCACGGCACCGCAAATGTTATCAGCTTCATCCTGCCTTAACTCCTCATCCACGCCGCCCTCACCGTGCCCCTGTCGGGCTCTGCGGGCGGCTGTGTAAAAAAATTCCTGTGTACTTGCTGACCTATTGTACCAGATAGTTCCGAAAAAACAAAGACTGCAAAAACACCCCGGCAGTTCAGTGCCGGGGTGTTTCCTGTACAGGGATTTATTCAGCGGTGGTGCCGGTGGCCTGCTTGGCGGCCTGGCCGAGCCAGACGCGGCTCAGGGTCAGGTTGCGCACGGAGCGGCCGGCCACGAGGTTGCCCTCCACCAGGATCTTCTCGATCAGCGTGGTCTTGGGCCGCTCGATCAGGCTGATGAGCTGCTCGGCCGCGCGGCGTCCGATCTGCTCGGTGTCCTGATGATAGGTCGTGAGCGGCGGGTCCAGGATGCCCGACAGCGTCAGGCCGTCGTAGCCGGTCACGGAGATGTCCTCCGGGATGCGCAGCCCGTGGCGGTGGATCGCATTCAGTCCGCCGACCGCCGCGAAGTCATCCGGGAACATGATACAGGTGGGACGGTCCGGCAGATTCAGCAGGTACTCCGTCGCGCGCTCCGTCTCGGACACGCTGCGGTAGCGCCCTTCCTGCAGATACTCATCCGGCACCTCGATCCCGTGGCGCGAGAGCGTCCGGTGGAAGCTCGACACGCGGTCGCGCGTGACCGACGTCGGATCGCCGTGCACGTAGGCGATCTTGCGGTGGCCGTTCCGGCACACGAATTCCGTCAGGTCCCGCATACCCTTCACATTGTCCGAGATCACGGAGATGCGGCCGTCGAAGACATGGTCGATCGTGACGACCGGCAGGTTGCTGCGGATCAGCTCCTGCACCTCGGGCGTGTCAAAGTCGATACAGGCGATCACGACGCCGTCGAGCCCGCGGTAGCGGCAGTGCTCATAGTAGCTCATGCGCCGGTTGGCCACGGTGCTCATCGTCGTAAAGGTGATGTCGTACCCGCGTCCCTCCGCGACGGTCTTGAAGCTGTCGAGGATCGCGGCAAAATAGTCGTGCGTCAGACCGCTCTGCGCGGCGTCCGCGAACAGGATCCCGAGATTGTAGGTCCGGTTGGTCTTGAGCGCCCGCGCCGACGAGTTCGGAAAATAGCCCATCTCGCGCGCGGCCTTCTGGATCTCGGCCCTCTTTTCCTTCCCGATGTCACTGTAGCCGTTCAGCGCCTTGCTGACGGTTGCCACCGAGACATTGCACTGTTTAGCGATATCCTTCATTGAAACCATGACTGCCCGCTCCTTCTCCTCCGCCTGAGGTCTGCGGTCGAAACCGTTTTCGCCGTTTCATTATAAGGTAAGTTTAAGGATTTTACAACCATTTTTCGGGCTTTTTTGGCCGTCCGTCGAATATTTGAACAAATCTCACAGGAAATCTCTTTTATTTTCGTCATTTTGTATGTTTTCCTTTTGCAGTCCTGCGTATTGATTTTCGATTTTGAATCGACTATACTGGAATCATGCTAACTTAATCGTTTTCCTGCCGCCATTTCCACGGCAGCAGAGCTCAAGGGAGGAACGAGATGAAATTCGGTTACTTTGATGACGCGAAGCGCGAGTATGTGATCACGACGCCGCGCACGCCGCTTCCGTGGATCAACTACCTCGGGTGCAGCGACTTTTTCTCCATCGTGTCGAACACCTGCGGCGGCTACAGCTTCTACAAGGACGCGAAGATGCTGCGCATCACGCGCTACCGCTATAACAATGTCCCCTACGATTCGAACGGCAAGTACTACTATATCAAGGACGGGGACACGGTGTGGAATCCCGGTTGGCAGCCGACTCAGACGCCGCTGGACTTCTACGAGTGCCGGCACGGCATCGGCTATACCCGCTTTACCTCGGGCAAGGGCGCGCTGCGCGCGGAGCTTCTGAATTTCGTCCCGCTGCATGACACCTGTGAGATCAACCGTCTCACGATCACGAATACGTCGGAGGAGCGCCGCTCCTTCCAGCTCTTCTCCTATGTGGAGTTCTGTCTCTGGAACGCGCTCGACGACATGACCAACTACCAGCGCAACCTCTCCACCGGCGAGGTGGAGGTCGAGGGGTCGGTCATCTATCACAAGACTGAATACCGCGAGCGGAGAAACCATTTCGCGTACTTCGCGGTCAATCAGCCGGTCAGCGCGTTCGAGACGAGCCGCGACGAGTTCCTCGGCGCCTACCGCCCGGCCTCGAATCCGCAGGCGATCGAGAACGGCGCTCTTGAGAGCACGATCGCGAGCGGCTGGTATCCGATCGCGTCCCATCAGATCGACGTAACGCTCGAACCCGGTCAGAGCGCGGACTTCGTCTTCGTGCTCGGCTACGCCGAGAACCCGAAGGAGGAGAAATGGGCCGCCCCGGGCATCATCAACAAGCGCCCGGCGCACGACCTCCTCGCCCGTTACAGCACCACCGCGCAGGTCGATGACGCCTTCGAAGAGCTCAATACCTACTGGAAGGACCTGCTCTCCGGCTACCATATCGAGTCCGGCAATGAGAAGGTCGACCGCATGGTCAACATCTGGAACCAGTATCAGTGCATGGTCACGTTCAACATGTCCCGTTCGACGTCCTACTATGAGTCGGGCATCGGCCGCGGCATGGGTTTCCGCGATTCCTGCCAGGATCTGCTCGGCTTCGTGCACCTGATCCCGGAGAAGGCCCGCGAGCGCATCATTGACATCGCGTCGACGCAGTTCCCGGACGGCTCGGCCTATCATCAGTACCAGCCGCTGACCAAGCGCGGCAACGCCGATATCGGCTCGGGCTTCAACGACGACCCGCTGTGGCTCATCGCCGGGACGGCCGCGTATATCCGCGAGACCGGGGACTTCTCGATCCTCGATGAGGCCGTGCCATTTGACAATGATCCGGACAGCTGCGTGCCGCTCTTTGAGCATCTGACGCGCTCCTTCGATTACACGGTCTCCCACAAGGGGCCGCACGGTCTTCCGCTGATCGGCCGCGCCGACTGGAATGACTGCCTGAACCTCAACTGCTTCTCGGATACGCCGGGTGAATCCTTCCAGACCACCGGCCCGTCCGAGGGTCCGGTCGCGGAATCGGTCTTCATCGCCGGCATGTTCGTCAAGTACGGCGAGGAGTACCGCCGGCTGTGCGAATACCGCGGGCTTTCTGACAAGGCCGCCGAGGCGGAGCGCGAGGTCCGCGCGATGTATGACGCGGCGCTCACGGCCGGCTGGGACGGCGAGTGGTTCGTCCGCGCCTACGATGCGAACGGCAACAAGGTCGGCTCGCACGAGTGCGAGGAGGGCCAGATCTACATCGAGCCGCAGGGCTTCTGTGTCCTCGCGGGCATCGGTGTGAAGGAAGGGAAGGCGCAGCAGGCGCTCGCCTCCGTGCAGGAGCGGCTGGACACGAAGTACGGCATCATGATCCTGCAGCCGGCATACACGACCTATCATCTCGAGCTGGGCGAGGTCTCCTCGTACCCGCCGGGATACAAGGAGAACGCGGGCATCTTCTGCCACAACAATCCCTGGGTCTCCATCGCGGAGACGGTGGTCGGCCACGGCAGCCGCGCGTTTGAGATCTACCGCAAGACCTGCCCGGCCTATGTCGAGGAGATCAGCGAGATCCACTGCACCGAGCCGTATGTCTACTCACAGATGGTCGCCGGGCGCGATGCGCATTTCTTCGGGCAAGGCAAGAACTCCTGGCTCACCGGCACCGCGGCCTGGACCTTCGTCAACATCTCGCAGTACATCCTGGGTGTGCAGCCGGATTTCGAGGGCCTGAAGATCGATCCGTGTGTGCCGGCCGACTTCGGTGACTTCCGCATCACCCGCCGCTTCCGCGGCACGCTGTACGACATCGAAGTGCAGAACCCGGATCACGTGGAGAAGGGTGTCCGCAGCATGACCGTCGACGGGCAGGCGGTGGACGGGAATGTGATTCCGTATGTGAAGGGGAAGGAGAGCTGCAAGGTCACGGTGGTGATGGGGTAAATGCCGCGTGTGACCGGCTTCTCAGGATGCCATGCCGGGCGAGATGACGCGGCGGTGTGGCGCGGCGCGGATCGGAGCAGCGAAAGGCCGCCCGGGCGGGCGCCGGAAGGAGCGGGACCGCTTCGTAAATTTTACATACTGACAGCAAGGGCCGGGCGCCATAAAGCGCCCGGCCCTTTATCATAACTATGATCTTTTCTTACGCCTGCGCGTCCTGCGCCAGCTGCGCGCGGTAGTCTTCCGCGAGTTTCTTCATCTCCTCGGCGCCGGAGAGCACCTTGTCCGTGATCTGCGCGCCGCCCAGGATCCGGGCGAGTTCTTCGGTCTCCTCCCCGCGGCCGAGCTGCCGCACGTGCGTGTGCGTCATCCCGTCGTCCACGGTCTTCTCGATCCGGAAGTGCCGGTCCGCCATCGCCGCGATCTGCGCGAGGTGCGTGATGCAGATGACCTGATGCGCGCAGGAGAGCTGCGCGAGCTTCTCCGACACGCGCTGCGCCGTCCGCCCGCTGATGCCGGCGTCGATCTCGTCGAAGATCAGACTCTGCGTCTCATCGCGGCTCGCCATCACCGTCCGGATCGCCAGCATGATCCGCGACAGCTCGCCGCCGCTGGCCACTTCGTGAAGCGGCCGGAGCGGCATGCCCGGATTCATGGAGATCATAAACGTGACATCGTCCGCGCCGTGTGCGGTCATCTCGCCCTTCGGCGTCACGCGGATCTCAAACTGCACATCGAGGAAGTTGAGATCCTGCAGCGAGCGGCGGATCTGCTCCGCCAGCAGCTGCGCGCTCTCCTGCCGCACGGCCGTGAGCTTCCCGCAGAGCTTCGAAAGCTCCGCGGCCAGACCATCGCGCTCCTTCTCCTTCTCCCGGCGCCAGTTGTCATAATCCTGCAGGCGCTCGAGCTCCGCCTCCTTCTCGTCCCGGCTGCGCAGCACGTCCGCGATCTCCGGGCCGTAGCGCTTCCGGATCCGGTTGACCAGATTCAGCCGCTCGGACACGCTCTCCAGCTCCCCGCCGTCATCGCCGAAATCATCCACGCTGCCCGACAGCTCCAGCGAGAAATCGCCCGTCAGGGAATCGATCTGCGAGATCGTTTCATAGAGCTGCGCGAGCCTCTCATCATACTCCGCGATCTGCGACAGCGCGCGGGCCGCCCGCGAGATCTGCATCGCCGCGCCCCGCTCGCCGTCGATATACTCGGCCGCCTCCGCCAGGCCGTCGAGGATCTTCTGCGCGTGGGACAGGCGCCGGAACTTCTCCTCGAGTTCCTCGTCCTCGCCCTCCTTCAAGGCCGCCGCGTCGATCTCCTTCACCTCAAAAGTCAGAAAGTCCGCCCGCCTCAGCCTCTCCTGCTCATCCGCCGCGTCCTCCGCGAGACTCTTCTCCGCCTGTGTCAGGCGCCGGTGCGCCTGCGCGCACTGCGTAAGCAGATCCGAGGCCTTCTTTCCCGCGAAGCTGTCCACCAGCTCCAGGTGGCTCGCGGTCCGGAGCAGCGCCTGATTGGCGTGCTGTCCGTGGATGTCGATCAGGTACGGTGCGATCTCCCGCACCAGCGACAGCGGCACGGTCTCGCCGTTGATCCGGCTGATCGAGCGGCTGCCGCTCTTTCGGCGCGAGATCACCACCTGTCCGTCGCTGAGTGGCAGGTCCGCTTCCCGCAGGCGGGAGAGCACCTCCTCGCGGTCGGTCTCGAAGACCAGCTCCGCGAGCGAATAGTCTGCCTCCTCCGAGGCCAGATCCTTGAAGGACGCCTCGCCGAGCGCCGCGTTCACCGACCCGATCAGGATCGATTTGCCCGCGCCGGTCTCGCCCGTCAGGATGTTGAGGCCCGGCCCGAATTCAATCTCCTCCTCCCGGATCAGTGCCATGTTCCGGACATGAAGACTTACTAACATAATTCACCTGTCTCTCCGAATCGCAGTTTCCCGTACTGCGCATATCCCGGGGCGGCAGTTGCCGTCCCGGGTCCTGATACATGATCTGTTTAGCCGCTGCGCCGCGCGGTCCCCCGAAAATCCGAAAGCCCCCTGCTGTCTGCCCCGCCGCAGCCGTCACTGCGCCAGGCGCCGCAGCTTCTCCATCACGGCGCTGCTCTCGGCGCGATGGTGCAGGGCGCAGAAGATGGTATCGTCGCCGGCGATGCAGCCGGCCACCTCCGGCCAGTCCATCGCATCTACCGCAGCGGCGACCGCCATCGCCATACCGGACACGGTCTTGATCACGAGGATGTTCTCCGCCGCGTCCACGCTGAGGAAGCCGTCGCGCAGCACCCGCAGAAACTTCTCGCTCAGCCCGGAATCCCCGGACTGCAGCACCGCGTAGCGCTGCCGGCCGTTGCCGGCGGCCACCTTCGTCAGCTTCATCTCCCGGATATCCCGGGAGATGGTCGCCTGCGTGACGTCAAACCCTTCTTCCCTGAGGTACGACGCCAGCTCCTCCTGCGTCTCAATCTCGTAGCGATTGATCAGCTCAATGATCTTGGCCTGTCTTCCGATCTTCATCATTCACACACTCTCCTGCTCAGCTGTTCGTGACACGACGCGCGGCCGTCCCCTTATTTCATCTTGTCACGAAGGTTTTCCACAAAGCTGGTGTGATTAATCTTGATCAGATAGGTTTTCTGCTCTGACTTGCCGATCGTGATGCTCCCGCCTGCGTCGAGCTTGACGGAGGTATCGCCGTCAAACGTGGCCTCCGCGCCGTCGCTGCCGCCGGGCCGTCCGCCCAGCGTGACCGTCACCTGCACATGATCCGGCAGGATGATGGAGCGTGAGTTCAGCGTGTGAGGCGCCACCGCCGTCAGCAGCATCAGCGACGCGTCCGGCGAGACGATCGGTCCGCCGGCCGAGAGGCTGTACCCCGTCGAGCCGGTCGGCGTCGACACGATAAAGCCGTCCGCGCGGTACGAACAGAGGAAGACGTCATCCACGTAGATGTTAAAGTCCACGACCCTAAGGCGCCCGCGCCGTCCGATCACGATGTCATTCAGCGCCATGTCCTCCATCAGCTTGCGGGAGTGATGATAGGCCGCCCCCTTGAGCATCATGCGCTCCTCGATCGTGTACTCGTCCGCCATCAGGCTGTCGAGCGCCGGCAGGATGTTCTGATGCTCGATCTCCGCCAGATACCCGAGCGTCCCCATATTGATGCCCAGCAGCGGCAGCCCCGTCCCGACCAGATCACGGGAAGCCTGCAAGAGCGTCCCGTCTCCGCCCAGCACCAGGACCCCTTCCACCTCCGGCGGAATCCGGCTGGCATCTGTGTACTTATACCTTTGGCTTTTGTCAACCACACCATTGCTTTGAACATAACACATCCCGCCGTGCTGTTCTATATAATTTTTTATTAAATCTGTGGTGCCGGCGTTCGCGTCCTTGGTATAGTTCGTGATCACACAGAAGCATTTCACAGTGCCGCACCCCCTTCCGCTTCATCCGGTCCGACCGCTGCACCGGGCTCCGCCGAGGCTGCTTTGCTCTCCGCGTCCGGCGCCGTCGTCCCGGCTCCATTCTCCCGTCCGAGCGCCCGGTGCGCTTCCTCCGTCACGCGCGCGGCCGACGGGATCCTCACAGCGCTCTCCGTCTCCGCCGCGCCCTTCCCGAGGCAGACCAGGTACTCAATGTTCCCCTCCGGTCCCCGGATCGGTGAAAATGTCAGGCCCATTACCCTCAGCCCCAGCTCGTCCTGCGCAAAGGCGCAGACCTCCCCGATCACCTGCTCGTGCACGGCTCTGTCCCGCACCACGCCCTTCTTCCCGACCTTGTCGCGGCCGGCCTCGAACTGCGGTTTGATGAGGGCGGCGATCTTCCCGCCATTTTCCAGGATCTCCGAGGCCGGGCCGAGGATCTTCCTGAGGGAGATGAAGGACACATCGACCGAGATGAATCCCACCGGGTCGGGGATGTCCGCCTTCGTGAGGTACCGGGCGTTGCAGCGCTCCATGCACACGACGCGCTCATCCTCGCGCAGCTTCCAGTCGAGCTGGCCGTGGCCGACGTCGATGCTGTAGACCTTGACCGCCCCGTTCTGGAGCATGCAGTCCGTGAAGCCGCCGGTCGAGGCGCCGATATCCATGCAGGTGAGACCGGCCAGCGTGAGGTTAAATTCCCGCACCGCCTTCTCGAGCTTCAGCCCGCCGCGGCTCACGTACGGCAGCGTGTGCCCCCGCACCTCGATCTCCGCCTCCGGCGCGAATGTCGAGCCGGGCTTGTCCTCCTTCTGCCCGGCCACATAGACCTGGCCGGCCATGATGAGTGCTTTGGCTTTCTCGCGCGAGGGCGCTAACCCCCGCTGCGTCAGCAGCACATCGAGTCTCTCTTTCTTCATGCCGTACGCGCCTCCCGCGCGACTTCCTGGATCTGTAGCCCGTGATCTGTCATCTGCTTTCGGCTGCTTTCCGCCCACAGCCCGGCGGCCGTCTCCCGTCATCCGTTCACAGCGGCGCGATCGCGGTCAGGATCCGCGCGGCGATCCGGTCTTCGTCGATACAGGTTTCCTTCCGCAGCAGGTCCACGCTCCCGTGCTCGATATAGTCATCCGGCAGCGCCACCGTGATGCAGTGGCAGGGCGCCTGCACATCATTCAGGTATTCCAGCACGCGGTCGCCGAAGCCGCCGCAGCGGACATTTTCCTCCAGCGTGACGATCAGCCGGTGCTCCCTGGCGATCGTGAGGAGCCGCTCCTCATCGAGCGGCTTGACGAAGCGGCAGTTCACGAGCGAGCAGGCATAGCCGCTCTCCCGCAGGCGCTCACGCACCGCGGCGGCCGTCTGTACCATGCTGCCGGTCGCGAGGAGAGCTACCTCCTGTTCATCGTAGAGCATTTCCCAGCGGCCGTATTCGATCGGGGCGCGGAAGTCCGCGAGGCCGTCGTACGCGGTGCCGCGCGGGTAGCGGATCGCGACCGGGCCGTCCGCGGTCTGGATCGCCCACTTGAGCATGTCCGCGAGCTCCCACTTGTTCTTGGGCGCGAGGACCGTCATGTTCGGGATCACCGACAGGAAGGACAGGTCGAAGATGCCCTGGTGCGTCTCCCCGTCCGCGCCGACGAGGCCCGCCCGGTCCACCGCGAAGATCACGTGCAGATTCTGGAGACATACGTCGTGGATCAGCTGGTCGAAGCCGCGCTGCAGGAAGGACGAGTAGACCGCCACGACCGGGATCATGCCGCCCACCGCGAGTCCCGCCGCAAATGTCACGGCGTGCTGCTCCGCGATGCCCACATCGAAGAACCTCTCCGGATACATGCCGCGGAAGCGTTTCAGGCCCGTGCCGTCGGGCATCGCCGCGGTCACGGCGCACAGGTTCGGCACCCGCGCGCCCATCTTGCACATCACGGTCGAGAAGATGTCCGTGTAGTCGGCCTTCTGCTTGCGGTTCTTCGGCAGGCCGGTCTCGATGTCGAACGGGCCGGTCCCGTGGAAGCGCGCCGGCATCCGCTCGGCCGGGGCGTACCCCCTGCCTTTCTCGGTCTTCACGTGCACGAGCACCGCGCCCTGCACCTTGCGCGCATTCTGCAGCACCCGCACCATCTGGGAAATGTTACTGCCGTCCACCGGGCCGAAGTAGGTCAGTCCCAGCTGTTCGAATACCATGCCCGGCAGGAAGAAGGACTTGATGCCGTTCTTGGTCTGGCGGATGCGGCCGATGGCTTTCTCGCCGTACCGGGGCAGCTGTTTCAGCGCGTCCTCGGTGGCTTTCTTCAGGCCGGTGTAAGCCTCGTTCGTGCGGAGTTCTGAGAGGTAGGCGCTCAGGCCCCCGACATTTTCGGAGATGGACATGCCGTTGTCGTTCAGCACGATGATGAAGTTCGTTTTGATCTGCGAGGCGTTGTTGAGGGCCTCGAAGAACATGCCGCCGGTCATCGAGCCGTCGCCGATCACGGAGACGACGGCGTAGTCCTCGCCGAGGATGTCCCGCGCCCGCGCGATGCCGAGGCCCGCCGAGACGCTGGTCGAGCTGTGGCCGGTGTCGAAGGCGTCGGCCTCGCTCTCGCGGCGCTTCGGGAAACCGCTTAAGCCTCCGTACTTGCGCAGGCCCGTGAAGGCGTCGCGCCGGCCGGTCAGGATCTTATGGGTGTAAGACTGGTGGCCGACGTCCCAGATCAGCTTGTCCTTCGGCAGGTCCAGGGCCAGGTGCAGCGCCATCGTCAGCTCGACGACGCCGAGGTTGCTCGCGAGGTGGCCGCCATTTTCGGAGATGCGCTCGATCAGAAACGCGCGGATCTCCTCCGCGAGCCGGCCGTAGTCTTCCGGCGGGATCTTCTTGATGTCGTTGATTTGGTTGATCTTCTCAAGGATCATGGTGTCCCCCCTGCTGCCGCCTGTTTATGCGCTGCGGCGGATCAGGCTCTCCAGCAGCTGCCTGAGGAAGGCCGTATCGCCGGGCAGCTGACTCAGCAGCTCTACAGCCGCGCGCGAGCGCCGCTCGACCTCGGCTTCGGCCTCTTCGAGACTGTGGAGCGTTACGTAGGTCGTCTTCGCGTTCTTCTCGTCGCTGTGCGCGGGCTTGCCGATCGCGGCCTCGTCGCCGGTCACGTCGAGGATGTCGTCGCGGATCTGGAAGGCGATGCCGACATGGGTGCCGATCTCTTCGAGGATCTTCACCTGCGCGTCGGTTGCGCCGCCGAGCACCGCGCCGATCATCAGGCTCCCCTCGATCAGCGCCGCCGTCTTCAGATGGTAAATGAAATCGAGCTGCCCCTCGCTCAGCGGCTGCCCGTCGTGCTCGACGTCACAGCTCTGGCCGCCGATCATACCGTAGATGCCGACCTTCTCCGTGAGGATGCGCATCGCCTCGGCCACGCGCGGGTTCCCCGGCTCGATCGCGAAGGCCTTCACCGCGGTCTCGCAGCCGTAGCTCAGCAGGCCGTCGCCCGCGAGGATCGCCATCGCCTCCCCGAAGACGCGGTGGTTCGTCGGCTGCCCGCGCCGCAGGTCATCGTTGTCCATCGCCGGCAGATCGTCGTGGATGAGCGAATGCGTATGGATCATCTCCATCGCCGCCATGAACGGCGCCGCGGCGCCGTAGCGCTCAGTCGGGGCACCGGAGAGACTGCGCGGCAGACGGGCTGCGTCTGTCACCGTCCCGTCTTCACGCGGCGCACTGTCCGGTTCCTGTCCGCCGCACGGCGCGCTGCCGCCGGCCGGTCCGCCCGCGGCATTCATTGCATCTTCAGCAACCGCCGGCCCACCCGCAGCGCCCGCTGCGTCTTCGCGATCCGCCGGCTCTCCCGCCGCCCCCGCGAAGAGCTCGTACGCGGCGGCGATGAAGAGCGGGCGCAGGCGTTTGCCGCCGCAGCGCATGCTGTAGTTCATCGCCTTGAACAGCGTCGCCTGGTACCCGGTCTCCTCCGGCAGGTACGCCTCGAGGATGCGGTTGATCTCCGCCTGCCTCCGGCTCAGCTCCTCCTGAAATGTCCGCTTCTCACCTTCACAGCTCATGTGACCTTCACAGCTCATGTGTCTCACCGTCCTCGCTCAGCACCAGCACCTTCTTCTCCACCCGGTCGATCTTCGCGGAGGCCGCCTTCAAGAGGCGCGTGCCCTCCTCGTAGAGCGCGAAGGAATCCTCCAGCGGCGTATCCGGGTTCTCCAGTTTGCCGGTGATCTCCTCCAGGCGGGTGAATGTCTCCTCAAGCGTCAGATCCTGCGCGCCCTCTGCCGGCGCGTTCTGTCTGTTTTCTTCCGCTGCCATTATGCCTCTCCTTCCCCGGCCGCATTACCGGTTGCCTCCAGCCGCAAAATCTTCGCCTCGGCCTTCCCATCCCGGAAATGCAGCCACACGCTTTCCCCGCCGGTAAGCTGCGAGATGCCGTGAATGCGACGGCCGTCCGCATCGGTTACGAAGGCCAGTCCCATCTCCATGCGCTGCGCGGGGCTCGCCCCCTCCAGGCGCCGCGCGGCCTCGTCACGGCGGCGGATCGCGCGGTCGAGCTGTGCGCGCATCGCCGACGTCAGGCGCCGGGACAGTGCCATGTGCGTCTCACGGCTTTGCCGCACCTTTTCCCGCAGGGCCCGTTCCATGCGCTCGGCCGTGCGGTCCAGGAACTGGCGGCCGTCCCGCAGGCGCCCTTCCGGGCCGCGGTTCTTCAGGCGCAGGGCGCTGCGCTGTGCCCGCAGGCGGCCGGTCTCGATGCTCCGGCGCATCAGCAGCAGCTGCCGCGCGCGGATCTGCTGCAGGCGCCCGGCACACTGCAGCATGTCATCGACCGCGAGTTCCGCGCCCGCCGAGGGCGTCGGTGCCCGCAGGTCCGCCACATAGTCGAGGATCGTCGTATCCGTCTCATGCCCCACCGCCGAGATCAGCGGCGTCCGGCAGGCAAAGGCCGCCCGCGCGACCGTCTCCTCGTTGAAGGCCCACAGGTCCTCGATCGAGCCGCCGCCGCGGCCGGCGATGATGACATCCGTGCCGTACTCGTCCAGCGCGCGGATCCCTGCCGCGATGCTCTCCGCGGCGCCCTCGCCCTGCACTTTGGCCGGATACAGAATGATCCGGATCCCGGGGTTGCGCCGGCGCGCGATCTGAATGATATCGCGCACGGCCGCGCCCGTCGGTGCGGTCACCACACCCAGGGTCCGGATATAACGGGGCAGGGGCTGCTTGTATTCCGGCGCAAACATGCCCATCTCTGCCAGTTCTTTCTTCAGTGCCTCAAAGCGCTCATACAGCACACCGATCCCGTCGAGCCGGATCGCCGACGCGTACAGGGAGTACGTGCCGTCCCGCTCGTAGACACCGATGCGTCCCATCACGATCACGCGCTGCCCGTTCTCCAGGCGGAACGCGAGGTTCCTGCGCTCCCGCGCAAACATCGCGCACGAGATCGCGGCCTTCTCATCCTTCAGGGAAAAATAGATGTGGCCGGAGGAGTGGTACTTGCAGTTGGACACTTCCCCCTTGATATAGATCCGGTCCAGCAGGAAATCCGACGAGAACATGTTTCGGATGTAGGCGTTGACCTGTGAGACCGTATACACACTGCTCACTGTCGCTTATTCCTCCGTCCCGCCGGCCGCCTTCCCATCCGTCGCCGCATCGTCTCCGGCCGCCGATGCTTTCGCCGCGCTGTCTTCGGCCGCTCCGGCCTTCGGAGCCTTCGCGCCGGCAGCCTTCCCGGCCTTCGCGGCGCTGCCGGTCTTGTGCGCCTGGTCCTTGCGGCTGAGCTTCGCGAGGACGCCGTTCACGAAGGACGACGAATCGTCGCCGCCGAACTTGCGCGCGAGCAGGACCGCCTCGTTGATCGCCACGCCGACCGGGATCGCGTCGTCATACTCCATCTCATACACGGCCAGCCGCAGCACCGCCAGGTCCGCCTTCGCCATGCGGCTGGTCTTCCAGCCGGTCGAGGTCGCGTCCAGCAGCGCGTCGATCTCCGTGAGGTGCTGCGCGACCGCCTGCGCCTTCGTGAGGATCTCCTCGCGGTCTTCCTCGCTCACGCCGCCCTCCGGCAGCTCGATCCCGTCCCCGTCCGGATGCGTGAAATAGAGCTCCATCTGCTCACGGATCAGCGCCTCATCCGGCACATAAAAATCCGTAGTAAACAGAATCCGGTAAATGTGTTCTCTGAGTTCTCTTCGGCTCATGTATGTCCTTCCTCCGGCGCTGCCGCCGTCCCTGTATCCGGCCGGCCGCCTCCGCAGACCGGCTGCTTTGCGCCGCCGTTTCTGCCCACGGCGTTAAGCTTTGCCGCGGCGCGGCGGCCGTTATCATAAAAAAGACTGCTGCACCTCGATCCTGTCTTCCTTCGGACCGGAAGTGCAGATCCCCTATGCAGCAGTCTGAGGTTCATTCCCTGTGTCTTACTTCGTGCCCTTATCGGACTTCGTACTCTTGTCGGCCTTCTCCATGACCACGCTGGCCACCTTGATGTTGACCTCGGCCACATGCAGGCCGGTCATGGTCTCGATCGCGGTCTTCACGCGCTCCTGCACCTTCGCGCAGGTGTCCGGCACGTTGTAGCCGTACTGGATGTTCACGCTCTCGGCGACATGCACCTCGCCGTTGTCGATCGTCAGCCGGACGCCCTTGCTCAGGCTCCGGATGCCTGTCTTGCCGATCAGGTCGCGCGTCACATTGCCCGCCAGGGAAGCGACTCCCTTGACATCCGCCGCGGCCAGGCCTGCGATGATCGCGACCACCTCGTCCGCGATCTGTACTTCCCCGATCCCGCCGTCGATGGAAATCGTGTTCATATGGGCTGTCTCGTTCGCCATAGTCCATTTCCTCCTGTATTGCGGTCGCCCGCGCAGCTTCTCCGATCATCCGCGATCGCTGCTCCCGGGCAGCCTCTCCGGTATCGCCCGGGCTCTGCCTTCGTCCGATGCTGCCGAATATACTTTATCGGTACGCCCTCAGCAGCAAGTGCTTCGGGCTGTCCGTAACTGTTACGTGTGCTTTTTTCCTGTCAAACACATTCATTGTACCGCGGCGGGCCTGCATTTTCAAGTGAACTTTCCCCGCCGCCCCGCGCCGCGCCCGCCGCAGCCGTCCCGGTCTGCCATCATGGCGACAGCTCGGACAGCCATCACCGCGAGAACTCGGTCAGCTCCAGCCCCGGGTTGCGCTCCTCGACCATGCCCACCGACCAGCTGTTGACAAACAGCAGGAGCGGGCGGCCCTTCAGGTCGCAGATGCGCTTCATGTCCGACGTGCCGCTGATACGGTTCACATCGATATCCGTATTCGCGATCCACCGTATATGCTCGTAGGGGAGCATATCCAGGCGGATGTCGACGTTGTATTCATTTTCAAGGCGGTACTTGAGGACGTCGAACTGCAGGACGCCGACGACGCCGACGATGATCTCCTCGAGGCCCGTATTGAGCTCCTGGAAGATCTGGATCGCGCCCTCCTGGGCGATCTGCGTAATGCCCTTCACGAACTGCTTGCGCTTCATCGTGTCGAGCTGCGCCACCTTCGCGAAGTGCTCGGGCGCAAATGTCGGAATCCCCTCATACGCGAACTTGCGCCCCGGCGTGCACACGGTGTCCCCGATGGAGAACACGCCCGGGTCGAAGACACCGATGATGTCCCCCGCGTAGGCCTCGTCCACGACGTGCCGCTGCTGCGCCATCATCTGCTGCGGCTGCGACAGGCGCATCTTCTTCGCGCCCTGCACGTGGTAGACCTCCTTGTCGGCCTCGAACTTGCCCGAGCAGATGCGCATGAACGCGATGCGGTCGCGGTGCGCGCGGTTCATGTTCGCCTGGATCTTGAAGACGAAGGCGGAGAACGGCTCCTCCACCGGGTCGATCCGGCCGACGTCGGCCGTGCGCGCGAGCGGCGGCGTGGTCATCTCGAGGAAATATTTCAGGAAGATCTCGACGCCGAAGTTGGTCAGCGCCGAGCCGAAGAACACCGGGCTCAGCTCGCCCTTCGTCACGCGCTCCTGATCGAAGTCCGCGCTGGCGCCGTCGAGGAGCTCGATCTCGCCGAGGAGCTTTTCGCGCGCCTCAGTGCCGATGAATTCCTCGAGCCGCGGATCCTCGAGCGCGATCTCCGTGGCGGTGCCTTCCTTCGTACCCTTCTCGGTGTCCGTGTAGGTCACCACGTGCTGTCCGCGCCGGTCGAACACGCCCTTGAAGGATTTGCCCGAGCCGATCGGCCAGTTCATCGGACAGGTCGCGATCCCGAGTTCCTTCTCGATGTCGTCGAGCAGGTCGAAGGTATCGTTCGCGTCGCGGTCCATCTTATTGATAAATGTAAAGATCGGTATATGCCGCATGACGCACACTTTGAAGAGCTTCCGCGTCTGCGCCTCGACGCCCTTGCTCGCGTCGATGACCATGACCGCCGAATCGGCCGCCATCAGGGTGCGGTAGGTATCCTCGGAGAAGTCCTGGTGGCCGGGGGTGTCGAGGATGTTGATGCAGTAGCCGCCGTAGTTGAACTGCAGCACGGAGCTGGTCACGGAGATGCCTCGCTCTTTCTCGATCTCCATCCAGTCGGAGACGGCGTGGCGCGCTGTCGCCTTGCCCTTCACGGAGCCGGCCAGGTTGATGGCGCCCCCGTACAGCAAAAATTTCTCAGTCAGTGTCGTCTTTCCGGCATCCGGATGAGAAATAATGGCAAAGGTTCTTCTCTTTTCGATCTCGCTTCTCAAGTCCCCCACTGGACAACCTCCGTCCGCGGCAATCCCGCGGTATTTCCGCTCTTTTTACACTGATATTTGGCGGTTGCCATTGTAGCAAGATTCAACGGGGGTGTCAAGAAATGTGCGGCGGTGCAGCGGCGCAGCGGCGCGGTGGGCGGCGGCACGGCAGGCAGCAATGCGGCGGCACGGCAGGCGGTGGGCGGCGGGCGGCGGTACGGCAGGCG
>Ga0065709_1029324_pt1 | contig 32800 bp, 24 predicted proteins | sample Hoacrofraction14_2_FD_59096 | JGI IMG/M metagenome (GOLD analysis project Ga0065709, IMG submission 59096) | Hoatzin crop microbial communities from Cojedes, Venezuela, sample from fiber fraction 14 v1 | ecosystem: Host-associated > Birds > Digestive system > Esophagus > Crop | place: Venezuela...
ATACGGCGATGAAGCCGTAGAGAGCGATGCACGCGCCGCCCATGACGCACTTCGGAATTGAGTTAATGAGTGCGACGAAGGGTGTGAAGAATGAAAGAATCATACAGCCTACGCCTGCTGTGCCGATTGTGACGATGGAAGCGTTACCTGTGATAGCGACGCATCCGATAGACTCGCCGTATGTGGTGTTAGCCGCACCGCCGAAAACAGCGCCTACGATGGATCCGATACCGTCGCCCAGGAGGGTCTTGTCAAGTCCGGGATCGGTGATCAGGTCTCTTTCGATGATGCTTCCCAGGTTCTTATGGTCCGCGATGTGCTGAGCCAATTCAACAACAGCGATAGGTACATAGATGAGAGCGATGTTGCCGACTGCTGTGGCGTCGAGTGCAACGTCTTCCTTAAAGGCTTTCAGGAAGAAGAAATCCGGCATCTTTACGATTGACTTGTATGTGAAAGGAACAAAAGCGTTTTGGAACACAGAGAAGTCAACAATCTTGAGGGAATCGATTCCGAGGCATACACCGAAAATGGTGATTATGAGGGCGAAGCAGTAGCCTGCGCCGATACCAACGATAAACGGAATCAATTTAATGTTCTTGGAACCCTTGACGGATGCGATAACAATCGCGAGGAACGTTACGGTACCGATGAGGATTGTCAGGAGCGAATATGTATCGCTGCCGTTTGTGCTCATCCAGGATGTTGCAGTGCCTGACAGCGACAATCCGATCAGGGTAACGATGGGTCCGATGATGACGGCGGGCATCAGTTTGTTAACCCATGCGGAGCCGACAGCTTTGATAATCAGAGCGATAACTACGTAGACAAGGCCTGCGAAGAAGACACCTAAGATGATGCCCTTGTATCCGTAGTTTTGTCCGACGGATGCCGCATAGGCTCCGAGGAACGTGAAGGAAGATCCCAGGAATACAGGGCTCTTCGCACTTGTGAAACAGATATAGACAAGAGTACCGATACCTGCGCCGAAAAGCGCGGCCGCGGGATCCGCCTCAAGTCCGTAGCTGGTAACGATAAGGGGAACCAGCAATGTAGCCGCCATGATGGCAATCATCTGCTGCAAAGCAAAGACGAGTGTCTGTCCCTTGGACGGCTTGTCGTTTACGTCGTAAATAAGTTTCATAAACCTCTCCTTTTCTTTTTATTACAAACGTATTTGTTCACAAAAATAAAGCCTTCAAATTCAAGAAGGCTTGTAACTGACGGTACCGCAAACCCTGTCACCGGCATCGCCGGCAGCATCGAGAATGTAACCTTTCTCGTTTAAGGGCCTCGGAGAATAACGTGCTGCGAAAACAGGAACATCAGGGTGATTGTCGTGCAAAAGTTTGACACCCTGTGCCGCCGCAAAGATGCAAACCATCTTGATTCGGGTGCACCCTTCTTTCTTAATCAGATCGATAGCCGCATTGGCGGAAACGCCTGTGGCAAGAGCGGGGTCCACGATTATTACCTCACCCTTCTGAACATCCTCGGGAAGTTTGAAGTAGTAATGCACGGGCTGCAATGTCTCTTCGTCCCTGTAAAGTCCGACGTGTCCTACTTTGGCTGTGGGAAGCAGTTCTCTCATGCCATCGACCATACCGAGGCCTGCTCTTAAAATAGGAACGATTGTGAAATCCTCGGCCAGAACGGGAGTGTTGATTTTCTCCAGAGGAGCCTGAATCTCAACAGTCTTTAAGGGGAGATCCTTTAAGACCTCGTAACCCATAAGCATTGCTATCTCATTTGTTATCTCGGAAAATTCCTTCGAACCGGTGTTGACATCACATAAATGCGATACTTTGTGCTGAACCAGAGGGTGGTCAATCACAGTTAAGTTGGATAAAAATTCTTCCATAACTTTTCCTTCCTTTTCAGTTCCCGTAAATTCTACCACATTATTACGTTTTTATTACAAGAATTTGTTGTGATATTTGCTATAATTTCAGCATGTCAGTAATAATTGTCAGTAAATGTTTACTCGGATACAACTGCCGCTACGACGGGCAGAATTGTCTGTCGGAAAAAGTCTGCAAATTCTGCGAAGGACACACTGTAATTGAGATCTGCCCCGAGGTCGACGGCGGGCTTCCCACACCGCGCACGCCTTCCGAGAGGGTCGGCTGCAAAGTTCTCATGAAAGACGGCCGCGACGTTACTTCCGAATATAATATAGGTGCTCGAAAAGCTTTAGAGGAAGCTATCGCACAAAAGGCAGACTTTGCCATACTCAAGACCAAGTCTCCGTCCTGCGGCAAGGGCCTCATATACGACGGAAGTTTTACGGGCAATAAAATTCCCGGCAACGGCGTAACCGCAGAACTTTTGCTTGCAAACGGAATCCCGGTTTACACCGAAGAGGAACTCGATTTTATTGACTTGGATTAACCGTGGTTTGCGGCCAGTTCCTCAAAGAGCGCTATCGCCTCATCTGTTGTCGTAATCTCATTGTTTACGATTGCATCCGACACATCTCCCAAAACATCGGTGATGAGGTTAGTCGGGTCGTTTAAATCGCTGAAATATACGGTGTTCTCATCTCCCACATCGGGAAGATTCACATAGAGGTCGTTGTCAGTAACCGCTGCGGTTGTCGGCGTCCCTTTGACTTCCGAGAAAAGATTTAAGATTTCCTCGGTGTAGACGAATCTGTAGAATTCTGATGCCAAATCGAAATTCTCGCAGTTCTTGTTGAGCGCAAATCCCACGTCGTCAGCCTTGTAAACGATGGGGCCGGACTCTCCCGTAGGGGTGTAAATAAATTCGTACTCGAACGGATTTGCGGTAAACGCTTCGCTCTTCGACTCGCGCTTTGCCATGCCGGAAACCGTCTGGGTGGACGCGACCAGGAACGGTACGTCGCCTTCGAAGAATTTTAAGATTGCGGCGTTGTAGTAATCCTCGTAGGAAAGGACATTGTCTCTGTCCGCATACCCTTTGTCGTACATATCGAAAATCAAATCAATAGGCTCCCTTAAAATCTCGGCACTTCCCTCCTGCCCCGAAAGCAATGCCTCGACTTCTTCGGCTGTGAGATTTTTTGCAATATCGTTCATGGCCATCGGCAAAAACAGCTGATTTATGATTTCAATGTGCTGCTGAATCGGAATATATCCCGCACTCTTCAATGTCTCACAGCAGGAATAAAGTTCGTCCAAAGTCGACGGAATCTCAAGGCCGTTGTCTTCGAGAATATTTTTGTTTACAACCAACCCATAGTATCTGAACCAAATCGGAATTCCGAAAAGCTTGCCGTCGATATAGCAACCTTTAACGGCGTGCGAATCTATATCGTCGAAGTTAATATCCAAAGTCGAAATATCCGTTATGCAATCAAGCAACGCATCGTTGTCTATGAAGTTATAGCGGTTAATCATAAACAGTCCGACAGAAGTATCCGATGATACTCTGGGCGTAATGTTTGTGTTGTAATCATCCAAACACTCATAAGAGATTGTGACGTTGGGATAGTACTTCTGAAATTCGAGTGCCGCCGCATCGAGAGCCTCGAAGTTTTCGTAATTTCCGAGCACATTTACTGTACCTGAAATCCCGGTGTCCAAAGCCGGGACAAAGCCTTCGGAAGACGGTGTTTGTTCTTCATCGGTTGTTTGGGTGCAGCCTGCAAACAATCCAAGAGTTAAAGCGAGACATAAAGCGGCGGATAAAATTTTCTTTGTCATGTTAATTCCCTCCGTTGTTAAGTACAGCCCTTAAGCAGTCAAACAGTTTCTTCATATTCACGGGCTTTGCCGTGTGAGCGTTCATGCCGGCATTAAGACACTTTTGCACATCCTCGGCAAACGCGTCGGCCGTCATGGCGACGATCGGAATCTTTGAAATGTCGCCTTCAAAAGCCCTTATAGTTTTGGTGGCTTCGATACCGTTCATAACGGGCATCTGAATATCCATAAGTATAACATCGTAAGTACCTGCGGACGATTGTTCGAGCATCTCCACCGCAATGCGTCCGTTTGCCGCGCGCTCGGAGGTGATGTTATACATCGAAAGCAATTCTCTTATAATCTCCCAGTTGGTGTCGTTGTCTTCGGCAACAAGAATATTAATGCCTTCAAGTCCCGCCGAAATACTGTCACCCGCTGCCTGCGAAGAATCTTTGGTTACCCCGAGAAGATTTCCGACAGCGGCTATAACCTGCGATTTGAAAAGAGGTCTCATCAGATACATATCGGCGCCGGTGTCGTGCACATCACTGTTGGTAACCGCCAATACTGGAACATTAACCTTTGCGCGCACCTTTGATACAGTGTCTTTCTCATTCTCATCGGCAACCCCGACACAAACAAAATCGTAAGTTTCTTTGGTAAGGGCTTCGTCTATGTCATTTGATATGAATGTCTCGAAAACATCCAATTTCAGGTCCTTAAGAAGCCCGTAAGAAACCGCGACAAAATCGTGATCCTCCCCTATAAGCAATGCTTTTGCGCCCGGGAATGTAATGTTCTCGGGGATGTTGTTTGCCAGGGGTAGGACAAACTTAACCGTAAACGTGGTCCCTTCTCCCAATTTGCTGTCGCACTCGATGGTGCCGTTCATGAGGTCTACTATTTTCTTTGTGATGGCAAGGCCCAAACCGGTGCCCTGGGTTTGCTCAAGTCTTGCGTCTGTCATACGCGAGAAAGGCTCGAACATAATGTTCATGAACTCCTCGCTCATTCCGATACCGTTGTCCTTCACAATATAGGTGAGTTCAACCCTCCTCGGATTGTTATCCTTGGTGAGTTTTTCTTTAATAGTAACGGAAATCTTGCCGCCGGGATTTGTGTACTTTACGGCGTTCGACAGAATATTGATGAAAACCTGATTTATACGGAGCTCATCGGCATGCAGATATTCGTATTCAACGTTTTCGAGCTTAACCTCAAGCTTTTGCTTCTTTTCCTTAAGCGGTGACTGAATTATGTTGATCTGCTCGGAGACAACGTCGGCCAGCGAAAAGTCAGAAGGGTTGAGGTTTAATTTGCCGGATTCTATTTTCGATATATCCAAGATATCGTTGATGAGGGTAAGCAAATGTTTGCCTGCGAGGGATATTTTGGACAGGCACTCCCTGACGCGCACCGGGTCTTCGGCGTTGTCGTCGGCGATGGTCGTCATACCGATGATGGCGTTCATCGGAGTCCTGATGTCGTGGGACATCGACGATAAGAAGTCGGTCTTCGCACGGTTTGCCTCGTTTGCCGCGGCGTTGCTCTTCTTTAAGCGCAGCGTCATGTCCACGATGTATAGGGCGTTAAACAAAACCACAAATGCCATACCGATTGCAATTATTCCCACAAGTGAGTAGTCGGTCGCGACATCATCCAATTCAGACGAAGGGATTTTCGCAACGAACCACATGTCCTGGTTGTCATTCGAAAAAGGCAGGCAGACAAAACAGCACTCGGTTCCGGCGGAATCGAGAAGTTTCATCATCGGTGAGTTTTCTGAATAGAATTCTTCTTTAACAGCGTCAGCCTCATCGTAGCCGATTTTGTTGTAAATTCTCACGTATTCCCAGAAATTCTCGGACTTAAACGAATCAGTCTTGATGATGTAATCGCCGTTTAATGAAATAAGCGACATCTCGGCATCCCGGTATTTAACCGGGAAAACCCATTTGTTGTTAAGGGTGTCCGCGGAGATAACATTAATGAGAATGTAAGGTTTGCCGTCAACATTAATATTTGCAAGGAACCCGACGGACTGCCTGTGTGTTATCGGATTGGTGAAAGTCGCCGATATATTCATGAAATCATTGTCGGAATTTAAAGAATCCAGAGCATCGGAAAGGGAATTCTTTAAAGACGAATAATCGACATCGGTGTTGCCGTTCTCATCCGCAACGGTGGATTTTCCGGTAAAAGTCCCGGCGTCTATGACATGCGACATAACACCGTCTTCGGTTATGGAATTGCTTAAGTATTCCAAAGCCTCATCCATTGTCATGTCGGAATAATTTATGTAGGAGGCTTTATCGTTTACATCATACTGGGATTCGGTTAAAACGGCTGAGGCAACGCTTCTTATGGACGCGACGGAAGATACAAAGGCTTCCTCGTTGGAAAGCCTCATCTCCTCTTTATGGTTCACCACATGGTTGTAGCAGAGTATCAGAATAAGAGTCACCAGAGCAATGTTTCCGGTGATTATCAGAACTATCCGCCAGAATTTGGCCTGTGATTCCTTTATTGCCAAAGTGAAAGTGTCCCCGTCAGCTCAGAAAGTTCAATATTTTTGTCTTTACAGTATACCTTAAGTTCTTCGGTTATGTCACGCCCGGCGGTCGGATGCACAAGGCTTGCCGTGCCGATTTCAACGGCCGCAGCGCCGGCAATCATAAACTCAATCACATCCTCGGCGCATGTAATCCCTCCGCAGCCTACTATGGGTATGTCCAGAACGCGAAAACAGTCCGCAACCATTCGTACAGCCACCGGCTTTATCGCAGGCCCGGAAAAGCCCCCCGTATTGTTGTGCAGCACAGGCCGTCTTGTTCTGATATCAATCTTCATACCGAGCAAAGTGTTTATTAAAACAACGGCATCCGCCCCGCCCTCCTGGGCCGCGAGCGCAGTCTGCGTGATATCCGTGACATTCGGTGTCAGTTTTATCCAGACAGGAAGACTTGTGAGTTTTTTTATCTCGGAGGTTATGTGTTTAATCTGATTTTTGTCGGCACCTATGGTCATGCATCCTTCTTTGACGTTCGGGCAGGAAAGATTGATTTCCAGCGCATCGATTTTGTCTTTGTGGGGCTCTAATTTTTGGGCCATCGCAAGGTAATCTTCAAACGAGTGCCCGGCTACATTTACAATGACTTTCGCGCCTGTAGATGCCATGAAATCGAGGTCATTTTCGATAAAATAATCAACGCCGGGGTTCTGCAATCCGACAGAATTCAGCATCCCCGAGGCGGTCTCGGCCACACGCACGCCTTCGTTGCCCAAACGGGGTTTAATTGTTAAACCTTTGGAAGACAGGCCCCCTAAGCATCCCAAATCGTAGTATTCGGACAGTTCGCGCCCGAAATTACATGTGCCGGAGGCAAGAATCACCGGGGATTTTAAATCCACATCTCCTACTTTTACAGAAATTCCGCTCACCGGATCACCTCCCCGTATTCGAAAACAGGCCCGTCCTTGCAGCACCTCTTATGCTCGAAAGATTCCGCTTCACCTTTAATCTTGACGGTGCAGCAAAGGCAGATTCCGATGCCGCAGGCCATGCGTTGTTCCAATGAAACAAAACACTTCAAATTGTGTTCTTCCGACCATTGGCCCACCGCTTTCATCATCGGCGCAGGCCCTACGCACAACACCTTTGTGTCGGCCTTGATATCTTCGATTGTATTTAGACCATCGATAACGGTGCCTTTGATTCCAGCAGTGCCGTTATCCGTTGTGAGAATATAATCTTCTCCGGTCAGGATAAGCTGCTCCTTGTCGCGTCCACCCTGCACCACGGTGACGTTTTTGCCGGATTTAATCAGTTCTTCTTTTACAAAATTAATCGGAAAAACTCCGGTGCCGCCGCCTGCCAAAATAAAGTCTTCACCCGAAAGAACGAAGCCGTTGCCCAAGGGGCCTAAAACCTCAACTTCAGAGTTTTCAGAAAGATCTGTTATCTGCTTGGTGCCTTTGCCTACAATCTTCACTCCGATTTGGAAAGTTCCCGTCTCCATATCTGTGTGAGCGATACCGAAAGGTCTTTTCAAAAGTTCGTCGCACCCGACATTTACGAACTGTCCGGGGCGGGCTTGTTGTACAAGGTCTTTGTTTTCGAGCGTCAAAAGGAACGTGTCCGAATTGAGGCGCTCTTTCTGAATTAATTTTGCTGTGTATTCTTTGTTTGTCATACGTATTTACGGTCTTTCAGAGCTGCGTTTAATTTGTTCTTCATGTTGATGGCTTCGTCGCGTGTGGCCTTTGCGAAATCCTCCGGTGCGAGGTCGTCCCTCTTCATCCATGCGCACATTAAACTCCTTGATGCGTTGACGATTGAACCTCTGCCGTCTTCGGTGAACGATGCAACGGCCTGGTCCGGACCCGCGCCCTGCGCGCCGTAACCGGGAACTAAAATCATTGCGTGAGGCATGAGCTTTCTGATTGCAACCGCCTGCTCGGGCCATGTTGCTCCCACAACGGCGCCGACGGATGAGAAACCTTCGTCTCCGATGCAGTCAACGCCCCACTCTTCCACTTTCTGTGCCATGGCTTCGTAAACCTTGCGGCCATCGGAAAGCTCCAAATCCTGCAGGTCTACCGCGGAAGGGTTAGAGGTTCTCACAAGCGCGAAAATGCCTTTGCCCGACTCCCTGCAAACATCGGTGAAAGGCTTGATTCCGTCTATACCGAGATAACCGTTGACCGTAACAGCGTCAGCGCCGATCATCTCGTGAGTCGATCCGTCGATTATTGTCGTCTGTCCGATAATGCCCGCGGCGTATGCGGTTGCCGTAGTTCCGATGTCGTTGCGTTTTGCGTCCGCGATAACGAGCATCCCTTTGGATTTTGCGTAGTCGATTGTGGCCTTTAGTGCTCTTAAGCCCTCGATGCCGTACATCTCGTAATACGCAAACTGGGGCTTTATAGCCGGGACTATATCCTGTACCGCATCGATGAGCTCCTTGTTAAACATCAGGATAGCCTGAGCCGTCGATGTTTCCGGGTCGTCGAAATTAAGATTTGCCTTCTCGATTATGTGCTCCGGAATATACTCGAGCCTGGGGTCCAAACCCATAACGGTCGGGTTGTTCTTTTCTGCGATTGCTCGTACAAGAGCGTCAGCAAAGTTTTTCATAAGTGATTTTTCCTCCCATAACAGTCAGATATGTCTCTCCGTATAGTTTCCAGCCGTCGAAGGGCGTGTTTCTGCCCTTTGTGAGCATTTTGTTTTTGTCGAATGTAAACTCATTCTCCAAATCGAAAACGGCAAAGTCGGCATCGTCACCGATGTCCATTCCGCCTCTTCCCAATTTAAGGATTTTCGACGGGTTGTAGCACATCAGATCCATGAGTCTTTCCATGGAAATGATTCCCGCTTTTACAAGATATGTGTAGCTTAACGCGAACGAGGACTCGAGCCCGACGATACCGTTTAAGGCCACCGCAAACTCAACATCCTTCTCGTCGCTGTGGTGCGGCGCGTGGTCAGTTACGATGCAGTCGACCGTACCGTCGGCAATGGCCTCGATTACGGCCTGTCTGTGCTCTTCGGTTCGAAGCGGCGGGTGCATTTTAAAGTTTGCATCGTAGTTTACGCAGGACTCGTCTGTCAGTGTGAAATAATGCGGGCAGGTCTCGCATGTGACCTTAACACCGCGGGCTTTGGCTTCGCGAATCATCCTAAGGCCGCCTTTGGTGCTGCAGTGACATTCATGAATCCCGGTATTCAAATATTCCGCAACGATTATATCTCTTGCAATCATTACGTCTTCGGATGCGGTGGGAACTCCCTTGATACCAATCGATGTGGAAACAATGCCTTCGTTCATGGCACCGCCCACATCAAGGCTTTTCTCTTCACAGTGATTTAAAACAGGGATATCAAAGTCGCTCGCGTATTCGAGAACTTTTCTTAAGAGCCCTGCGGTCGCGATGGGGTGTCCGTCATCGGATACGGCAACGATGCCTGCTTCTTTCATCAGACCCATCTCGGAAATCTCCTTACCGTCGATTCCCTTGCTTGCGGCTCCGATCGGATAAACCCTGCAGTTTCCGGCTTCTTCAGCCTTCTTCAGAATACCTTCGACAACGGCTGCGTTATCGCAAACGGGATACGTATTCGGCATCGGGCAAACCGCGGTGAATCCGCCCCTTGCTGCTGCTGCGGTTCCGGTTTGAATAGTTTCCTTATATTCGTATCCGGGCTCTCTTAAATGAACATGCATGTCAACCAGTCCGGGAGTTACGAACTTACCTTGCCCGTCTATAACCCTGTCTGCCTGCGATTCGTCGAAAGGTTTTGCGAACTTACCGTCTTCGACAAAAAGCGCTGTCTCATCGGAATTAAATATCTTTACATTCTTAACTATTAACTTGCTCACAGATTGTTCCTCCTTGCCATAAGAAGATAAAGAACCGCCATTCTCACGGCCACACCGTTGGTTACCTGCTCGTTTATAACGGATCTGTCGCAGTCATAAACCTCGGTGGGAATTTCAACGCCGTGGTTGCAGGGCCCCGGGTGCATCAGGAATGCTTCGGGTTTGGCGAGGTCAAGCGCTTCCTTTGAGATTCCGTAGAATCTGGAATACTCGGCAACCGACGGGAAAAGCGAGGATTGCTGGCGCTCGAGCTGGACTCTCAAACCCATTACGGCATCTGCGTCCTTTATGCAATCTTCCACGCTGTCCGCGACGGTGCAGCCCATGTTTTCGATACCGATGGGCATCATGGTGCGGGGCCCGTAAACCCTTACTTTTGCGCCTAATTTGGACAAACCTATGATGTTCGAGCGCACCACGCGGCTGTGGTAAATGTCGCCTAAAATCGCTATCTCTTTTCCTTCGAACGTGTCGAATCTTTCATACATTGTGAGCATGTCAAGAAGTGCCTGCGTCGGGTGCTCGTTCATGCCATCTCCGGCGTTTACCACAGAAGCGTTCAGGTGCGGCGCTATGAAATGCGGTGCACCTGACTGATTGTGGCGCATTATGATTATATCCGTGCCCATCATGTCTATCGTTCTTGCGGTGTCAAGCAGAGACTCGCCCTTGTTGACCGAACTTCCCGAAGTCGAAATGTTGGCCGACGCCGACCCCATATACTTGGATGCGAGCTCAAACGACAATCTTGTTCTCGTGGAATTCTCGTAGAACAAAGTGATTACCGACTTTCCCTGAAGATGCGAAGTCTTTTTGTTCCCTGAGGAAATAACAAGTTTCATGGTTTTGGCGGTATCTAAGATTTCCATAATCTCTTCCGCTGTAAGTTGCTTCATACCAAGCAAATCTTTACTCGCAAGCCCCATCTTCTTCCTCCTTCATAAGCACAACCTGAGTGGCGCCGTCAAACTCTTCTACCTGCACATCAATCTTCTCGGACAGCGACGTCGGAACGTTTTTACCGACATAGTCAGCGCGGAACGGCAACTGCCTGTGGCCTCTGTCAATCAGAATCGCAAGCTGGATGTTCTCCGGGCGCCCCATATCGAAAATATTCTCAATCGCAGATCTCACTGTTCTTCCTGTGAACAGCACATCATCGACGAGAATTATTTTTTTACCGTTTACATCAAAAGGAATGTCCGTGCCGTGCACGACAGGATGCGCGGACAACATCGATAAATCGTCTCTGTAGAAAGTAATATCCAATATTCCCATAGGAACCTTTACACCTTCAATCTTCTCGAGATTCTCTCTTATCATCGTGGCCAAAGGCACCCCTCGTCTTTGAATTCCGATGATTGCCACATCGTCGAGGCCTTTGTTTCTTTCGATAATCTCATGTGAAATTCTGACAATGGCGCGCCCCATGGCCGCCTCGTCCATAATCACTGCCTTAGGAACAAAATTCATAAAAAACTCCTTCCCGCATAAATTTGACCGGCGAAAAGGATACAAAAACACAATATAAAACTTGCAAATCTTGCGACCTCGCCGGGACGTTTAAAGATTTATTGAAATGAGTTTAATCTTCCTGACATATAAAATCAATCGGTAAAATTTCCAAATATGGTTATAATGTCTCTATGAAAAAAACAGGAAACAAACCACAGGTTAAACAAAAAAAGCGCCTGAACACCAAAGGATATGTGTTCCTCACTATCCTTCTGGCCTTTGTCATCGCCATCTCGGTATGGATTTTAAGCAATTTCCGCGAAGACGAATCCACGCATCCGTTCCAGGGCCGAACCACCGAAGAGGAAACAACATCGACTTCAATTCTCCCCACCGTTGAAACCTGCATAGCCGAATCCGACACGACGACATGCACGATTCCGGAAGAAGTTGCGGCACTCAACATTTCCCTGTTTAACGATGTCCGATGCTCACAGGGCGTCCTCATTCACGCAGACTCGGGCGAAATCGTCGACGGCCTTCTCGAAAACCAAAGAGGCTACCCGGCATCCCTCACCAAGATGATGACCGCCATAGTCGCCATCGAAAATCTCCCCGACTTAGACGACACCTACACCCTCACCCTCGAAATATCGGATGCCATATACGGCCACGATCTTTCAATCGCAGGATACGAAGTTGACGAGACCCTGACCTACTACGACTACCTCTGCGGTTGCCTCATGCGGTCCGGTGCCGAGTGCTGTCTGGCCCTTGCCGACGGCGTCTGCGGCAAAGACACCATTGCCGAATCCGAAGATGTTTTCGTCGACCTCATGAACGAAAAAGCCGAGCAGTTAGGCCTTACCAACACCCACTTCGAAAACTGCACCGGCGAGCACGACGACAACCACTACTCCACCCCGTACGACATGGCACGAATCCTTGCCTATTGCCTCAAAAACGATACCTTCCGCGAGATAATCGAATATAAAAGTTACACCACCACCGCCACCGAGAAATTTCCCGACGGCCACTTCTACTACAGCACAATCTACTATGCCACTCCCGATATGTCCGAATATGAGGACCTCTTCCAATTCATCGGCGGCAAAACAGGCTACACCGACGACTCCGGCCAGTGCCTCGCCTCGGCCTCAATCGTCAACGGACAAACCTATGTCCTCGTCACCTTCGGTGCAACAAACTTTGAAAATGCAGGCACACGCCACCTCGGCGTCAAAGACATGCTTCAAATCATGTCTCAGTTCTCAGAAGCCCTCGGCAACAAAATCACGACAACCGAGACAACCGCCGAAACAGCGGAATCATCTGAAGTTTCTGCCACATCTGACTCCTTTGAATCATCAGAAACATCTGATGTAACATCAACAGAACCCTCAGCTGAATAAAATTACCGTGTTTCTGCCAGCCTTGTGTAAAAATATGGTAATTTCCGCATAATACATCCCACAATACCAATAATTACCATGTTTTTACCACCTATGCGTAAAAATATAGTAATTATTTTGTTTATTGTCTAAATGTGCCGAAAATTGCCATAAATCTACCAACCATGCGTAAAAATCCGGTAACAAAAAGCAATAAAAAAGACTGTTAAATTTAACAGTCCTTCATCTTGGTGGTGGGGCTGGTGGGACTTGAACCCACACGATTTTAAGGTCGGCAGATTTTGAGTCTGCTGCGTCTGCCATTCCGCCACAACCCCGAAATGCCTGAATATTATAGTAAAGGGCAAAAGTTTTGTCAATTTGCAGTGTGATATACTTTTTTGAAGTTTATGTTTTAAAACAAGGAGGGTTAAATATGCCGCCACCCGGAGGGCCCGGAGGAATGAGGGAATTTCTGACAGACGAGGAAAAGGCCAATCAGCCGAAGATCACGCGCCCTTTGCTTAAGCGAATTTTCTCATATCTTCTGCCCTACAAAATGCAGCTTGCGCTGACGATTATATTGATTGTTATATCTTCCGCGCTGTCGATTATGCCGTCGGTTCTGACCGGAAAGATTGTTGACGACGGTATCATCGGTCGTAATTTGAAACTGTTGGTTATTTATATTCTGCTATCTTTGGGACTGTCTTTGGTATCGAATCTGATTGGCGTTGCGGAGTCTTACCTAAACGCGTGGATTGCCCAGCACATCACGTTTGATATGAGAAATCAGATGTTTTCGCACCTGCAGAAGATGTCACAGAGATTTTTCACGACAAACAATCAGGGTGACATTATCACGCGCATGACCACGGATATCGACGGCGTGCAGCAGGTTATCACGAACAATTTTGCGTCCGTTATTTCCAACGCCATTACTTTGGTTTGCGCCGTTGTGGCGATGTACCGGCGCAACTGGATTCTGGCCACAATCGGCATTGTGATTGTGCCGCTGTTTACTATCCCGACAAGGACTGCGGGCAAGAAAAGATGGCTTCTGACAAAGCAGTCTCAGGAAGTATCGGATGAGATTAACGGAATTTTGAATGAGACAATGTCCGTATCCGGACAGACTCTGGTTAAGTTGTTCTGCCGCGAAGATTACGAATACGGCAGATATGAAAACGCCAACCGCAAGATGATATCGCTCAACATTCGCGAAAACATGGCAGGCCGCTGGTTCCGCGTTGTTTTAGATACAATAACAAGTATCGGGCCTATGTTGATTTATCTGGCAGGCGGCATACTGATAATGAAGTATGACTCTTCCCTAACCGTCGGTGACATCACGGTTTTGGTGACTTTGTTGTCGCGCATGTATATGCCTGTTAATTCGCTCATGAACATCCAGGTTGTTTTAATCAGATCGTTGGCAATGTTCACCAGATTGTTTGAATATTACGACATGGAACCTGAAATTCAGAATCCCGCAAAGCCTGTGACTCCGGCCAAGACTACCGGCGAAGTTGAGTTCTCGCATGTTGACTTTTCGTACGAAGAAGACAGACAAATCCTGAAAGACATATCTTTCTCTCTGGAGTCGGGCAAGAGTATTGCGTTTGTGGGGCCTTCGGGGTCAGGCAAATCAACTATTGTTAATCTTATTCCGCGTTTGTACGACGTTTCCGCAGGTGTGGTTAAGTTCGACGGTGTCGATGTCAGGGATTTGGATTTATCTTACTTAAGGTCTCATGTCGGGATGGTGTCGCAGGAAACTTATCTTTTTAACGGCAGTGTCCGCGACAATCTTCTTTATGTTAAGCCGGATGCCACTGAGGATGAGTTGATTGAGGCTCTGAAGAAAGCAAATATCTACGACTTTATATCATCTCAGGAACTGGGCCTTGACACTTTGGTCGGCAACCGCGGTCTGAAGTTATCGGGCGGCGAAAAACAACGTATTTCAATCGCGCGCGTTTTGCTGAAAGATCCGGCTTTGTTGATTTTTGATGAGGCAACTTCCGCACTTGACTCGATAGCCGAGCAGAAAATCCAGGACGCCATCGAGCCATTAATCAAGACACACACAAGTATCCTGATTGCCCACCGACTCTCCACCGTACTGGCGGCCGACGAGATTATGGTCATCAAAGACGGAGCAATTGTCGAGCGCGGCAGGCACGAGGACTTGCTTGAGTTGGGCGGTGTTTACACGGAACTTTACAATACTCAGTTCAAACAAGAGTAGTATAATTTAGCGGTATGGGAACTCAGAAAGTCAAACTGAACAAGAAAGGTCAGCAGGTTCTGCTCGTTGCGGGCACAGTGTTTGTGATGCTCATAATAATTGTCGCGGCCGCTGTCAAATCAAACAATCGCGAGGTCGAAGAAACAACGACGGAATCGTCCTATGTTGCCGTCTGGACATCGATGCCCGAAGGCACAGCGCCTTTTGAAGCAAAGACAGCTGCCGCCGGTGTTTTCAACGACATATACAGTGAAAAGGCTGTGTTGATTCACTTGGATTCCGGTGAAGTCCTGGCCGAAAAAAACGCCTACGATCGCGGGCAGCCTGCATCCATCACCAAGGTCATGACCACCATAATCGCCATCGAAAACATCCCCGATTTAGACGCTACCTACACCATGCCAATCGAAATCTTCAACGAGATATACGGCCAGGATTTATCCTCGGCGGGCCTGGTCAACGGTGAGACTCTTACAATCCGCGACATCCTCTATGGCCTGTTCCTGCGCTCCGGTGCAGAATGTTGCCTTGCAATCGAAAACATAGTCTCCGGCGACAGCGAATCTTTTGTGGCGCTAATGAACGCCAAAGCCGAAGAATTGGGCCTTAACGACACTCATTTTGCCAACAGCACCGGCGACACGGATGAGAACCACTACACGACCGTCTACGACATGGCAATTTTGTTACGCTACTGCCTCCAAAACGAGACCTTCCGCGAGATTGCCTCCACAAGCGAATACACCGTCGCTCCGACAAACAAGCATGCCGACGGCCTGACATTTAATTCAACACTGTCGCAGTCCCTGCCCATCATGTCAGATTATGAAGGCCTGTTTACAATCGAGGGCGGCAAAACCGGCCATACAGACACTGCCGGCAGATGTCTTATTACCTTTGCCGAAATCAACGGCGAAGAATACATCCTCTGCACATTCGGTGCCTACAATTTCGACGGCCAACCGACAACAAATTTACATACCCGCGATCATTGCAACGTCTACTCCGCATTTTCAAAATCCATCCTGGGTATAGAAGATTAATCCATAAAAAAATACAAAACATACAAAAAAATACAAAGCCTTGTAGGTTTTGTATTTTTTTGTACTACGATTGTGCTTGTTATCTTGTAAAAATCTTTCTAACATAAAACTATGTTGATTGAATCATTGCCGAAAGAAATACATGCGCTTCGCATCAATACTCTGAAACAACGTCTTGAAGACTTCAAAGACTACCGCCTGGTCACGGATAACGGTGTTTTATATTGCAAATACAAAAACCACCGGTATTGCATTGATGACATATCAAACAGCAAATCCAAAGCAAAAGAGCACTTTGATATGGCTCACTATCGCAACAAAATTGAATCGGACTTAAACATATACCTAACAGCATGGTACAGCACGTATAACTGCCCTGTACCTGAACTTATGCCGCATGAAATTACCCGTTGTCTGACAAGCGGTATTTGCTTAAACCGCGAATTCTTCGAATCCTGTAAAGATCAGGCAAATGAATTCCGTCCCGAAAACAAAATATACACATACAAGAACACCCGTTTCAGGTCCAAAAGCGAATGCGAAATTGCAAGAATGTATACAGACATGGGTTTCAAATTCAAATATGAAACAGAACTTGTCATCGACGGTAAATCTAATTTCCCGGATTTCCTCATTTACTCGTATGAGACATCCGGTTGTTTTTACCACGAGCATTTGGGTTTGCTGAACAATCCCAACTATCAAAGAGATGCCGAAATCAAAAAGGCAAATTACCGACGGGCAGGTTTGATTGAAGGACTTGATATCATTTACACATTCGAGAAGGACGGATTTGTTTTTGTTCCGGATACCCTGCCACTCGAGGTTAATTCCCTCATCATGAAACGCCTGCTTTGTTGTCAAAATCAACTCGTACGGTAACTCGTACAAAATACCCCCTAAATCGTACGAGTTACCGTACAAATGGCCAACTCGTATGGTAACTCGTACAAAATACCCCTAAATCGTACGAGTTACCGTACAAATTAAAAATCAATAAAAAATCCCGGAAATCATCCGGGATATCTGGTGCAGATGGCGGGACTTGAACCCGCACGAACTTGCGTTCACTAGCACCTGAAGCTAGCGCGTCTGCCAATTCCACCACATCTGCGTTAGGTGCTATGTAATGTTATATCAAAATTTTTTAATTTTCAACTGTGGGAGTATAATCTTTTTTATGAAAGAAATAAGGGTATCTGTTACACAATTGGCTGAATATGTTGCGCGAACCGGCGATATTGCCGGCGGCGGCTACGGGAGCGTGTCCGGAACTGAAGGAACACGGCTGCATCAGAGGATTTTCCGCGATTTGGGAAAAGATTATGAGGGAATTTTAAATACCGAGTACGGTTTATCTTCAAGTTATGAGGATTTGATGAGCGGCGAATATGTACTGCAGGTCCAGGGGCGCGCGGACTGTCTGCTGTCGCCTGACAGCGACTGCCCGCATATTATTGAGATTAAGTCGTTTAATTCCACGAAGAACAGTTACGAGAGGTTGATGAGAACGGATCACCTTACTCAATTGAAACTATACGGGGCTATGTATCTGTTTTCGAACGATAAGATTGAACACGTTAAGTTGACGCTTAGATATGTTTCCATAACAACACTTGAATACTATGAGAAGACATACACCATGGAGTTCGAGGATGCGGTTAGGTTCTGGAACGATATTTGCAAGGTTTATCTTGAGTTTGCGAAGAAACTGATTAATTACCGGGAGACGATGCTTGAGAGCATTAAGACTTTCAAGTTCCCGTACGACAATATCCGCGCGGGCCAGACTGAGTTCATGAAGACCGCGTTGCAGACGCTTCTGAATAAGGAAGTTTTGTTTGTCGAGGCACCAACCGGCACGGGCAAAACGATATCGACACTCTACCCTGCCGTCAAGGGTTTGCTGAAGGACAGATACAGCAAGATATTTTATCTGACCGCCAAGACCGCAACGCGCAGTGTAGCGTCCAAGGCAATAAACGATATGAGAAGCAAGGGGTTGGTTATAAGATCGATTGTGCTCTCGGCAAGGGAGAAAATGTGCCCGTATATAATCAAATGCGACTCAAAATACTGTCCTTTTGCCAAGGATTACTACCAAAGACTCAAGCCTGCGCTTGAGGAGATTCTGACATACGACGACATAACGCCCGAAGTGGTAAAGAAAATCGCGTCTGACTATAAGATCTGTCCGCACGAACTGATGCTCGACACGCTTCCCTATTGCAGTATCGTCATTGGCGATTACAATCACTGCTTCGACCCGTCGTCCAATATTGCATGCACCGATGAGAAGTATGTTGTGCTCGTGGATGAAGCGCACAACATGGTTTCCCGCGGCAGAGACATGTTCTCCTCGGAATTTTCCACGGAACTTTTAGACAGAGCAATCGAAGATTTAAAAGGTATCAACACGACAGTAGACAGAAGATTTTCCCAACTGTCCCACTATTTCGACGTCGCGAAAAGATGTCTTTACAGCCTCCAGTCCTGTTTTAAGATAACCGAGAAAGCAGATGAGAAAAAGATAATGATAACCGACAGCTGGGAAGGCATGCGCGAGAAGCCAAGAACCCTTTACGGCCTGATGTGGCGCCTAATTCACGACATGGGAGAAACCATCGACGATCTTCCCAAAGGCGTAAAGCGCCAGACCGCGCTTGAATTCTACTTTGAAGCGAGACGTTTTCTCACTATTTTGGAACACTACTACGACGAGTCCTACATAACCTCGATAAGAAAAGACGGAAACCATGTGGTTATAAGGCTTGAATGCCTCGACGCATCGGAGAAACTATCCAAAAGAATCTGCGATGTTATTCCGGTTATTTTCTTCTCCGCGACTTTGAGCCCGTACGAATACTACAAGAACATACTGATCGGAAGGCACGACGACGTCGCAAGATATTTGGCACTCCCCTCGCCCTTCCCGCCTGAGAATCTGGAGATTATGGTTGACTCGAAAATTTCCACAAAATACAATCAGCGCGCACACACAATGCCGGCGCTGGTACAAAGAATCACCGATGAGTTGAAGGAACGCCGCGGCAATTACATGGTATTCTTCCCTTCCTTCGAGTATTTAAACAATACGCGTCCGCTGCTCGAAAAGATTTTCGGGGAATACACAAAAGAAGACGGCATTGAAAGGCAAATCATATGCCAGGTGCCGGAGATGCGTGAGTTCGAAAAGCAGGAATTTCTGATGAAGTTCAACGAACCCGCGGAAGGCACGCTTCTGGGCATGGCGGTTTTGGGCGGCCATTTCGGCGAAGGAATCGATTTGGTCGGAGACATGCTCTCGGGCGTAATTATTGTAGGTGTCGGCATTCCCAAGTTAACACCCGAGCGAGAGATTTTAAAGGACTACTATTCGGAAAAATTCGGCGACGGGTATGCGTTTGCATACAGGTTCCCCGGGTGGGAAAAAGTCCTGCAGGCCGTGGGGCGCGTAATCAGAACGGAAGATGATACAGGATTTGCGCTTTTGATTGATGAACGGCTTTCAAAGCCGGAATACGTTATGCTCTTCCCGGAGCATTGGAAAATTTAAACGCCGTCCAAAACATCCAAAGTGTCGTAATCGCGGTCGAACTGAACCGATAAATATTGGCGCGTGAAATGCTTTAAATTGTGTAATGCGGTATCCGAAAGTTTTGTTGTGAAAAGCTGCTTTATGTCACACTTCAAAAAGAAGTTCAATGCCTTTATCTCCTGCCCGCGCAGTTTTGCGACACCGTCCGTTTGATTAGTATAGGACCCGTCGTTTAAATTAATCGATCGCTCTTCCCCGTCGGGTATTTCGGGGAATTCCGGGGCCTGGCCCACAATGCCTAAAATACGCCAGTTAAAGGCGGCATAAATATTCAGGTAGTTTTCGGGATGCAAAGATAAAGCATAGTATGCGTAGCAGGCAAGTTCGTAGGCCTCGCGGCAGTTGTCCGACTGTAAGGTAACATCTTTTAAGCAAAGTGCCATGTGAGATGCCGTCAGGACACTTTCCAGGTGCTGCATTATTTCGGCGTTGGATTCGATAAGCGTCGCGTCCTTAAGATAGTAATAGCCGTGTGAGATATTGATGACAAAATCGGCAACGATATAAGGAATGCCTGCAAAACCCAACCGGCTCCCGGGTTTCCCGGCGCCTTTTACACAAACGTTTATCAGGCCTTTATCCGGTGTTAAAACACAAGTCATGGCGTCGCGCTCTTTGAAATCACGCGCCTGCAGTACAATCCCGCGTACCGAAAAAACTCCGTCCACTATTCGTCGTCCTCAGCGCCCAGACCGAACTGATTTAAGAATATATCGTTGTTCTTCCAGTCTTTGCGGACCTTGACATACAAATCCAGATAAACCTTGCAATCCAGCATATTCTCAATGTTCTTACGAGCTACCGAGCCGATGCGCTTGAGCATCTGTCCGCCTTTGCCGATTATTATCGCCTTGTGCGAATCCCGGTCGCAGATTACCGATGCGTCGATTATCGCAAGATTGCGCTCGCCCATCTCATCGTATTTTTCCTCGAACTTAGTGATTTCCACGGCTACACCGTGCGGAATTTCCTGATCTGTGTAATGGAGAATCTGTTCGCGGATAAGTTCAGCGGAAATTTCCCTCTCGGTCTGATCTGTCATGTACAAAGAATCGTAAAGCCTCGGGCCTTCCGGGAGATTTTCGGCGAGGAGATTTAACAAAACATCAACATTCTCACCTGTTTTGGCGCTTATCGGAACAATATCAACAAAGTCCATTAACCCGGAATATTCCGCGATTACAGGAAGCATGTTGTTGCCCGATATTTCATCTGCTTTGTTGATGGCAAGGATAACGCGCTTTTTGTTCTCAACGCACAACTCGGCCAAACGTTTTTCGATTGAGCCGGGCTTGCCGAATCTCGCATCGACCAACATCAATACTATGTCGGCACCCTTGGCGCCTGCGAAGGATTTGTCGACCATGTATTTGCTCATCTTTGAACCGGGGTTGTGTACGCCGGGTGTGTCGACAAAAATAATCTGTGTATCTTCAGTGTTGTATATCGACTTAATGTTGGTCCTGGTCGTCTGAGGCTTGTGGGATACAATCGCAACTTTCATGCCGGTTATGTAATTAAGGAGCGTGGATTTACCCACATTCGGGCGTCCCAAAAACGCAACATAGCCGCAGTGTTTGCACAATGTGCCTGCGGGAAAATTAACTTCCTCTTCATCGATAACATCGTTTTCGAGAGATTGGATTTCTTCTTCCGTGGCAAGCCCGACATCACGCATCAGCATTTTCTGCAGACGGATCATGCGGGCCTCGTCGGTATCGGTCATGTGGTCGTAGCCGAGCAAATGCAAAATCGAATGCGCAACCAGAAAGACAACTTCGCGTGTTAAGGAATGTCCGTATTCGGCGGCCTGCTCTTCGGCTCTCTTCAAACATACGAGGCAGTCGCCTAAATTAATCTGAGTGTTCCCGTCTTTGTCGTATTCATAATCAAACGAATCGCCTATAAGTTTTCCGTTTTCCATGTCCTGCATCGGAAACGACAGAACATCGGTTACTTTGTCGATTCCGCGGTTGTCTGAATTTGCCTGTTTAATCTGTTCTTCGTCAACATAAGTGACCGTAAGATAAGACTCTTTCAAAGCTTTGATAAGCGGAAAATCTACAATTTCATCGGATAAAACAGCATCACAAAGTTTATCCAAATAAGGTTTAAACTCCGCGGGTGCCTCGGAATATTCTGATTGAGCGTTTTCGGTTTTTATTGTCATTCGGGGTATTGTATCCTTTCATGCATTGCACCGGAATAGACCTGGCGGAATGCGAGAATAATTTTTTCTATGTCGTCGAACGAGAGACCGGAATTTATGAGCTGGTCCTGTTCGATTTTACTCTTAACCAGCGTTCTGATGAGGTTTTCACATTCGTTGATGTCGGTAACTTTCTTCGACCTGATGGCGGCCTCACAGGTGTCTGCGAGCATGATGATTGCGGACTCGCGACTTGAGGGGATGTGGCCGGGGTATCTGAAGTTTTCGACATCAGGCATCTCCATGCCGTTGGCCTTGGCCTCGTCGCATGCCTTGCGGTAGAAATACGCGGGGTATGTCGTGCCGTGGTGCTCGTCGATGACCTTGATTATGGCTCCTGGCAGTCTGTATTTTTTTGCCAAAGCAATGCCGTCTTTGGGGTGCGAGGTGATTATGCGAACACTCTCCATAACGGGCAGACTGTCGTGAGGATTGATGCCGTCGGACTGGTTCTCTGTAAAGAACGTCGGGGCCTCAAGTTTGCCGATGTCGTGGTAGTATGCCGCAACCTTGCACAAAAGCGAATCGGCACCGATTGCGTCGGCCGCGGAGTCAGACAGGTTTGCGACCATCAGCGAATGCTGGTAAGTGCCGGATGCCTCCAGGAAAAGCCTCTTAAGCAAAGGGGAACCGGGCTGAGACAGTTCGATGAGACGTACGGGGGATGCCGGATTTGCGAGAAGCTCGTAGATAGGCATCGAACCGACGGCAAAGACAAGTGAGAAAACAACGCCGACGGAAACATACAAAAGATGAGTCACATACTCGTTCTGCGTGACACCGGACAGAAAGTCGTAAGAAAGTGTCGATAAGATAGCCGTCAAAGTCGGCAGGAGAATTATTTTCGCGCTGGAATATTTCTTCTCGGTGTTGCCGGTGACCGAAGCGCAAACCAGAATACAAAGCGCGTATACTACAAGATTTTCAATCTCAAAATCGTAAACCGGCCACATTACCAACAGGTTTGCAAAAGAAATAATTATGCCGTCTACAAGGCTCATGTACGTCGCGCAGATAACCGTAAAGAACAGAACAATCGATATAACATTCGAAAACTCGGACAGATACAAAGCGGCAAAAACGGGAATTAAGAATGTCACTATAAGCGAGATAACAATCTTAGGCTCGATGTCACGGTTCCTTCTCGTCACGATGAGATAGTAAATCGCAACAACGAACACAAGCAAAACATAGATTGCCGTTCTCGCCAAAATAACATAATTGAATGCGTCGTTACGGATAAGCTCAAGGTCCACGAGCATTTGATAGGTGTGCTCCGTAATAACTTCTCCGGATGTAACGATTTTGGTTCCCTTTTCAACCGTCACGGCATCTGACATCGCGTTCTGGTATGCAATTTCAGAAGCTTCATCCGTCGCCTCGGAATCAAAGACCGAGTTGGGCTGAAGCAGAAGTTTAAATACGTTGCTCACGGCATCGGCATACGAGGAATAAGACGGGTTCGAATCCTTGAAATCCGAAATCTGACTGTCAATCGCAGTTTCCAAATCAGCCTCCGTGACCTCCTCGATCATGATAAGTTCGGCCATGGATACGGCCTTGTCGCGCATGTAGCTGAAGGTCGAATCCGACATCAAAAGGAATGTGTTCAAATCATTCTTCGAGCAATCAATCCCGAGCGTGTCGGAAACATTGGATTTGAGTAGTGTTGCCGCGGAACTCACGGTTGTAACCGTTGTATCCTCTTCGTTTGCGCGAAGTTCCCTTACCTGATTTGTCAAATCAAAGAAAGTTTCCACGTTCGTTACGTTCTCATCCGATATCTCATCCGATTTAACAAAAATCGCCGTAACAGAATTGCGGGCAATAACAGCCTGATATTCCGTGGCATAGGTATCGATAAAACTTCTCGTCGCATAAATATCGGTCTCGGCAACAGAGCCCACCGCATACGAATAACTCTCAGGCAAAGATCCGGTGAATACAATAAAAGTGCATATCAGGAACGCCAGAATTATAAAAACGACGGCCAACGGTTTGCTGCCGCGATAAGTTTCAGTCATCTTTTTTATCCCCCTCATAACTGTCATATGCCGCAAGAATTCTTCCGACAAGGCTGTTTCTTACAATGTCCGAATTATTCATGGAAATAAGGCTGATGCCGGAAACACCGGCAAGAACATCCATAGCATCGGACAAGCCGGATTTCTGCCCGCGCGGCAGGTCAATCTGCGTAAAATCTCCGCACACGCACGCGCGGCAGTTGATCCCGATACGCGTCAGGAACATCTTCATCTGCTCCGGCGTCGTGTTCTGCGCCTCATCCAAAACCAAATAAGAATCGTCGAGGTTGCGCCCGCGCATGAAAGCCAAAGGGGAAACCTCGATTATTCCTTTCTCGTAATATCTCTCGAAAACCTCACGCCCCAAAAGAACACCCAGGGCATCATAAAGAGGTCTCATGTATGGGTCGACCTTCTCCTCGATATCTCCCGGCAAAAACCCGAGTCTCTCCCCCGCTTCTATCGCGGGCCTTGTGAGAATGAGCCTCGACACTTCGCGGTTTTTCAGCGCTTTTACTGCGGCAGCAACTCCGAGAAACGTCTTGCCTGTTCCTGCGGGCCCTGCGCAGATAACAACTTCGCTGCGCTTTAATGCATCGATATAAAAACACTGACCCAATGTCTTCGGTTTAACGGAATTTCCGGTGGGAGTTACATAGAACACGTCTCCCCTTATCTTCATGAAATCTTCGAGTTTGCCTGTTTGGGAAAGGTAAATTACATAATCAACCATCAAGAGGTCGATTTCGTCTTCGGAAGACAAAGCGGTTAACGCCTCGAGGGAATTCTTTGCCCTTAAAACGGAAAGATTGTCGTCTCCTGTGACGGCTATACCTTCGCCGTCGGTGTCGACTTTGACATCAAATGCTTTTGAGATTTTGTCCAAAAAACCGGCAACACAAATTTCCCTTGTCTGTGCACCGTCAACGCGTTCTGTCATTTAACCCTCCGCTTTTTATTTAATAAATTATATTAAAAGAACGCGAACTTAACAATATCAGAGCGGATGGAAGGTTGAAAGCAACTGTGAATAATACTCCGGCACGTCAGATGTAAGATAAATCCTCTCACCGGTTCTCGGATGAATAAACTCAATGGATTCGCTGTGCAAAGCCTGGCCTTCCAAGTTATATTTGTTCTTGCCCTTACAGTAAACCGGATCCCCCATAACCGGGTGGCCTATATATTTCATGTGAACCCTTATCTGATGCGTCCTTCCGGTCTCAAGTTTCAGACGCATATCCGTACCTTCGCTGTATCTTTGAAGCACCGTAAAGTGCGTAACCGATGGCTTTCCCTCGCCTGCCACGGTCATCTTGCGGCGGTCGGTTTTCGACCTCGCGATCGGAGCGTCGATCGTGCCGCTGTCCGGCGACACAACGCCCGTTACAATCGCGCGGTAGGTCCTTACAACCTCATGCTTTGCAATCATCTCCGCCAGTTTCAGATGCGTCTCGTTGTTCTTTACGGCGAGCATCAGGCCGGATGTGTCCTTGTCGATTCTGTGAACGATTCCGGGCCTTATAACGCCGTTTATATCCGATAGATTCCCTTCGCAGTGCGCCAGGAGCGCATTCACCAAAGTCCCGTCTTTATGCCCCGCGCCGGGGTGTACAACCAGCCCCTGGGGCTTGTTTATAACCAGCAAATCGTCGTCCTCGTAGACTATATCCAAGGGAATCTCCTGCGGCACGTTATCCGCGGGAGCGCTTTCGGGAATATTTACATCAACAACATCCCCCAATTCCAGCTTGATTCCCGCCTTTGACGCAGCTTTACCGTTTACAAGAACATTCCCGGAAGACACCTGCTGCTTGTAAAAGGACCTGCTGTAAGAAGGATCTTTTTCGAAAATAAAAACATCGAGCCTTGTGCCGACATCTTTTTCCTCAGCTTTAAACTTCAGGTTCATCGTGTGCCTCCCCGGCCTTGAAAGATTCAAGGAACCTGTCAAAATACTTGGATGCGAAAAGCCCGGCACCGATAATCATAAAAGTCCCGACAACCGCGCAGATATCCGCAAAATTAAATATCGGAAACGTATACGGCCCGAAGTCGAAGCGCAGAAAATCCACAACATAGTGCAGGCGAACCCTGTCGATGAGATTGCCGTAGGCACCCGCTGACAGCAGGCACAGGGCACAAGTCATATACTTAAAGCCCTTGCCGCATGACATAACCATAATCGCGAAAATAGCAGTTCCCAAAACAATCGATATCCCCGAAAGCACATAAATACCCCAGGATTGGTCGGCCAGGAAACTGAACGCACTGCCTGTGTTTCTTACATACTGCAAAGAGAAAAAGTTTTCGATAACAACTATTCTCGACCCGAATTCAATCCCGGTCACGACCATGTGCTTAAATATCTGATCCAAAATAATCAGCACAATAAAAAGCATACTGAAGCCTGTTATCTGCCTTGTTTTATTCATACTCGCATATCCTTTGAATTTTTGTGCATTTCCCCGCCTCATCGATATCTGCGATTATTCCGCAAACAATCCCCGGCCCCCCGGCGGGCTCATATTTGGCAGGCTTTTTGTATGCCAGGCGTGACAGTGAACAGTTCACATCCATACCCAGAACCGAAGTCTCGGCCCCGCACATTCCCGCATCCGTAATATATCCGGTACCGCCCGGCAGAATTTTCTCATCTGCCGTCTGCACATGCGTATGTGTCCCGACAACAACGGACACCCTGCCGTCGCAGTAGTAGCCCATCGCGCATTTCTCAGACGTGGCCTCTGCGTGAAAATCCATGAATATCGCATCACATCCTGCGCTTTTAAGCTCTTCTATAAGTCTGTCGGCACAGAAAAACGGATTGTCGGACAAAACCCCGGATTCCACCTGCCCCAAAAGGTTTATAACACCGAGCTTCATGCCGCATGCCTCAATAATGCACCAATCGTTGCCCGGCCACGCAGGCGTCATGTTCGCAGGCCTTACAACGGAAGGGAATTCGCCTATATGGCTGTAAAATTCGCGGTTCGAAAAGGTATGGTTGCCAAGTGTAATGCAATCAATACCCAGGGTTTCGAGAGACTTTACTATCTTTCCGGAAATTCCCATGCCGTGGGCCGAGTTTTCGCCGTTTGCGATTATGACATCGGGCGAATATGCACCCTTAATCCCGGGAAGCACGACTTCCAAAGCGCGCCTTCCGGTCAAACCCACTATGTCTCCCGCAAAAAATATTCTCATCTAAAACCTCTTTCAAATGCCGCTCAATAATAACACATTTACACATAAAAAAACGACTGCCCGCAAAGGAGCAGTCGTCTTTCATCTTCGGTAAATACTAATCGAGTCAAATAAAACTAAGGTAAAAATTTTTGTCTGATAATTAAAATCACGTTGCGAAATCGGAAACTCTGGTCTCACGAATCATGTTAACTTTAATCTGACCGGGATACTCAAGCTCATCTTCGATTCGTTTGCAAATCTGATGTGCCTTCAAAGTCATCTCATCGTCGGAAATCTTATCCGGTTCAACGATAACTCTGATTTCACGTCCGGCCTGTATCGCGTAACACTTCTCAACACCCTCGAAACTCGAAGCGATTTCCTCCAACTTCTGGATACGCTTGATGTATGTTTCAAGGTTTTCGCGCCTTGCACCCGGCCTTGCCGCCGAAATGGCGTCTGCCGCGGCCACAAGAACCGCAACCGGTGTTGCCGGGTCGACATCACCGTGGTGTGCCTCAATGGCGTTGATTATATCTTCGGATTCGTGGAACTTTCTTGCGATATCGACACCGAGCTGCACGTGTGAACCGTCCTGCTCGAAATCGACCGCTTTACCTATATCATGAAGCAAACCCGCTCTCTTGGCGAAGTTTACATCGAGGCCCAATTCGGCTGCCATCATACCCGCGATGAGCGAAACCTCTATCGAATGCTGCAATACATTCTGTCCGTAGCTCGTGCGGTAACGAAGACGCCCAAGTGTTTTTATAAGTTCCGGATGTAAATTCATTACCCCGGTATCGTAGGCTGCCTTCTCGCCTTCCTGTTTGACAGTCGCGGCAATTTCTTTCTTTGCCTTGTTAACCATCTCCTCGATTCTTGCCGGATGGATTCTTCCGTCGACAACAAGTTTCTCTATTGCGAGTCTTGCAATCTCACGGCGAATGGGATCAAAGGACGAAATGATAATCGCTTCCGGTGTATCGTCGATAATCAAATCAACGCCGGTAATCGTTTCTATAGCGCGGATGTTGCGCCCCTCTCGTCCGATGATACGGCCCTTCATCTCATCGTTCGGCAAATTAACCACGGAGACGGTGACCTCGGAGACGTAATCGGAAGCATATCTCTGGATACACGAAACAATAATATCCTTGGATATCTTGTCGGCTTCCTCTTTGGTCTTTTCCACCATCTGCTTGAGCATGGTTGCCATGTCATGGCTGTATTCCCTCTCAGCAGCTTCCAAGACAAGAGTCTTAGCGTCAGCAACGGACAACCCTGAGACTTTCTCAAGTTCTGCCAGTTTCTTCTCCTCAAGTTCCCTCGCACGGGTCTCGTGCTCGGCAACCGTTGCGAGTTTGCGCTCGATTTCCTCCTGCTTGCGTTCGGTGTTTGCCTGAATACGGTTGATATTCTCTTCCTTTTGTTCAAGCTTGTTGCGTTCCTTAGCCAATTCGGCTTTGCGATCGCGAACGTCCTTCTCCAATTCGGATTTGGCCTTCGTGATCTCCTCCTTAGCCTGAAGGAGCAACTCACGTTTGTCGTTCTCGGCCTGTTTGTGGTAAGACTCCGTGAGTCTCTCATTCTCCTCCTGTTGTCTCTCAATATTCTCTTCCAATTGCTTCTGCTGTTTAGATAAACCGCGTTTGAAGTAAACTGTAGTAAATATAAGTCCCAGGAGAATGCCGACAACCAACGCAACGATAATCAAAATTACTGATAAAGTAGTAGACACGTCGGTACTCACCTCCAATATTTAGTTGTCAAAGATCAATTAAAACGGCTCTGACAAGCCACTGATAATTTTATAAATAAACACTTGCAATGTCAAATAAATAAAAAACGGGAACCTTTCGGTCCCCGTCTTTTTCTGACATTGTCAATTATTGTGCATGAATTACGACCTTCGCATTATCTGAAAGCCAATCAGAGTATTCATCTTCATCAACTTTCAGACCATATGTTATACCGTCATCCCATTCACATTTCGTAAATTTATCGATAACACCGTCATTGAGTTTAAATACAGTACCGTAATCCGCAAAATAAACTTCTCCGTTGTACTGCATCATTGCCATGAAATGATTATACCCACCGGTACTTCCCCTATGGTAAATCTCAATATAAGATAAGTTTTCACCATAGCCGTTTCTTTCGAGTATTTCCAATGTACTGGATGCATATGTCTCGCACTGACCTGTCAAATAGTATGCATGTTCATACATTGTGAAATCGTGGTCTTTGGTTACTCCCAAACGATACAGCAGATAAAAATCACTGTAGTATGTTATGTTGTTCTGGCAATAAAGCGACGCGATATGCAGTGCATCAAGCGGATCTGCAGCCTTAGACAAATCACAACCGTTGTAAAAATCTTCCCAGATTTCGTGTGCCTTTAAAAGACCGTAATCAAAGACTCGTAATCCTACTATAAAATAAGACCAGGTATCCTCATCGTAAACAATGATATCCGCATCTCCCAAAACACTTGTTACTTCGGCCCACTCTTCAATTGTCTCAAGGGGATCATTAGTATTCAACTTATATTCTTGTTGTTCAGGATCTCCTTCCAATTCCATACAGTCCCAAATCAAAGCGTAGTCATCATCACCTGTATAAGCACGATCTTCGTCAAAAGAACGACCGCATTTCCCGGTAGCTGTAACATATCCGGAATCTGTTATATCAACACAGGAATTTCCGTTGTATATAACCGGATTCTTCATGCCGCAACCGGTAAGATCGATCTGATAACTGCCGTTATACCCATCCGCTAAGGTAAGATAATTTTTATCATAATCATTCAAATAGTAAATTCTGTCGTACCGGTCATATTCTTTCAAATGAGTGGGTGTATTGAAAGAACTCAAAAGCCAACCCGAACACTCAATCGTCCAAACTTCTTTGCCGTTCTCGGAGGAATAGCTACTCTTATCGATAAAAGGTCCGTCGAATAGATAATAGTTACGAGTCTTTGTGGATATGCTGTCTGCATATGCTTCCATATCTTCGCGCACAGCCTTAAGGGCTGCTTTTTTCGTGTCATCCGAAGATGAGATATTTACGCTCTTTTCATTTGTCATTTTATATTCATGGTCATAGTCCTCAATGTTAACCATCCATGTATATCTGACAACAACCGAACAATCGGAATTTGAAATTTTACTGACATAAGAATTTGCATTCTTACTAACTATCCCGTCTACGTTACCGGGAACACTTCCGCCCTTTTCGACAAGAACAATCTGGATGGCTTCAAGTCTCTTTGAATAACCTGCTGTTCCGGATTCTTCACCGTTCTTGGCCCAACCGAGCCAACCGTAGTCCTGTGCGTGAACTCTGTAATACAGGTCATAGTGATTTGCAATCTCACCGGTAAGCTTTATCTGGATTGCTTCGAGTCTCAGAGATTTGCCCGAAGTACCGGACATGTTTCCGTCGGAAACCCAGTCCTGCCAACCGATATTCTGTACATGTGTTCTGTAAGTAATACCACCCGAATATTCTTTATTCGCAAGCTGAATCTTAATGCCTTCAAGTCTAAGGGATTTTCCGGAAGTGCCTGATGTAATTCCTTCACCTACAAGCCCCTGCCAGCCTACATTCTGTACATGTGTCTGATATCTGACATGTGCCACATGGTAAGGAGTTGTTGTTGAACCGGGTGCAGATTCACCCTTCTTAACAAGTTTAATCTGAATGGATTCGAGTCTGTAGGCATATCCTGCGGTTCCCGAAACCTCTCCGTTCTTAGCCCAGGAAAGCCAACCGAAATGCTGAGCGTGCACACGATAGTAAACATCGTATGTGTCTGCCGCAGCACCTGTTAACTTAATCTGAATTGCTTCCAAGCGCTTGGACTCACCGGATGTTCCGCTCATCTCACCATTGGACTTCCAGCCTTGCCAACCGTAAGACTGAACGTGGGTTCTGTAGGTGATTCCGCCGTCGATTCCCGACAACTTGATGTTAATGCCTTCAAGTCTCTTGGACTCGCCTGTGGTACCGGCCGAATCGCCGTTGTACTTCCAGTCCTGCCAGCCGTAGTTCTGAACGTGTGTACGGTAAGTAACGCCCGTCGTTGCAGCTTCCGCGACCGGAGTTACACCGGATATGGAAACAAGCGTTATAACGGCTATCAACGCTGCCACAACTTTTGAGAAAAATGTGTTTTTCATAAGTCTTCCTCCTCCTTTTTTATTCAGAAAACTTTTTCCTCTTATACTCATCAGACGCATCAACTTTTGAAAAAGTTCTTTTTCGGGGAAAATTTATAAAAAATTTTTTGAAATCCCCCAATTCCATGTTTAAAAGGTGTTTAACGAAAATCATGTAAAGATTTTCGTGTTTTGCTATACGGAGAGTATAGCAACCTGCTAAAAAAAAAGGATTCCCCGGAGGGAATCCTTTAAAATTCTATGTTGACTTAAAATCAAAAATACTGATACACGTTCTCATATTTAGTTTCGGTTGTTCCTCCGTCTTCTGTCGGTTCTACAGTACGACAAACAAATCCGTTGGCATCGCGATAATAGTAGTAATCACCCATTTGGATTTGTCTGCAATTTTCGTCGTATGCTACAAACCATTTGTATGCGTCTACTCTTGTTCCATTCGGAGATACCACTTTATTATTTCCGGAACTTTCATAGGTAATTTCACCGTCACCATCGTAAGATGTAATTTCCAAACTGTAATAATCCAAAGGAAGCGATCCGTCCAAAAGAGGAGTGTAATAACAGAAACCTGTTAAACTTACGTAGAACAACTTATCGGCAGTTTCTATATTGTAAGTTTCCACTGTTCTTGCATATGTGCCATCATGTACTGTCTCTGTTACAATATTTCCATTGTAAGAAAATTCTCTGTCTATTTCTTCCGAACCACCATTGTAAGACTCAGTAATCTTAATTGGTCTGTCATTGCTGTCATATGTAAGAGAAAAAATTGTATCGTGAAACAATGAATTATAATTTCGAGCATATTCCGAAACTCTGCCTTTAGAATCATAAGTGAAAACGAAGTGAGTAATATTGTTATCGCCTTTTATTTCCAATGTTTCTAAAAGTTTCCCCTCGCTGTCGTATTCCGCATAAAAATATTTGTCGCCGCGAGAACCGTCGCTGTTAAGTTTATAGCTTGTGACGGATTTAATATTTTTGCCGATATACGCTTCGGACCTCGCGCTTACAATTCCTTCAACGTTTCCGGGAGCACTGCCGTCTTTGTCCACAAGAACAATTTGGATTGCTTCGAGTCTGTAGCTATAACTTGATGTTCCTGCGGACTCGCCGTTCTTTGCCCAGTTGAGCCATCCGAAGTTCTGCGCATGTACTCTGTAGTAGATGTCGTAGTGGTTTGCCATCTCACCCGTGAGTTTGATTTGGATTGCTTCCAATCTGAGAGACTTGCCTGATGTTCCTGACATGTTTCCGTTGTTAACCCAGTCCTGCCAACCGATGTTCTGCACGTGTGTTCTGTAGGAAATACCGCCTGTGTAGTCCTGGTTTGCCAGCTGAATCTTAATGCCTTCGAGTCTGTAGGACTTGCCTGATGTTCCGGACATTATTCCTTCGCCTACCA
>Ga0065709_1005970_pt1 | contig 32683 bp, 24 predicted proteins | sample Hoacrofraction14_2_FD_59096 | JGI IMG/M metagenome (GOLD analysis project Ga0065709, IMG submission 59096) | Hoatzin crop microbial communities from Cojedes, Venezuela, sample from fiber fraction 14 v1 | ecosystem: Host-associated > Birds > Digestive system > Esophagus > Crop | place: Venezuela...
GTTCCCGCCCCGTTCCGGATGATTTACTTCTCGCTTCCTAACTTCAACAAGTCAGAGGAAGAATGCGTTACGAAATTGGACAAATGGCTTTATCTGCTTAAAAATATGGAGAATTTGAATCAACTACCCTGGGTCAACGACCCGGTATTCCGCAAACTTGCCGAGGAGGGAGCTATCGAGAAACTCTCCCGGGAGGAGTATGAGAAATATGAGCATGAGATTGACGATATCAGAATCACCCTCGGAACTATCAAGATGAACCGGGAGCAAGGTATGGAGGAAGGCCGGGAGGAAGGCCGTAAAGAAGGCCTCAAGAAGGGAATGACGAAAGGGCTGAAAAAAGGCCGCGAAGAAGGTGCCGAGTCCGAACGGCGGAGAATGATACTGGCAATGAAATCTTCAGGACTTTCGGACGAACAAATCTCTGAAATGGTGAAGATTCCGTTAGACTATGTGAAGAGTGTCAACTAAATATAGAGCGGCCGTTTTACGGCCGCTCTTTTCTTACGACATTGTCTTTGTCATTTTTTAGTAAAGGCCACCTCGGGATTTTATTTCTCCGCGATCACGGGCCATCCGTCTTTCCACGTGATATCCCTTTTCACGAGAACCGCGGATCCTTTGTGTTTCAGGCTGTATCCGTGACTGATGTACACCTGCTTTCCGTCGACATCATACGCCGCGCAGTGTCCTATCGCCTCGAAGTCTTTCTTGTCCCCCTCGATGACGATCGTTCCGCCTCCGTCGAGCATATCCTTTCCGTCGCGGTCGAGATACGGTCCGTCGACATTACGGCTCCGGCCCACCGCCACCTTATAGTTGCTCAGTTCGCCCCGGCAGCAGTAGTCCCACGACACGAAGAGATAGTAATACCCGTCGTGGCGGAGGATAAACGGCGCCTCTATGGCATTGCGCCCCGCATATTTGGAAGTAGGGTTGGGTGCCGCATTCTTCTCATTGCGGGAATAGCGGCGGGCTATAGTCCTCGGCCGTTCACCCGCGGCGATATGCATCGTAGTGTCGAGCCGTACGATCTGAATACCGTCCCAGAACGAACCGAATGTCATCCACGGACAGTCGTTATCATCGATGATGAAATTAGGATCGATAGCGTTCCAGTTATCCCTCTTGTCGCGGCTGCACACGATACAGCCCTCATCCTGCCACGGCATCCCCCGCAGCGAACGGTTGCTCATAAGACCTATCGCCGACCCGTTTTTCCCGAACGTGGAACAGGAGTAGGCCATCCACCAGCGTCCGTGCCAGCGGATGATATCCGGCGCCCACACATGATCGCGGAAACCCGCCACCGAGTCGGTAGTCCACTGCGGTATCACCGTCATCACAGGGCTGCGGTCTACCGTCCACTTCTTCATATCCCTCGACCAGGCATGCTGTATGCCGATGCCGGTGGAGAAGAGATGGTAGGTGCCATCCTCCACAGCCATCACGGGATCATGAACCATCGGAGAGTCGGTCTCGAACGGACGGTCCCATCTCCCCGGTTGAGCCTCTGCCGTCAGCGACAGGGCAGCGGCAAGCATCAATATAGCAATCTTTCTCATAATACAAAGTATTACAGATGGCTGATCAGAGCATCTTTCTCACCGTCGAGATCGTTGACAAACCAGTCGCCGCGTTCGAAGTGCATCTTGATAGTATAGTCGGAGTCATTACCGAAATTCGTGATCGTGATTCCCACCTCGGCGTCGTCATCATCGAGGCGGTACACCTGGTCGACCCTCATCGAGAGCGACTCGTCCCAGTCCTCGCCGAACACCCATCTGTCGTTGTCCGTCGTCCTCTTGCCGGCAGTACGCTTGATGATATCGTTATATTCGGAAGTGAGATACTTCTCCTCGAAGCCCCTCGCGCCGCCATCCTTGCCGAGTGCTTTCACGTGAGCCGCATACACATCAGCGAAGATCGCCTCAGTGCGCTTGATGAGATATCCGACGGTATGCTTCTCGTCGTTCATCATCCCGGTGATATCCTTCACTCCGTCGGAGAGTTGGAGAGCCCCGTCTTTCACACCGATGCAAGGCACATAATGACTCAGTGTCCCGTATTTTCCCTCGACGGAGATCTGGACGCTTCCCGGACTGTCGATAGAAGCCCTCACGAGCAAGGGCAGTCCCTTGTCGCTGCGGTAGAGCGGACGGGCGGAGGTGATATCCTGTTCGCCGCTGAACATCTCGTAGGTATATTCGCCGACCGTCACCTTCGAAGCCTCGTCGCGGGGCACGAGGAGCAGGATATGACCGTCGGGGATATCGGCAGACAGACCCTGTATCTTGTCGACCACGGGATAAGCCCCCTTGATCTTCACATATCGCGGACTCTCCTTCATATCGTCGATACTCTCATACTGTCCGAGGTCGGCGATGGCGACGACGTCATCCTGGCTCCATTTGATATCGGAGCTCACACCCGCGAGCAGGGAGTCGGCCATCTGTCGGGCCAAGGAGTCGGCGGTGGTGACAGCAGGTGTCTCGCCACCTTTGTTCTTGTTGCCGCACGACGACAGGGAGAGAATCGCAGCTGCCGAAACAACCAGCAGCGCGAAAAAGCTTTTTCTTTTCATCGTAGTATTATTTGTCATTTCTTTGAATCACTTTTGAAATCCGGCAGATGGAACATATAACTGTTGTCGAACACCAGTTTCGCCTTGTTGATCTCGAGATAGGTTGTCCCTCCCTCCTCGCCGAGACTGCCGCTGATATACGCTATCATGTCATCCTCCGTGATATACCCCTTCTGCCGGAGCATGCGCAGGGCGGCCACAAAACAGTCGCGTGCATCTTTCTTCTCGTGCTGGTGCACGGGGATGACGCCGTAGCTGAGAGCCAGCCATCGCTGCAGCTGTTCCACATAACAGATCGCCAGCACGGGGTTATGTCCGCGGAATGCCGACAGGTTGCGCGCCGTGGCACCGCTGTAGCTTGCCGTGATGATTCCCTTGACGCCCAGTTTCTCCGTCGACTCGATAGCATTGCGGCTGAGAAACTCCCTCACGTCGGGGTGCTCGCTGAGAGGGATATCCTCCAGCATGTCGATATCGTCGTGTTCCGCCTGTTCCGCAATCCTGGCCATCGTCTTCACGGCCTCCACGGGATACTTGCCGCTTGCCGTCTCGCCGCTGAGCATCAGGGCGTCGGTATGGTTGTATACGGCAGTGGCGATATCCGTCACCTCGGCACGCGTGGGCCGCGGGTTGTTGATCATCGTATGCAGCATCTGAGTGGCCACGATGACGGGCTTGTGGGCACATATACATTTCTTTATTATAGAGCGCTGAATGCCGGGGATCTCCTCCAGCGGCACCTCGATACCCAGGTCGCCGCGGGCTATCATGATACCGTACGACGCCTCGATGATTTCGTCGATATTGTCCACGCCCTCCTGGTTCTCGATCTTCGAGATGATCTTGATAGGACTGCCGTGTTCGTCGAGAATCTTTTGTACTGCCTTCACGTCGGCTGCGCTTCTGACGAAGGAGTGGGCTATGAAGTCGATCTTCTCGTCGATGGCAAGAAGGATATTCTTCCTGTCTTTCTCCGTGATAGCAGGCAGGTTGACATGCACGCCGGGGATATTCACACTCTTGTGCGAACCCAGTTCCCCGTCGTTCTCCACCAGTGCTATCACCTCCGGCCCGATGATGTCGGTGACAGTCATGGCGATGGCTCCGTCGTCGAAGAGCAGACGGCTGCCCACCTTCAGGTCTTCCGCGATATGGGGGTAGGAGAGGTTGAGAATGTCGTGACTGCTGTCCATCTCCGGACGACCGAAGATCTTCACCTGCTGGCCGGCAAGATACTTGAGAGGCTTTTCCACCTTCGTGGTGCGTATCTCCGGCCCTTTCGTGTCGATGAGGATGCCGAGATGGTGGCTCACGGCGCGGGTGTTGCGGATGATTGTGCGCAGTCCTTCCTCCGAGGCGTGGGCTGTATTCATCCTTATCACGTTGACTCCCGCGAGAAAAAGCTCGCGGATGAAGTCAGTGTCACAGCGAAGATCGCTGATCGAGGCTACTATTTTTGTTTGTTTCATTACTCCTGATTCCTTGTTTGAGGTGCAAAATTACAAAAAAATGACGGTTTTTTGCCTTTAAAGTGATATTTTTATGTTAAAAATTTGTTCATTTTCAAATTTCTTCTTACATTTGCCACCGAAATTATAATTCAATAACAAATTTAAACCGTATCGCCTATCGAGAAAATTTACTTGATATAAAAGTAAATAATTATGGATGAACTGAAGAAACTGACCGACGAGGAGTTGGCCATTCTTTACGTTAAGGGCAACAACAGGGCATTTGATTTGCTATTGGAGAGAAATCAGGCCAGGCTTTTTACGTATATCAAATTCATGGTCGGTGACGAGGACACCGCCAACGACGTGTTCCAGGACACCTTCCTGAAGGTTATCACATGCCTCCAGGAGCACCGTTATACCGATACGGGAAAGTTCAGCGCATGGCTTATCCGCATCGCACACAACCTCATCATAGATATCTACCGCGGACAGAAGAGCGACAAGCTCAAGGATGTGGACAAAGACAATGACATGTCGAAGCTCGGCGACAAGATGATGGACGGGAACATCGAGAGCAGCTACGTGAACAGGGAGGTGCTCGACGACGTTAAGAAGATGATCGACTTTCTGCCCGACCCGCAGAGAGAGGTGGTGTTCATGAGATACTACCAGATGATGCCGTTCAAGGAGATCGCCGCGGCCACCGACTGCAGCATCAACACTGCCCTCGGCAGGATGAGATACGCGCTTATCAACCTCCGCCACATGGCGAAGGAGCATAAAATGCAGCTCCGTATGGAGAGATATTGATCACTGCGGAAAGATATCACTGCGGAGAGACATTGCCCCGCAGGGATAAAGAGATATCAGGATAAGGCTTTCAGCTCGCGGATCGTCTTGTAGGGATCGTCGCTGCGGAACACATAACTGCCGCTGACGAGGACGTCGACTCCAGCCTTCACCAGGCGCGGGGCCGTTTCTCCCTGCACCCCTCCGTCGACCTCGATGAGAGCCTTGCTGCCCGTGCGCAGGATCATCTCCTTGAGAGCCTCTATCTTGCGGATGGAATTCTCGATGAAGGTCTGTCCGCCGAAACCGGGGTTCACACTCATGACGAGTACCATATCCACATCGCGGATCACATCCTCCAGCATGCATATCGGAGTGGAAGGATTAAGCGTCACTCCGGCTTTCATTCCGGCGTCGTGAATCTCCTGTACGGCGCGGTTGAGATGGGTGCACGCCTCGTAGTGCACGTTCATCATCATGGCTCCCGTCTGCGCCACCTGTTTCACATAGCGCTCCGGCTGCACGATCATGAGATGCACGTCGAGGGGTTTCCTGCAGATCCTGGCGACAGACTGTATGACGGGGAATCCGAACGAGATATTCGGCACGAAGACCCCGTCCATGACGTCGAGGTGGAGCCAGTCGGCCTCACTCTCGTTGATCATCGCGATCTCACTCTTCAGGTCGGTGAAATCGGCGGCTAACAAAGATGGTGATACCAGTGTCATTTGTCTTGGTCTTTAATTCAGGCCGTAGCCCTCACTCTTTCCGTTGATCTTCATAGAGCGGTAGGCGTAGGCCACCTGTCTGATGAATTCCAATGTCTTTTCCGACGGTTTGAACTCTTCTTGTGTAAAATGCTTCATAGGCTTGTACGTTTTGATAAATATCATTTTATCTTTATAACGCAGGCCTGAAACAAATATTATATCAATCGAAGTGAAAATTTTCCAAATCTTTTATTCCGTTGAGGAAATCGCGCGCCGCCATGCGTTTTTTGCCGGCTAGCTGCACCTCCGTGGCGAGCAGAGTTCCCTCGCCGCAGGGTATCGCGAGGGCGTCTTTCCGGCGGATGTCGTTCCCCGTGCTGTAGTCTGAGGCGTAGATCTTCAGTACGTTGCTGTTGCCCTTGTCGTCGGTCATGTTCGTCCACGCTCCGGGAACGGGCGAAAGACCGCGGATGAAGTCGTGCACCTGTTTGGCACTCTTGGAAAAATCGATCTTGCATGTCTCCTTGAAGATCTTCGGAGCCTGGCGCAGTACGTCGGTATCGGCGGCAAGTTCCGACTGGGGGATGCTCTCCACGCATCCGTCGCCGTCGATGACCTTGTCGACAGTCTCGAGACAGATCCCGGCACCGAGCTGCATCAGTCTGTCGTATACCGTCTCCGCATTGTCGTCATCTCCGATGGGGCACTTCTTCTGCATGATGATCCTCCCTGTGTCGATATCATGATCGAGGAAGAAAGTGGTTACGCCGGTCTCGGTCTCGCCGTTGATGATAGCCCAGTTGATGGGAGCAGCACCGCGGTATTGGGGGAGCAGCGCCGCATGCACGTTGAAAGTGCCGAAGCGGGGCATAGCCCACACCACCTCGGGAAGCATGCGGAAGGCGACGACGACCTGCAGGTCGGCATCATACGAACGCAGTTCTTCGACGAAGGCTTCGTCTTTCATCTTCACCGGCTGCATCACGGGAATGCCGTGGGACAGGGCGTACTGTTTCACCTGCGATGGCTGCAATACCGATCCGTGGCGGCCTACGGGCTTGTCGGGCTGCGTGACGACGGCCACCACGTTGTATCCGTTTTCCACAAGGGCTGACAACGATCCGACGGCAAACTCGGGAGTGCCCATGAACACTATCTTCAAATCTTCTTTCTTCATTATATAATATCGTATAAACTAATCCTCACTCATGTCGGCCACCATCTTGCGGTACATCGAGTATACTCTCTCGCGGCTGATATATCCCGTCAGCGTGCCGTCGTCGGAAATCACCGGCAGATACTCGGCGTTGCTGCGGTCGAACTTCGTCATCACCTCCTCCATGATATCACTCTCGGCCACCGTCTCCTTCGGCTGCTGCATCAGCTGGCTCACCATGAACCGCTGGTAGAGCTCCACGCGGAACATCACCTGGCGGATATTGTTCAGGTCGACGATCCCGAGCAGACGGCCGGCATCATCGACGACGGGGATGAAACTGCTCCGGCTGCGGCTTATCGACGATACGAGCTTGCCGAGCATCATGTCGGGCTTCACCGCCGTATACTCCTTCTCGATGACGCTCTGAAGGTTCATCAGCGTGAGTACCGCATGGTCGGTATGATGGGTGATGAGCTTCCCCTGGCGGGCCAGACGCATACCGTAGATGCTGTGGGGCTCGAAGATGAATATCGTGAGATAGGAACAGACGCTGACGATGATCAGGGGGATAAACAGGCTGTAGCCCGTGGTGAGCTCGGCGATGAGGAATATTCCCGTGAGAGGGGCGTGCATCACGCCACTCATCACCCCCGCCATACCAAGCAGGGCGAAATTCTTCTCCGGCACGTATACCCCGATGTCGTACATGTTCCACAACCGGGCGAAGAGGAAGCCTCCGAAACATCCTATGAAGAGGGAGGGGGCGAAGGTTCCGCCGCAGCCGCCTCCGCCGTTGGTCGCCGACGTGGCGAACACTTTCGTGAAGCATACCAGTGCGATATATATGATGAGCATGTTGTCGCGGCCGTAGAATACCGACTTGTCGAGGATCTTGTCCCAGTCCATCATCGTGCGGCCGTTGAGCAGCAGGTCCATGTCGCTGTATCCCTCACCGTAGAGCGAGGGGAAGAGGAAAATCAGAATACTCAGTATCGATCCTCCGACGGCAAGCTTCAGATACGGTTTGTCGGAAAACTTGGCGTACATATCCTCGCAGGCCGTCATCGTGCGGATGAAATAGAGGCTGAGCAGACCGCAGAACACTCCGAGGAGTATCGTCGCCGGTATGCGCTCTATCTGCCATGCTCCGTCGAGATGGAAGGTGAAGAGGGTGTCCTGGCCTATGAAGAGGAAGGTGAAGCAGGTGGCGGTGACGCTGGCGATGAGGATGGGGAGCAGTGACGTCATGGTAAGGTCGATGAGCAATACCTCGATGACGAACACCAGTCCCGCTATCGGGGCTTTGAAGATTCCGGCGATGGCTCCCGCGGCACCGCAGCCGACAAGCGTCATCAGTGTCTTGTTGTCGAGCCTGAACTTCTGTCCGAGGGTGCTGCCGATGGCCGAGCCGGTGAGTACGATCGGGGCCTCGGCTCCCACCGATCCTCCGAAACCGATGGTTATCGCCGACGCTATGACGGAACTCCAGCAGTTGTGGGCCTTCAGACGGCTCTGTTTGGCGCTGATGGCGTAGAGGATGCGGGTGATTCCGTGGGATATGTTGTCTTTCACCACATATCTCACGAAAAGACTGGTCAGATAGATTCCCACCACCGGGAACACCAGGTAGAGCAGGTTGTAGGAGTCGGCCATGAACGAACTGGTGAGCAGCTCCTCGATCTCGTCGATGAGCCAGTGGAGCACGAAGGCTGCCACGGCGGACAGCATACCGATGAGGAATGCTAATATTAGCACTCCCTGGCGGTGGCTGATATGCTCCTTGCACCAGTCGACGAAACCGCTACTTCCTGATAATCCTGACTTGTCCATCGGCTGCCAGTTTCACGATGCTTGACGGGGTGTGGGGCTTGTGTTCCTGACGGCGGCTCCAGCATACGTAATCCACCTGCGAGAGGATTTCTTCCGAGATGTCGCGGTAGTTCTGCGCCGCCGGCTCGCCGCTGATATTCGCCGAAGTGCTCACCAGAGCCTTCTGGAAACGGAAGCACAGTTCTCTGGAGAATTCCTCCTTGGTGATGCGGAGGGCTATGCTGCCGTCGTCGGCCACGAGGTTGGGAGCCAGGTTCACCGCTCCGTCGAGGATTACGGTGAGGGGTTTGTCGGCGCAGTCGAGGAGCTCCCATGCCACGGCCGGCACATTCCTCACATAGCGCTGCAGACGGGCGTCGCTGTCGACAAGACAGATCATCGCCTTGCTGTCGTCTCTCTGTTTTATCTTGTATACGCGGGCCACGGCCTCGGCGTTGGTGGCGTCGCATCCGATGCCCCATACCGTGTCGGTGGGGTAGAGAATCACCCCTCCCTTGCGCAGCACTTCCACCGCGTTCTTTATGTCTTCTTCTCTTGTCATGCTAAAACTCCGATGTGAAATGGAATCTGATATGTTTGAAATCTTCCTGGGCCATCTGAAGCACATAGCCCGAGTCGGCGAGGAAGACGTCGCGGCCTTCCCTGTCTTTCGCCATATACTGGTACTTGCGCTTCTTGAAGTTGTCGAGCTCCTCGGGGGAGTCGCTCTCTATCCAGCAGGCCTTGTAGAGTCTCACCGGCTCCCAGCGGCATTTGGCGTTGTATTCGTTCTCGAGACGGTATTGTATCACCTCGAACTGCAACTGTCCCACCGTTCCGATGATCTTGCGTCCGTTGAACTGGTTGACGAAGAGCTGTGCCACACCCTCGTCCATGAGCTGTTCGATGCCTTTGTTTAGCTGTTTGGTCTTCATCGGGTCGTCGTTCTCGATATATTTGAAAAGCTCGGGCGAGAACGAGGGGAGTCCGCGGAAATGGAGTTGTTCCCCTTCGGTGAGGGTGTCGCCGATCTTGAAGATGCCGTTGTCGGGCAGACCGACGATATCGCCGGCCCACGCCTCGTCGATGGTACTCTTGCGCTGGGCCATAAACTGTGTCGGCGAGGTGAAGCGCAGCGTCTTGCCTTGTCTTACGTGAAGATAGGGCTGGTTGCGCATGAACTTGCCGGAGCATACCTTGCAGAAAGCGATGCACGAACGGTGGTTGGGGTCGATGTTGGCGGTGATCTTGAAGATGAAACCGGTGAACTTCGGCTCGTCGGGCTCCACCATCCTCTCTTCGGCTTTCGTGGGACGGGGGGAGGGGGCGATTTCCACAAAACAATTAAGAAGCTCCTGCACTCCGAAGTTGTTCAGCGCGCTGCCGAAGAATACGGGGGCCACCTCTGCGGCTCTGTAGCTGTCGACATCAAATTCGGGATACACCCCGTCGACGAGCTCGAGGTCGTCGCGCAGCTTCTGTGCGTCTTCCTCGCCGACTCTCTCGTCGAGTTCCTTGCTGTCGATATCCACCTCCACCTTCTCCGTAACCCTCTGTTTGTCGGGTGTGAAGAGGTCGAGTTTCTGTTCGTAGATGTTATACACTCCCTTGAACTTGGCACCCTGGTTGATAGGCCACGACAGCGGTCTCACCTTGATCTGCAGCTCCGACTCCAGTCCGTCGAGCAGGTCGAAGGGATCCCTTCCCTCGCGGTCCATCTTGTTGATGAAGATGATGACGGGAGTGTTTCTCATGCGGCATACCGACATCAGTTTCCTTGTCTGCGTCTCCACACCTTTGGCTCCGTCGACGACGATGATCGCCGAGTCGACGGCGGTGAGGGTGCGGAAGGTATCCTCGGCGAAATCCTGGTGTCCGGGGGTGTCGAGGATATTCACTTTATATCCCTCGTAGTCGAATTCCATCACCGATGTCGACACCGAGATACCTCTCTGTTTCTCGATATCCATCCAGTCGGATGTCGCCGTCTTGCGTATCTTGTTACTTTTCACGGCCCCGGCCACCTGTATCTGTCCTCCGAAGAGAAGGAATTTCTCCGTGAGGGTGGTCTTTCCGGCGTCGGGGTGTGATATTATCGCGAATGTTCTTCTTCTTTCTATCTCCTGATTCATAAACGGTTTATTTTTCCAGCTTGGCGATGCATTCGGCGAGCGACTCTTCCCAGTAGGGCACTTCCACTCCGTATGCGGTCTTTATCTTCGTCTTGTCGAGTACGGAGTAGGCGGGGCGCTTCGCGGGGGTGGGGTATTCGCTTGTGTGGAGCGGTCTCACCTTGCAGTCTTTGATTCCGGCGATGCGGTGGATGGCCTTGGTGAAGTCATACCAGCTGATCACTCCCTCGTTGGAGAAGTGGTAGATGCCGGGCCTGATGCCTTTCTCTATGGCTGTCATGATGATCCGGGCAAGGTCTCGGGCGTATGTCGGCGTTCCGATCTGGTCGAAGATGACTCCCAGTTCGGGCTTCTCTTTTCCGAGGCGTATCATCGTCTTGACGAAGTTGTTGCCGAAGGTGCTGTAGAGCCATGCCGTGCGGATGATCATCGTGTTCTTGCATCCTGCCGTCACGGCTTCCTCGCCGGCGAGCTTGGTGCGGCCGTAGACGCTGTCGGGACAGGTGGGGAGGTCTTCCGTATAGGGGGTGTGGCCGGTACCGTCGAACACATAGTCGGTGGAGATCTGTATCATCCATCCGCCGCGCTTCTCCACAGCCTGGGCCAGATAGCCGGGGGCGGTGCTGTTGAGCAGACGGCACAGCTCTTCGTTGGATTCGGCCTTGTCTACAGCGGTATATGCGGCGCAGTTGACGATACCGTCGATCTTGTTATCCTGCACGAAAGTGTCGATGGCCTGCTGGTCGGTGATGTCCAGTTCTGCCACGTCGGTGTTATAATACGTATGCTCCCGGTATTCCTTCTCCAGGAGCTGCATCTCGTTACCCAGTTGGCCGTTACAGCCGGTGATAAGTATGTTCATATCCTATTTTAATTATTGATTTCCAAATCGAGTTCTCCGTTGCGGTCTTTGAGATAGTAGTCGTTGAGCATTCCGATGAAGGTGGTGATCTCTTCGACGGCGTGCTTGGTGTCCTGGCTGATATCTTTCTTCTGCATCCTCAGAAGCATCACCCCGTAGAGGGCGTCGAAACAGGTCTCTATCTCGTTTTCTTCCTTGTCGCCGCCTCTGTTGCGCAGTTCCACGATATAGGGCAGCACCTTGTAATACTCCGACGTGTAGAAGGGAAACTTGGTACTCTTGAGGAGCTCGTTGTGCAGGTCGTTGAGGCTCTGCGTCACCACCTTGTTGATCTGCAGGTGGCCTTTCTCGCGGCAGCCTTCCTCGTTCATCATGCGGATGAGGTTGCCGTACCAGTCGGTCACTTCTTCCTTCTGTTCGTCGTCGTAGTCGAAGCGGGAGATATACTCCCTCTGTATGCGGCTCAGCTGACAGCCGTACGCTCTGATGATATCCTCCGTCTGCCACATATACAGCAGATATTCGGCGATATTCTCCTTTCTTAGTTTCTGAGATATATACATCTTAGTAAAAGCCTTTGAAGATGACGATGTTGAAAAGGGTTCCGATCATAAACACCAGCGAGAAGATGATCACTATCGACCCGATGATCTTGTTGAGCAGCATGATGCCGTGGTTGTCGAACTGAGCCCTGAGTTTGTCGATGGCCCACGTCAGACCGTACCACCACAGCAGCGCTCCTCCGAAGATACTCAGGTATCCGAGGATCATCTCGAAGGGATGGTCGGGGATGATGAATGCCATCTGCGCGAAACAGGCCATGAAGAGGAAGATGATCAGGGGGTTGGAGATGGTGACGAGAAACGCCGTGATGCCGTTGTGCGTCAGAGTGCCTTGTTTGTTGCTGCTCTGACGGATGTTCTTCGTCGGGTCGCTCCTCCAGCTGTAGATGCCGAAGATGAGAAGCATCACCGATCCGATGAGCTTCAGATAGAACAGGTTGGTGGGGTCGTTGATGATATCCATCACGAAACTCATTCCCAGACCCGTGATCAGGGCGTAGAAGATGTCGCTGAAAGCGGCGCCCACTCCCGTGACGAAACCATACCAGCGGCCTTTGTTCAGGGTCCGCTGTATACAGAGCACTCCCACCGGTCCCATCGGAGCCGACGCGATTACCCCTATCAGGATGCCCTTGAGCATCACATCCAGTATATCTATGTTTAACGGAAACTGCATAGCGTCTGCAAAATTCGTAATTTTTTGCCGAAAAAGCAAATTTTCGGCCATAAAAGTTTAAAAATTCACAATCAATACGCAAAGTTTCATTTTTTTATACTAACTTTGTACTCTGATTACTGATTTTAATGACAAATAATTAAAACTAAAACAAAATATGGATGCAAACAATGTACTGAAACCGTATGTTATCGGTTTGGATTTGGGAGGAACCAACTCCGTATTCGGAATAGTAAACAGCAAAGGTGAAATCATCACGCAGACAGCGATAAAGACCGGCGGCTACGAGAATGCCGAGGCCTTCGTCGAGGCTTCCGCCAGCGCACTGCAGCCGATCATCGAACAGGTGGGAGGCATCGGTCAGATCAAGTCGATGGGTATAGGAGCGCCCAACGGTAATTTCTACACCGGATCTATCGAGTTCGCTCCTAATCTGCCATGGGCCAACAAGTCGAAAGTGCCCCTCGCAAAAATGTTCAGCGAGAAGCTCGGCGGCATCCCCGTGGCTCTCACCAACGACGCCAACGCGGCTGCCATCGGTGAGAAGATCTACGGAGTGGCCAGAGGAATGAAGAACTTCATCGTCATCACCCTCGGCACAGGCGTAGGATCGGGTATCGTCATCAACGACCAGGTGGTCTACGGCTGCGACGGTTTTGCCGGTGAGCTCGGTCATGTCACCGTAGTGAGAGGCGAGGAAGGCCGTACCTGCGGATGCGGACGCAAGGGATGCCTCGAGACCTACTGTTCTGCCACGGGTGTGGCACGCACTGCCCGCGAATGGCTGACCAAGACCGACGAGCCCTCTCTGCTCCGTGAGTTGAACGCCGACGACATCACTTCGCTCGACGTCAGCATCGCGGCCGGGAAAGGTGACGCTCTTGCCAAAAAGATTTATGAGTACACCGGAAAAATCCTCGGAGAGGCGTGCGCTGACTTCGCTGCCTTCTGCAGTCCCGAAGCTTTCATCTTCTTCGGCGGTATGACAAAGGCAGGCGACCTGATCATGAAACCTATCGAGGAGGCTTACAATGCCCACGTGATGAATATCTTCAAGGGAAAGGCCAAATTCCTCGTCAGCGGACTCGACGGCAGCTCGGCAGCAGTGCTCGGCGCCAGTGCCGTGGGATGGGATATCTGAAACAATAATACTAAAACAACAAATCAAAAATGAGAAAATTAGTGACTATGCTGGTGGGGCTCATCCTTCCCCTGCTGGCAAATGCCCAGACTCCCGACCCCGGCAAGGCCTGGGAGACGACTTACAAAGAAATCGACGCGCGGATCAAGGCTCCTTCGTTCCCCGACAAGTCGTTCGTGATTACGAAGTACGGCGCCAAGACATCCAACAGCGCAGCGAAAAACCAGAAGGCGATAAACAAAGCCATCGCTGCCTGTTCCAAGAAGGGCGGCGGTAAGGTTATCGTGCCTGCCGGAACATGGAATACCGGCGCCATCACGCTGAAGAGCAACGTGAACCTCGTGGTGGAGAAAGGTGCCACCCTGTTGTGGGCCTTCGACACCGAACTCTATCCCATCGTCAAGACACGCTGGGAGGGTATGGACTGCATGAACTATTCCCCGCTGATCTATGCTTACGGCGAGAAGAATATCGCTATCACCGGCGAGGGTACACTCGACGGACAGGGCACCAACGATACATGGTGGAAATGGAACGGCAACCCCCGCTTCGGATGGAACGAGAACGTGACGGAGAGCCAGAAGATCGGTCGTCCGCAGCTCTTCAAATGGGCTGAGTCGGGCACTCCCATAGAGGAGCGACAGATGAAGGGCATGGGTATGCGTCCGCAGTTCGTGAATCTCTACCAGTGCGAGAACATCCTCATCGAGGGTGTCACCCTGCTGCGCAGTCCCTTCTGGGTGCTCCATCCCCTGCTCTCGAAGAATATCACCGTCAAGGACGTGAAGATTATCAACGACGGCCCTAACGGCGACGGATGCGACCCGGAGTCGTGCGAGGACGTTCTCATCGAGGGATGTCTCTTCCAGACCGGTGACGACTGTATCGCCATCAAGGCCGGAAGAAACGCCGACGGACGGAAATGGAATATCCCGAGCAAGAATATCATCGTGCGCAACTGCGAGATGAAGGACGGTCACGGCGGAGTGGTCATCGGCAGCGAGATCAGCGGCGGATGCCAGAATGTGTTCTGCGAGGACTGCAAGATGGACTCCCCCAACCTCGACAGGGTGCTGCGTCTGAAAACCAACTCATGCCGCGGAGGCGTCACCGAGGGTGTATACTTCCGTAATGTGGAGGTGGGACAGTGCCGCGAGGCCGTGATGAGGATCAACCTCAACTACGAGCCCAACGAACAGGCCAGGCGCGGTTTCAATCCCACCGTGCGCAACGTATACATGGAGAATGTGACCTGCCAGAAGAGCAAGTACGGCGTGCTGATCAACGGTCTCGAGGATGCCGACAATATCTATAATATCAACGTGAAGAACTGTAAGTTTGACGGAGTCACCGACGAACCGGTGAAACGTACCGGCAAGTCGCACGACCTGCATTTCGACAATCTCTTCATCAACGGCAACCTCGTGCTCCTTCCCGAAAACTATCCTTACAAGCACTACAGCGAGTGGATGGTGCACTCTGAGATGCAGAGAGTGCCCGACCCCACACTCCTCGACTTCTCCAAACGGCCGAAGTGGAGTTATGTGATGGGTATCGAACTGGAGTCGTTCCTCGACACTTATCTCACCTACGGCGACGAGGAGATTATGACCTATCTGAAGAAATATCCCGCGACGATGATCGACGAGAAGGGTAATATCACAGGATACAAACTCCAGGATTACAACCTCGACAACGTGCGTACGGCGCGGTTCATCCTCCGTATGTATAATATCAATCCGACGGACAAGGAACTCATCGCGCTGAAGACCCTCTTCAAACAGCTCGAGAAACAGCCCCGCACCAAGGCCGGTCCCTTCTGGCACAAGGCTATCTACGCCAACCAGGTGTGGCTCGACGGCATCTATATGGGACTGCCTTTCTACACCATGGCGGCTCCCCAGCTGAAAGGTCAGAAGAAAGCTAAGAAATACTACGACGACGCCCTGCAGCAGATCAAGGCCACCTTCGACAAGACTTACGATGCTAAGACCGACCTGTGGAAACATGCATGGGATGAGACGCATTCCATCTTCTGGGCCGACAAGGAGACAGGACTCAGCAAGCACTCCTGGGCCAGGGCCATGGGTTGGTTTGTGATGGCTATGACCGAGGTGCTCGACGTGCTCCCCGACGACTACGCGCAGAAGGAAGACCTCAAGGGACTGTTGCAGAAGGCCATGACCTCGGTGGTGAAATACCAGGACAAGGAGTCGGGAGTATGGTATGACGTTCTCGACGTGAAAGACCCCCGCAACTACCTCGAGTCGACAGCCTCGTCGATGTTTACCTACGTGCTGCTCAAGGGCGTCCGCATGGGATATCTCCCCGAGTCGTTCCTCGCAGCGGGAAAGACGGCTTACCAGGGACTCATCGACAACTTCATCAAGATTAACGCCGACAAGACCATCTCGCTGACCAACTGCTGTTCCGTTTCGGGTCTCGGTCCGGAGAAGAACCCCAAGCGTGACGGTACCTTCGAATACTATATGTCGGAACCGATCCGCGACAATGACGCCAAGGGTGTCGGTCCCTTCGTATGGGCTTCCCTCGAAATGGAAAAAATGAATAAATGAGACGATTAATAACGCTTCTGGCATTATCATCGGTAATCAGCGTGACGGCCGCGAACATCGACCGCCACGCTGTTCTCACTCGCAACTGTCCCCATATCACCGCGGCCGACTCTCTCAGTTCTCTGACCGTCGGCAACGGAAGGATAGCCTTCACCGTCGATATCACCGGACTGCAGTCGTTTCCCGGCACTTACCGCGGCGGGGTGCCTCTCACGACGATGAGCGAGTGGGGGTGGCACAGCGTCCCTGACAAGGACAACCTCCGGCCGGAGGACTCCCAGAAGGCTGTCGACACCGGCAACGGACACGGGGCGGGACTCTATGCCGTGGAATACAAGAAAAGAGCTAACGGGAAGTCTGACACTCCTTCGCAGATCGCAGCCACGGCTTACTTCCGGGAGAATCCCCACCGGCTCAACCTCGGACTTATAGGACTGGAACTCTACGGGAAGAAACAGCAGCGGCTGTCTGTCGATGATCTGAGAGACACCCGGCAGACCCTCGACATCGAGAGCGGCACTATAATATCGCGATTCTCCATCGGGGAGAAAAAAGACGACGAGGTATGTGTCGCCACCGCCTGTTCGCAGGACTGCGACCGTCTGTTGTGCGAGATCAGCAGCAGGCGGCTGGCAGATCAGCAGATAAGGATATCCCTCCGTTTCCCCTATCCGAGCATGAAACACAGCGACGACGGGGCCGACTGGACGAAAGATGAGCTCCATTCCACGACGATAATACGAAGCGGCGCCAATTCGGCCGTCGTCGAGAGAAAGATCGACGGCTGCGTGTATTACGTCCATCTGTCGTGGGAGGGTGACGCCTCGATAGCTGCCGACGGGAAGAACCGGCTCACCATCGTGCCGGGAAAGGATAACAAGGGGGCGCTGAACCTCCGGGCTGAATTCTCGGAGAATGATGTGGCCACACCTTATTTATATACCACCACGACGACAGGCAATGCCGCGGAAACCGTCGAAGAAGAGATGCAGCGTGCCGCCGAGGCGATGAAAGCCTACTGGAACAGCGGGGCCTTCGCAGACTTCGGGGGATGCACCGATCCGAGAGCCAGGGAACTGGAACGGAGGGTCGTACTGTCGCAGTATCTTATGTATGTCAACGAGAATTCCAAATATCCCCCGCAGGAGTCGGGACTGACATACAACACCTGGTTCGGACGGCCCCACATGGAGATGATATGGTGGCATTCGCTGCAGTGGTCGCTGTGGGGACATCCGGAGATCCTGAAGAAACAGATGACATGGTATGATACCGTCGAACCGATATGCAGACAGCTCGCCGAAAGACAGAACTACAAGGGCGTCAGATGGCTCAAAATGACCGATCCGTGGGGCGGGGAGGCTCCCTCCAACGTCGGGTCGTTCCTCATCTGGCAGCAGCCTCACTATATCTATCTCGCAGAAGAGATGTACCGCCGCGACCCTTCCGACGAGACGCTGGCACGGTATGCGAGACTCGTGGAGGAGACAGCCGCATTCATGGCCGACTTCGCGGTATGCGACTCCGTGACAGGACGCTATCATCTCCGCGGATGCACCGCCATGCAGGAGACGCTGAGATGGAACGAGACCTGCGACCAGCCCTTCGAGATAGAATACTGGAGATACGGACTCGAGACAGCCAACCGCTGGCTCGAGAGGACAGGCCGGGAAAGAAACCACGACTGGGACGAGATAGCACGCAACCTCGCGCCGCTGTCGGAGAAAGACGGTATCTATCTGGCTGCAAGGAAACTGCCGTCGGCCGACGACAAACTCTTCGAGGACAACTGCCGCAACGACCATCCCGCAGTGCTGGGAGCACTGGGACTGTTGCCGGCATCTGTCACCAAGGATATCGACATCCCGAAGATGAACGCCACCTACGACTGGGCGAGGAAACACTGGGAGTGGACCACCACATGGGGATGGGACTACGGTATGACGGCGATGACAGCGGCCAGGCTCAACCGTCCTTATGATGCCATCGATGCCCTGCTGCAGGATACGCAGAAGAATACATATCTCGTCAGCGGACATAACTACCAGGACGGACGGCTGAGAGTGTATCTCCCCGGCAACGGAGCCCTGCTCGCCTCCGTCGCCATGATGCTGGCAGGATGGGACGGATGCCCCGACAGACATAATCCCGGTTTCCCCGACGACGGCCGATGGGACGTCAGATGGGAGGGACTCAACAGAATGCAATAATTACAAACTGCAAATTATAGATTATGAAAAGACTTATCACTGCAATAACAGCCGTCGCGGCTGTATTGACAATCAGCGCACAGGATCTTGTGCCCGCATTCCCCGGTGCCGAGGGGCACGGACGGTATGCCGTCGACGCAGGACGGGAGGGTGTCGTGAGACATGTGACAACCCTCGAAGACAACGGTAGCACCTCCCTCGAGGGGTCTCTCAGATGGGCCGTCAACGGCTCGACAAACAAAATCGTCGTGTTCGACGTGGGAGGAACTATCGAACTGAAAAGCGAACTGAGCATCGGCGCCAATACGTATATCGCCGGACAGACGGCTCCCTCACCCGGTATCACCATAAGATATTATACCGTAAGACCCAAGGGAAACAATATCTGTATGCGCTTCATCAGGGTGAGACGCGGACAGGAGGTGGATATCAACGACGGAGCCGACGCCATCTGGACACGGCAGTATACCGGCATGATCATCGACCACTGCTCCTTCAGCTGGAGCATCGACGAGATCGCGTCGTTCTATGACAACAACAACTTCACGATGCAGTGGTGTACTCTGGCCGAGGCTCTCGCCAACGCCGGACACGGCAAGGGGGCGCACAGCTACGGTGGCATCTGGGGCGGCAAACTGGCCAGCTTCCATCATAACTTCCTGGCTCACATGCAGAACCGAGTGCCGCGATTCAACGGTGCCAGATATATGTGGGCCGGATATACCAACAATAAGTTCTACAGCACTTACAACTGGGAAAACTACGTGCAGGCCGAGAATGTGGACTTCCGCAATTCAGTGATGTACAACTGGGGAACGGGCGGTTGCTACGGCGGTCCCGGCGGCGGTTATATCAATATGGTGAACAACTACTACAAAGCCGGTCCCGCAACCAAGAACAAAACCCGCGTGACGCAGATCACCGTCGGTGCCAGCGGTAATTCCACCAAGGGCGACCTCGTCGGTATGACCAGCCGTTATTACATCAACGGCAACTATGTGGCAGCGGCAAGCAATCCCGAGAACTACGACTGGAGCGGTGTCGTTTATGACGGCGGCACCTACACCATCGACGGAGAGAGATGTTCCGTCGACGGGAACAACTTCTACGGCGACACCGTGCCCCACTATACCAATTCGGCCGGTACGGCCTGCGTGAGGATCAAACTCGACTCCCCCGCACCGGCAGGCGACGTGACGACGCATACCGCCGTCAACGCTTACGAGAAAGTGCTCTCCTACGCCGGAGCGTCACTCTATCGCGACGCCGAGGATACGAGATATATGGAGGAGACCAGAAACGGTACCGCCACCTATACCGGCAGCGTCACCAAACAGGCAGGAATCATCGACCTCGTGTCTGATGTCGGCGGATATACTCCCCTCGAGTCTGCCTCGCGTCCCGACAACTGGGATACCGACCAGGACGGAATCCCCGACGACTGGGAGACTGCCAACGGACTCGATCCCAACGATGCTTCCGACGGTAAGGCTTACACCCTCGATCCGAAAGGATGGTATACCAACGTGGAGGTGTATGTCAACTCCATCGTGCAGGATATCATGACAAACGAGAACCAGGATGCCGAGACGACGGTAGACGAATACTGGCCCACCGTCACAGCTGCCGGCATCCGTACGATCAGCGACAACGGCGGCGACGTGGTAAAGACCGCCTGTTATTCAATGTCGGGGATGCAGGTCAAGGAGGATGACTTCTCCGGCGTGGTGATAAAGAAAGAGACCCTCGGCAACGGTAAGACCCGTACCAGGAAAATCATAAAATAATCGTTTCATACTCCTATAAAAAGGCTGTGGCATACGTGTGTCGCAGTCTTTTTTTTATTTCCGACAATTATTACCCAAAAACAGATAAAAACTACCCCGTCGGTATCGGAAAAACTCACTATCTTTGCAGCCGGATAATTAAAACGATGACAAAAATATGAAGATCAAGAACAATTTTTCAAGGGTATTGTGCCTCGTTGTCTCCGTCATGATGGGAACGACGGCAGCCTTCGCGGCGACACAATACAACCTCGCCCGATGGTCGTTCAACTACAAATACACTATCGCCGGCGGACAGGGCACTCCCACGTCGACAGCACAGTCGGGCAACGACAACACCAACCTCCACGACGTGCAGCTGCTCCCCAACGAGAGTCTGCTGTCTGACTTCTACCTCCTGGCCCACAGACCCACATCGGGCAAGTATGTGGCGTCGCAGGACTCCAAGGGGGCTTACCTCGAGACACAGGCCATCAGCTGCGACGGTGCTGCCCTCCACATGACATCTCCCGTGCCCACTCCCGAGACGGAGAGTACTTCCTACACCTGGGGCTCCACATCGACGGCTTTCCCCGACGGGAAGTCTTATTCCTACCAGAATCCATACAGTTATTTCGAAATCAAGGTTAACACTAAGAATTACAAGAATATACAGCTGGTGCTCAAGGCTGCCGGACACAACAGCAGCGCACAGTATTACGCCGTGGCCTATTCCACCGACAAGACGACATGGACCGTCGCCGGCGACTCCTATCTCACCGGAAAGAGCTACAACAAATGGGTTACCACGACGGTGAAACTGCCCGACCTGGCAGACCTCGACGAGGCGTATATCCGCGTGTTCCCCGCGAAAAACTGGAAGGGAGCTACCGATAAGGTCAACTCCGACAACCAGTTCGACCTCGACGACGTGTATGTGAAGGGCGAACTGACGGTGAATCTCGCGCAGATATCGAAGATCACCGTCAACGGCAGCAGCGTCACCACCGTGTCCGGACAGGATTACGACTACGATTACAAGCTGGCGAAAGACTACAGCGACAATACGGTGACAATCACACCTGTTATAGAATATGCCGACGCTACCGTCACTGCGGTGAATGATGACGGAGAGAATGTTGATATTACAGCAAACGAGGACGGCAGTTATACCGTCCCCACACCCGATCACAACAAATTCGATATAATAACATTCCGGATCACACCGCAGGACGGAGCAACGGCACACAAGACGGAATACAGACTCCGCCTGTTCCGTCTCGGCGACACGTATCTCACTTCCGTCACCCTCGACGGTACCGCCATCGCTGACGAGGTGCTCGCCACCCTCAACAGCCAGAAGGAAAACACCCTCACGGGACAGATATACACCCATCTGCCGGTTCTCGCGACCGAGGTCATCGACGGTTCCGAGGCGACGGTGAAAAGCTCTCTTGACGGCAACGTGGCGAAATACGTTATCACGGCCGGCGACGCCGTCTTCACCCTGAATGTCGAAGGGGTGCACGTATACACCAGGACATCGGCCGACGAGGATGTGACACTGCTCTACAGCGGCGACGGAAAGAGCGCTTATACCGCCGAAGGGACGTGGACCGACGGATGGACCGACGGTATGTACACCCTCCGCACCACAGGCCTCGACGGATGGGGAGGGGCACAGTTCAAATTCAACGGCTCGGAGTTTAAGTTCGAGGTTCCCGGAGGAGTGGTGGTAAAAACATTCTCGTTCGAGAAGTTCGGCGCCAACTACGGTGACGGCGACGGAATCACGGCCTTCGCTTCCGACGGGGCCGACTGCTGGGTGCCGACTCTCCACTCCTACAAGAAAGGAGCCACCGACACCGTCACCGTCGTCATCGACAACCATAAGGCGGGAGAGCCCCTCACCTTCAGCATCACCGGCGGGGGACAGCCCTACGCCCTCTTCCATCTCGTGGTGGAGAAGACCAACCCCGGCACGGCTCCACAGGTGACAAACAAAAAGGCCACAGTGGTCAATAATCACGCCGTGGTCGCCGTTTCCTTCGACCGTGAGATGAACTACACCACGACCACGTTCAACGGCCAGGAGCTGAATTCCGAGGGAGGAGTGACCCTCACCTTCGGTATCACCGACCTCGAATACGGCAAGACATACGACTTCACCCTTCCCGCCGGCAGCGTCAGCGACATCTTCGGAAACACCAACGCCGAGGATATCGTGGTGAGCTTCACCGTGGGAGAGAGACAGGCCGTGAAGAAGAAAGCTTACGACTACGTGGTGGGCAGCGCCGCCGAGTTCTCCGCCGCCCTCAAGAAGATAGGCAGCAGTTCGAGCACCAGTCTCGAGAGAGTCACCATCTTCATGAAAAACGGCGACTACGACTTCGGCGAGGACAACGAACAGCGCATCAACCGCGGTAACGTGTCGGTCATCGGACAGAGCCGCGACGGGGTCGTCATCCACGGCACGAGGACGGGTATCTCCAACCCTATCCTCAACATCCGCGACCGCCAGGGATTCTACCTGCAGGATCTGACGGTGAGAAACGACCTCGACTTCGGTACTGCCCGCAAGGGTGTCGGCGTGGCCATCTACGGCGGCAACAAGACGATAATGAAGAACGTATGCATGCAGTCGCAGCAGGATACGCAGGTAACAGGCGAACGGTCGTACTTCGACCACTGTAAGATCCACGGTACGGTGGACTTCATCTGCGGCGGCGGAAACCAGTTCTACGACCAGTGCGACATCATCCTCGAGGCCAGCGGCAGCGTCATCACCGCACCGGCCACGGCTGCCACCCTGCGCTACGGGTATGTGTTCAGCCACTGCACGATATCTCCCGCCGAGGGACTGGCGATGAGAAACAAACAGTATACGCTGGCACGTCCGTGGCAGAACGAACCGCGCACCTACTTCCTCTACACGCGGATGAACGTGCTGCCCACCGACAACGGATACCGCAATATGAGCAGTCTGGTGACCCATTTCTACGAGTACGGCTCGGTGGACAAGAACGGCAATACCGTCGACCTGTCGGTGAGAGGCAACTCGTCGTCGAGCACCAACCACTACACTCCCGTGATCAGCGAACAGGAGGCGAAGACATACACCGTCATCAACGTGCTGGGAGAGAGCGACGCATGGCTGCCGACAGACTATACGAAACTGACCGCCGCTCCCCAGGCTACTGTCGAGTCGGGGACTATCAGCTGGACTGACGACGACCAGGTGCGCTGCTATGTGATCTTCAAGGATGACGTGTATGTGGCTGACGTCACCGGAACGAGCTACACTCCCGAGGAGGACGGCATCTATACCATCCGCACCGCCAACGAGATGGGAGGTCTCAGCGAGGAGAGCACTACCGTGACGGTGAATGCCAGCGGTATCCGCGAGATCAAGGCTCAGGATAATATCGACGGCAGGACTTTCAACCTCGCCGGACAGTCGGTAGGCCGTAACTACAAAGGACTGGTAGTTACAGGCGGAAAGAAATATATCAGATAGGTAGAAGTATTCAGGATGACGGCCGGACTTGCGGGGATTACCCGCAGGTCCGGTTTTTTGCTGTTATGGGATTATTTCTGCCGCAATGGTTTTGTTTGTGGGTTAAAAAACCTATATGATATTTAAAATACCAAAATTAATGTTTAAAAACAATTATAATTTAGATATTATTGTTAACTTTGCAGAGTTAAAGTGCGGGATTGCTAAGATGTACGAAAAAAAATAATAATGTATAACTAAAACAAACATTTATGTATCTACAAATCAAAAGAGCCTTAATGGCATCTCTCATGTCCATGATTTGTTTTGTTGCCTTTGCGCAGAAGACAGTCACCGGAACAGTGAAAGACGCAACAGGAGAGCCCATGATTGGTGTTACGGTATCCGTTGACGGCAAGGCAGGCGCCGTTACCGATTTCGACGGAAACTTCACCCTCAAGCAGGTATCTCCGTCGTCGGTCATCAAAGTGTCCTTTATCGGATATCAGGAAAAGACCATGAAAGTGGGCAACCAGAGTAATTTCGACATCGTGCTCGAAGAAGACAACACCGCCCTGAACGAGGTGGTGGTCATCGGTTACGGTACGATGAAGAAGAGCGACCTCACCGGATCGGTTTCTTCGGTAAGCACCGAGAAACTCAACGCCAAGGGTGCTCCCTCTATGATGGAAAACCTCCAGGGTACCACCCCGGGTGTCAACATCACGCAGAGTTCGGGACGTGCCGGCGGTGACTTCGCCATCGAAATCCGCGGTAAGTCGTCAGTCAACTCGTCAGTGAAGCCTCTCTACGTTGTCGACGGTGTGATGTGCAGCGACATCCAGTTCCTCAACCCCCAGGATATCGAACGTATCGACGTGCTGAAAGACGCCTCGTCGACAGCGATCTACGGTTCGAGAGCCACGGCCGGTGTCATCATGGTGACCACAAAGAGCGGCAAGTCGATAAGCAAGGAGCAGAAGGCTACCATCAGCTACGACGGATACTACGGTATCACCAAGACAGCCCGCATGCCGGACTTCATGGACGCCGAGGAGTTCTACCAGTACCGTTTTCCTGAAGTTCCTCTCCTACGGCGGTATCGAGTCGCTCCACGCTTCGGGCAACCCCACATACCAGCTTAGCGGAACAGCCCTCGGACAGTGCCTCCTCCAGGCCGTGCAGACCGACCTGAGCAGTCCCTACAGGATGAAGGAGATGCTTCAGAGGGGCGAGACATACAACTGGCCCGACCTCGTCACACGCGACGGTAGCCAGCAGAACCACTTCATCGCCGTCAGCGGCGGTAGCGAGAAGGTGAACTACCACTTCGGCGTCGGCTACAACAAAGAGAAGGGTATGTACGAGAACGATGACCAGGAGCGCATCAACTTCAAGGGAAGTGTCGACGCACGCATCAACAAGGTCATCAGCGCCGGATTCAGCATCAACGGTGCCAGAACCGAGAACTCCTACGCCGACAACTCTGCCATCCAGCAGGCATGGCGTATGAATCCCTATATGATCCCTTACGACGAGGAAGGCAATATCATCAACCAGCCCGGTAACAGATATGCCCTCGATACCGACGGATTCCAGTTCTCCGACCAGATCAGTCCGCTGAACATGCTCAAGAACTCCAAGCAGGAGAAAGAGACATGGCGCATGCTCGGTAACTTCTACATCCAGCTCGACCTCTTCAAGGGATTCAATATCAAATCGACATTCTCCCCCAGCTATACATCATACCGCACGGGATCGTTCTCGGGCTATACCAACCCCGCCACAGGACTTACCTACGGCAACGAGAACCCCGAGGACGAAGGTGTCGTTTCGGGATCTTATCTCACAAGCAAGAGCTTCGGATGGACCTGGGATAACATGGTGAACTACTCCACCACCATCGCCGAGGACCACAACCTCAGCTTCATGGGTCTTATCTCTCTCGAGAGCGGACAGTCGGAAGCCGGATATCTGAAAGCCTCCAACCCCGTGCCCGAGACAGCAGACTGGTGGAACCTCAAGAGCGGTACCGTGCTGGCCGACAGCTACACCTCGTACTCCGAGAGCAGCATGCTGTCTTACGCCCTCCGCGCCAACTACAACTGGAAGAACCGCTACCTCCTCACCGGTACTATCCGCTGGGATGGTTCTTCGAAGTTCCAGAAAGACTACCGCTGGGGTAGCTTCCCCTCAGTAGCCGCTGCATGGCGCATCACCGAGGAGCCGTTCATGAAGGACATCGACTGGATCAGCAACCTCAAGCTCCGTCTCTCTTACGGTGTCACCGGTAACAACGCCGGTATCGGCAACTACGACACCCAGCAGATCGCCACAGGCCCCGTATACTATCCCTTCGGATCGACATACTATTCGGGATACTATCCCTCAGGAGTGGTCAACGCCACACTGCAGTGGGAGAAGTCGCACGAGGTCAACCTCGGTCTCGACTTCGGATTCCTCAGAGGCAGGATCAGCGGTAGCATCGACGTTTACCAGAAGAAGTCCACCGACCTTCTCTTCGACGTTCCCCTTCCCCTCGAGTCGGGAGGCGGCACGATGACCACCAACGTGGGATCGGTGCGCAACCGCGGTATCGAGCTCTCCGTGACAACCGTCAACATCGAGAACAAAGACTGGTACTGGAGCACCACGTTCAACTTCGCGCATAACCAGAACCGCGTTATGGAGCTGATGAACGACGCGCAGATGATCCTCAACGGCGAGACGGGAAGCATCTTCGTCGACGAGCCCGTACAGAACGTATACGGATACCAGTGGGGAGGCATCGTCTCCGACAAGGACTTCGTGGTTCCCGACCATGAGGTGGCAACAACCAACGGATTCACTCCCGGCGAGACCGTCAAGATGTACGACTACTACTACAAGTGCTACGGTCTGACCGAAGGACAGCCCTACATCGTGGATGTCAACGGCGACGGCAACTTCGACGACAGCGACAAGAAGATCTGGAGCCGCGACCCGTCATGGACAGGTAGCCTCTCGTCAAACCTCCAGTGGAAGAACTGGGACTTCTCGTTCAATATCTACACGAAGCAGAACTACACCGTGAAGTCCAACTTCATCGGTTCCTACCTCGACCTCAGCGACCGCGGCCGTGAGAGAATCATGCAGGACTGGTATATCCCCGCAGGAACACTCCTCGACGCCGACGGTGTCAACGCCGACGGTACATACATCAACCCCGTATTCCAGCAGACCACGCACTACGGCGCATACCCCTTCCCCAACTACGGAGGATCAAACAGCGGCGTGGGACGTCAGGCAGACTACTGGAACCAGGCCAAGTGCTATGTCGACGCTTCCTACGTGAAAGTGAAGAACATCACCCTGGGATACACCTTCCCCAAGAAACTCATCAACTCGTTCGGATGCAACCAGCTCCGTCTCTACTTCACCGTCACCAACCCGTTCGTATTCTCCGACTATGACGGTTTCGACGCCGAGTGGGCCGACGCAGCCACCAAGAACGACGGACCGAGCACGATCACTTACCAGATAGGTGCTAGCATTAAGTTCTAACTTTAAAAATTGACAAACGATGAAAAAGAACATATATTTATCAGTTGTTGCGATGCTTCTTGCCGGCACTGCCCTCACCAGTTGCGACGACTTCCTCGAGGCGGAGAACAAATCCGCCGGAGGACAGACCGCCGAGCAGCGTTTCACCGACGACCCCGACGCGCTGCTGACATCCGCATACAACACTTTGAAGAACTATGTATACAATACGGCCCTCAACAGCGAGGGTACCGACCTGTATATCTATACCCGCGGAAAGGCGGGAGGCGAGTTCAACGAGTATACCATCACCCCGGAGAACACCACCGTGGAGAGCTATTACTCCAACGTGTACAACACCATCAACTACGCCAACGGTGTCATCAAATACGGCGCCGAGGGGACACAGCCCGTATACGAGGCCCGCTTCCTCCGCAACTACGGTTACTACCTGCTCACGCAGCAGTTCGGCGGAGTGCCCTATATCACCGAGTATATCAACAGTGCGGAGACCAACTACCCCCGCACCCCTCTCAGCGAGATCTATCCCGCGATGATCGCCGACCTCACCGACCTGTATAACAACTCGACCCTCGCCGACCAGAGTCATGAGGGACGCGCAAGCAAACAGGCCGTGGCAGCGCTGCTGGCCAAGGTGTGCCTCGCTGCGGGATGGGACCTCGAGACCACCCTCACCGACGCCCTGGCTGGTAACTATACCGTCAACGGCACTTCTTACTTCACCCAGGCCGCATCGTGGGCCGAGGCTGCCATCAACGGCATCCAGCTCACCATGTCGTTCCAGGACAAGTGGTACCCCACCAACGAGGGCAACGCCGAGGAGATCTTCTCCGTGCAGTACGACCGCGCCGGATATCCCGGTGACGTGAGCTCGGGAGGACACTCGATGCAGAACAACTTCGGAGGATACTACGGCAACTGCACCTCGTCGGGCCTGAAGAACTGCAGCGGCGTCGAGGCTCAGTCGGAGAAGAGTATGTATCTCTTCGAGGAGGGAGACCTCCGCTACGAGGCTACCTACATGACGACGATGTACAATGCCAAGTCGGTCAACGGCGTGGCCAACTGGGGCACCGAGGGCTACTATGCTTACTATACCGTGTCCAACAAGGACAAGCTGCCTATCTGCGGCCGTTATTTCCCCTACTACGTGTCGGAGGAAGAGGCCGAGGCTGAGTTCGCCGCCAATATCGAGCGCTACAAGCAGGGCGAATACACCAACGTTCCCTCTGCCGCGATCCTCACCCTGCCGAATATCATCAAGTACACCTTCAAGGCCGACGGTACTTGGACCAAGAGCCAGGTTACCATGACGGCCTACCACGGCGCCACCATGAACGGTGTGGTAGTGAAGAAGTTCGACGATATCGAGTCGGCACAGGTCAGCGGCAGCAACGACTACCGTGACATTGTGATCTTCCACGTCAGCGACATGTATCTCGTGGCAGCCGAGGCTTACTTCATGGCAGGCCAGACATCGCAGGCCCTGACCAAGATCAACGCCGTCAGAGCGCGCGCCGGTCTTAAGGCCCTCGCTTCGTTCAGCGACTACGAACCGCAGTATTATATCAGCGCCACCTTCGCAGAGAAGGATATCGACCTGATCCTCGACGAGAGAGCCCGCGAGCTCTATGCCGAGGGACAGAGATGGGTTGACCTCCGGCGCACGAAGCAGCTGGTAAGATACAATGTAGAGTTCAACCAGTATGTGACATCCGCTACGCAGATGGCCAACAACAGCGGTGAGTACAAGTGGTACCGCCCGATACCCTCCGACGAGTTCGAGCGCAACACCGGTCTGACCGCAGCCGACCAGAACCCCGGATATTAATGATCAGTAGTTTAAACAAAGTAAAAGGACATTTGATATGAAGAAAATACTATTAAGCCTGTTTGTCTTGTCAGCTTTCTGCATCACCTTCGCATCGTGCTCGGATGATGACGATAATGACAACACTATCATCAGCACCAATCCGGAGCAGCTGGCGGCAGGCACATATACAGGCACATGGACACAGGACCTCAACGGCACGCAGACCACGGCCGAGGGGTCGATCATCGTCACCGCCGACTCGGCTTACTGCGCTGACTTCAACTTCGTGTGCGACGAGTTCGGCATCACCGGCACTTCCGTTGCCAATATCTCATGCGCCAACAGCGGGTTCGTATACTATAACAATGCGGGTACCGCGACGGGCATCGGGGTGTCGTTCTCCGGAAGAATCGACGCCAGCGGCAATATCACCGCCGGATTCGAGAAGTCCGTCAGAGTGGGACGTAAGTCTACCACCTACTACTTCTCCTTCGCCGGTACGAAACAATAAAAGTCTGATGGGGTCGGGAGGAAAAGCCCGGCCCCTGACTTAAATAACTAAATAATAATAACTAAAAAAAAGCTTAATTATGAAGAAAAATTTACTTATCGCAGCTGCGCTCTTCGCAGCAGTGTCTGCCAACGCGCAGGAGTATTGCGCTTTCAACGCAGAGGAGAACAGCGACTTCGCTGCCCTCAACCTCAATGGTGACGCGGGTACGGCTCTCACAGCCGGAACCGTATTGGGCAAGACTGACCACGTGGTTTGTACTGTCGGCGCCGACGACAGCTTCAAGTCATCATCTATCGGTACTATCACCGCAGGCGACGCTGCCATCAACGGCGGTGTACAGGGTTCTTCCAATCCTAAGGATGCTGATGCAGGCAGTCCTTCTTCTTCTCTGAAAGAGCCGGTATCAGGAGCATTCCTTACTTTCAGCGTAACACACGACGGTTATCTCTATGTGTTCCACAAGGCTTCTTCAGCTAAGTCTTACACCGTATTCGAGGATGGCTCCGCTCTGGGTTACACCTTCGCGGCTCTTGGCGACGCCTCTACAGCTCTCGGTGCCGTTTACGGTTATGTCCTCCAGGGTGAGGGCGAGTACAACTATCTCGCTGCCGGCACTACAGTGCCATTCGCTGAGCAGATCTTCCTCAACTGGGACGGCTCTGCCGAATGGACGAAGATCAATGCCGGTGGTCTGGGTGTTATCAAGTTCCCGGTATACAACGGTCTGACATACAAGGTTAACGCCAACGGTTCTAAGATCACCGCCAGCGGATTCTACTTCGACACTACGGGCGACGCTACCGTTTCCGCTTCCGACAAGGAAGGCAACGCTTACAACCTCCTCACCAGCGGCGAGTATGTTGCTGCAGGTATCAAGGACGTGAAGGCTGACAAGATCGCCGACGGCGTGATCTACAACCTCGCCGGCCAGAAGGTTAACGGCAGCTACAAGGGTGTCGTTATCATGAACGGCAGGAAGTTCATTCAGAAGTAAACCTTTAATTCAGATATAATCAGGTGGCTGCGCTTCGCCATGGAGCGCAGCCATTGTTTTTCACAATGACAAATAAATCGGAAAGAATATGAAACTATCCAGTATCTTTATCTCTGCAGCGCTGCTCCTCGCCGCCCCGGCTGTCTCTATGGCCGGCGACGTGAAGGAGAAGCAGCCGGCCTTCCCCGGCGCCGAGGGCTTCGCACGTTATACCACCGGCGGACGAGGGGGCAAGGTATACCACGTGACGACGCTCGAGGACAACGGCAAGACGTCGCTCCAGGGCTCTCTCCGCTGGGCTAACGCGCAGTCGGGGCCCCGCACCATCGTCTTCGATGTCTCGGGGACGATCCATCTGAAGTCGGCGCTCAAGATCAGCGCCAATACTACTATCGCGGGACAGACGGCGCCCGGCGACGGCATCTGTATCGCTGACTATCCCGTGACGATAAAAAACAACTGTATCATCCGCTTCGTGAGGTTCCGCCTGGGGAATATCAACGTGGCGAACCATGAGGGCGACGGCCTCGGGGCCATGGATGCGGATAATATCATCGTGGATCACTGTTCGGTGTCGTGGAGCATCGATGAGTGCCTGTCGATATACGGGGGGCGCAACCTTACGGTGCAGTGGACGATAGCGGCGCAGAGTCTCGTGAACTCGGGACACAGCAAGGGATCCCACGGCTACGGCGGCAACTGGGGCGGCGCGGGATCTTCCTTCCATCATAATCTTATCGTGCATCATACCAGCCGCACGCCGCGTCTCGGGCCGAGGCCGGGGACGCAGACTGACGAGAGGATGGATATGAGGAACAACGTGATGTATAACTATGGCAAAAACGGTTGCTACGGCGGCGAGGGGATGAAGGTGAATATCGTCAACAATCTCTACAAACCGGGCCCGGGGTCGGCGACGAACAACTATGGCAGGCGTATCGCGGGTCTTGGCATCCGTACTACGGCATACACCAAGCATGGCACTGCAAGTGCTAACTCGTGGGATGTGATGTGGCATGTGTGGGGCAAATATTATGTCGACGGTAATGTGAATACGAAGTTCGCCGACGTGACGAAGGATAACTGGACTTACGGTATCTACAACCAGATCGACAACAGCAAGGTGGATAACACTTTCACCCAGGCTACGAAGGATACGATGAAGATCGACACTCCGATTCCTTTCGTCTATACTACTACGCATAGCGCCGAGGAGGCTTACGAGAAGGTGCTGCTCTATGCCGGCGCCTGTCTCCACCGCGACTCCCACGACTCTGTCATGATCGCCGACACGCGCGACGGTACTGCCACGGCGACGGGTTCGGGCCTCGGCAAGGGTTTTATCAATACTCAGGATGATATGGCGGCGTATATCCCGGGCAGCGACAGTCCGTGGCCGCTGCTCAACAGCTCCGCGGCTCCTCTCGACAGCGACGGCGACGGTATGCCGGACGAGTGGGAGACGGCCAACGGACTGGATCCTAACGATGCCTCCGACGGTAATGTCGTGGCTGACGACGGATATACTAATCTCGAGCACTACCTCAACAGTCTTGTCGCTGATATCATGACGGCAGGGGAGGAGGGTGGCACCGTCGAGGGCTACCAGCTCGACACCGACGGCAACCAGATCGCCGCCATCCGCGAGGCCGTGATCGTCAAGGATATCCTCTCCGACGATAATAACGACATCCATACCCTCAGCGGCCAGCTCATCAAGAAAAATCCCTCCCGCAGTGATATCGAATCCCTCCCCCAAGGATTATATATCATCGGCAACAGGAAAATAACGATTAGATAAAGCAGAGGGCGTAGCCTCTCCCCCTCGCTGGCGCAGCCTCTCCCCCTCGCTGGCGAGGGGGTGGCAGGCGAAGCCTGACGGGGGCGTGGAA
>Ga0065709_1029325_pt1 | contig 32666 bp, 27 predicted proteins | sample Hoacrofraction14_2_FD_59096 | JGI IMG/M metagenome (GOLD analysis project Ga0065709, IMG submission 59096) | Hoatzin crop microbial communities from Cojedes, Venezuela, sample from fiber fraction 14 v1 | ecosystem: Host-associated > Birds > Digestive system > Esophagus > Crop | place: Venezuela...
CGACCTCGTATATTTTTGTTCGACAAGCAGGGGGGCCATATAGACCTCTATTTAGCCTGACGTAAAGTGAAATCAATACTTTTTAAAGTGTACTCAAAAATAAATGAAGAGGACGTGACTTCTTTAGTCTCTAATAATACCTATTCAATAGATAGTATAACTGGAGAAACAACCATATCTGTAAAATTCTCGAAATATACTTACACACTTTCTATTCAGGCTGGTAGTAATGGATATGTGGTAAACGAAAATGACAAATGGACAAATTGGACTAAAAATTATACAAAGGATTATGGTTCTTCTGTAGTGCTGAATTTCATTCCTAATGAAGGGTATTATTTAAGCCACCTTACAGTGAATGACGAAGAAGTTATAGATAAAGTGCAAGATAACACATACACTTTAAATAACATTTCAGAAAATACCAATATAGTTGCTTCATTTGACAAATATACTTATTCGTTAGGTATTAAGGTCGGCGATGGTGGCATAGTTGAATACAATGGTAATAGCTGGTCTAATGCTACCAAGAACTTCAATGTTGAATATGGCACATCTGTGGCTCTGACAATTACCCCTAATAGTGGGTACAAACTAAGTTCTTTAACCATAAATGGTAAAGATGTTACATCAAATATGTCGAATAACACATACATCCTCAATGATATAGCAGCAAACACAAGTGTTGTCGTAACATTTTCTTCAATTCCCATTACGACATATTCATTGAGCATTCAATCTAGTAGTGGCGGAAGTGTATTGTACAATGGAGCCTCCTGGACAAACCTTACGAAGAACTTCACTGTGGATGAGGGAAGTGATGCGACACTTACATTTACACCGAATGAGGGATATTATTTGAGTTCACTTACTGTGAATGGCACTGACGTAACGAGCAGTGTGTCGAATAATTCTTATACGGTAAGTAATATTTCCGCGGCGACAACCGTCGTGGCGAAGTTCTCTCAATACACATACACATTGAGCATTAAGGCTGGCAGTGGTGGAAGCGTAAGCTACAGTTCGACAAGTTGGACAAATTCGACAAAGACTTATAATATCACATACGGTTCGGATGCGACAATAACGTTCACACCGAACAATGGATATTATTTAAGTTCGTTGACCGTTAATAATACGGATGTTACTGATAAGGTGACGAATAACTCTTATACCGTCAGCGACATTACAGCCAACACGACTGTCGTCGCGACATTCTCGGAGATACCAGTTACGACATATACTCTAACAATATCGGCTGGCGCAAACGGCAATGTGAGCTGCAACGGCACGACGTGGACAAACTCCATTAATACTTTCACAGTGGAGGCAGGCTCGCAGACGACATTGTCTTTCTCGCCAAACAGCGGTTATTACTTGAGCAGCCTAAGCGTGGATGGAAAAGATGTTACTTCTTCTGTGGCAAATAACACCTACACATTGAGCAATATCACTGCCAACACAAGCGTGGTTGCCACATTCGCGGCGATACCAATAACGACATATTCATTGAGCATCCAGTCTGGTAGTGGTGGAACAATTTCTTACGGCGGCACTGAATGGACTGAGGCGACCAAGAGCTACACTCTGGATGCCGGAACGGCCGTAACTCTCACGTTTAAAGCAAACGAGGGCTATTATCTAAGTTCGCTCACCGTGAACGGCACGGATGTAACATCGTTGGTGGAGAACAATATTTATACAATCAATAGTATCACTTCAAATACGAGCATCGTCGCCACATATAAGCTGCTGACATATTCAGTATCTCTGACTGTTGACAAAAATGGAGTGGTGAATTATAATGACGGCAACGCAGTGAGCGGCACTACAGCGACATACATCGCAGACTATGGCAGTCAGGCGGTACTGACGATAAAGCCGAATAGCGGATACCGCTTTAAATCGTTGACCGTGAACGGCGAGGATATGACTTCTGAGGTGGATTTGACAACAGGAACATATACGATAACTTATACAGTTAAAGAGACCATAATCTCCGTGGAATTCGAGGAGATACCTGCGACGACATACACGCTCTCTCTGACATCGGATGCCAACGGAAGCATATCATACGGCGACCAGAAAGTCAGCGGCGGCACAAGCAGCCTGAGCGTCGCAGAGGGCACGAACGCAGTGATAAGCATCTCGGCAAATGATGGCTATCGCCTGAAATCTCTTTCTGTAGATGGTACGGATGTAACGTCGTCTGTCGTGAATAACTCATACACCATCAGCAATATCACCGCCAATACAACGGTGAGCGCGGTATTCACGCAAATCATTACCGATATTTCTGCCGATGGCATCAACTATTCCGTGATTTCAGAGGATGCTGCAACATTGACCGTTACGAGTGCAGATATCAAAGGCGAGGTTACAATTCCCGAGACGCTTGAATATGGCGGAAAGACTTGGACGGTGGTTGCTCTCGGCGACAAGGCCTTGGCAAACAACCCCGAACTTCTCAGCATCAGCATACCAAGTACGGTAACGAGTATCGGAAACGATATCCTTGACGGCTGCACAAGTATCGCTGCAATCGTTTGGAATCCGACGATGGCTATGACTGGCAATATGTACAACAATACAAATCCGAACTTACTTCTGTACGTGAAATCGAACAAGTATGCCACATACGGCATCAATAACATCATTGTTAATGGTGCCGCCAGCAGCATCACTTTAACAGATGAGCAAGAGGGCAATAATTTCTATTGTCCGGAGGCATTCACCGCCAATCAGATTACTTACACACATAGTTATTCAATGACTACTGGTCGTGGCACTTGCCAAGGGTGGGAGAGTATCGTGCTGCCATTTGACGTGCAGACGGTGAGCCATTATTACAGAGGTGAAATCGTTCCATTTGCCTTATGGAGCAACTCAACTTCCAAATATCCGTTCTGGCTCTACAGCCTCAGCACTAATGGTTGGGTGAAAGCCTCAACAATAGCAGCGAACACACCTTATATTATTAGTATACCCAATAACGAAGCATACGATGATGATTACATCCTCACTGGCTCAATAACATTCTCCGCGGTGAATGCGGAGGTGAAGGCGTCGAAAGATATGATTTCTTCCTCATACGGCGACAAGACATTTATCCCAACATTGCAGGAGGTGGCGGCTGTTGAAGGCGTGTATCCGCTGAACGTGAATAACGCAATCGAAACTTATTCAGGAAAAGAGACCGAGGGCAGTGCATTCATCAGCGGTCTAAGAAAGGTTCATCCGTTTGAGGCATATATGACCTCGGCATCGGGCGGTGCGAAAGGCACTGTGATTCCTCTCTTCGACAGCACCTCGGGCATCATCCTCAAGGATGTCAGCGGCTTCAGCGGTTCCCGCAGTTTCGTCAGCGGCAACGAGGATGTCTATACCCTCCAGGGCATCCGCCTCGGCAAATATAGCGACATCGCTGACAAGCTCCCGGCTGGAGTGTATGTCGTGAATGGCAAGAAAATCTCTGTGAAATCAGAATTCGGTCAATAACCAATTGGCGATAACATCTATAGCGAAATCTCCGATTTGCCATTGGCTGGCAAATCGGAGATTCTCGTTTTATGTTGTTTAAGCCACGGAAATCTCACGGAAAACTCACGTAAATTTCACGTAAAATTTAAAAAATCCTTTTTTTTGAGGCATAACATTGATTTTCAATAAGTTACAAAGAATCGTGTTATGATGAATCACGGAAAAACTCACGGAAAATCCACGTAAACTCACGGAAAACTCACGTAAAACCACGAAAAACCACGAAAAACTCACGTAAATTTCACGTAAACTCACGTAAATTTCACGTAAAAATTGAAAATGTCTTTTAAGTTATAATGCTTGATTTTCAATAAGTTATAAAGAATTGTGTTGTGATGATTCACAAAAAACTCACGTAAATTTCACGTAAATTTCACGTAAACTCACGTAAATTTCACGTAAACTATTTTCTTTCATTTCTTCTTTGATATCGTCCATACCTTTGTTGTTATGTCATATAATATATAACCTCTTTCTTTCAACCACCTTAAATAATTATCTATCTTGTTTATTTTTTGTGTGGATGTCAAATAATCGGATAACTTATCAATTAGTAATTGTTTTATATCTTTTTTAGAGGCAGATCCGAATTTTGATATATAATCTACAATTAGTTTTCGGAAATAGTCGTCATCGAAACTTTTGTTCTTGATGTAGGTGGTTCTAAGTTCACTATCCTTAGACGATTTTACCACGACTAAAGATATGTATGGATTCCTTTTACCACCCTCTACATATTTTTTTTGTTGTAGGTATTTATATTGCTCATCTGTTAGTTTCTTCTTTTTCTGTACTTTGTCAAGTAGTATGATGTCTGTCATCGATATGTCAGGAACTCTTGACAGTAGGCTGGCAAATTTTTCATCTATAATCTTGCCTTCTATTTCAACTCTCACCATATCATCAGATAAATCATACTCAGGCATAGGAAACAGTCTGACTTTCTGTTTCATGTATAATTTGCGTATTCCTCCACCTTCAGTCTCAATCATATTAACATTGCGCATAGCTTCAACTAAGAAAGGATTCCGATAGATTGATTCCGGACTGTTTTCCAAAACAACTTTTTCTATGGACTCTGGTATAAAGTGCCCATAGTTTCTGAAAATAAGTCGGTCGCTATCATATTCTATAACTTCGATACGTGCTCCTTTGCTATAATCTTGATGTGCAATGGCGTTATTTAGAGGCTCCCTTAAAGTAAAAATGTCATATCGAGGTATAGGGTCTGGAAACATATCTATTGAAACAGATGGATGGTATGTGGTATTTCTTATATGAGCGCGCACATCATCAATTGCTAAAATCATTGGTATTGAGAAGATATGAAAATCTTTATTTTCATTGTTATTGCCTTTCAGAATCCATCTGATTTTACAAACTGCTGGCAAAAGGAAATGTTCGGATTCGTCTTTGCCAACAAGGATTATAGCGGTGTTGGTGATCTTTCCTTTTATTGTCAATTTCGCTTTATTTAAGAATGTTATGTCATCCCAAGTTTTCATTTCTTCTTTTTTCTTAGGATAAACTTTGAGATACTCCTCACGAGCCTTTAAAATAGCTTGTGGGTCTAAGTCATCAATTGTGGCATCCGGGATAATTTTAGCAGACCAATCTTCCTGAACAGCTAATTCGTTAATAATGGCTTCTCGGCGACTGTGGGTCATTTCCACAAGATTGTCACCAATCCGCTGCCATGCTTTGCTATGTGCATAAACAGGAAGTCTGAAATTGTGTTTTGGTATATGGATAACCCAGACAGTTTTTTGTGTATCCTCTGTAAGGAATGCCGAGATACTCAATCCTTCTGTCGGCAGATTGGCACACTGATCCTTTAAACGTAAAAGAGCTTTGTCAACATCGTAGTTGTATGTGTCTATACCTGTTATCTTCAAAGTCCTGTCTTCTACACCTATGACGAGGTCGCCTCCTCTCATATTAGACAAGGCTGAAACATAGGAAATGACATCATTTCCTTCTTTGCCAGAGAATTCGTTTTTGAGATTACAGAATTCTTTCCATTCGCAATGCTCGTTTTCTTGAGGATAACTTTCTTGTAGGTATATATGTAATTCTTGTTCAGTCATAAGTTATGGCGTTTTATTTTTTGCAAATATAGTTGTTTTTTTTGAAATGACACATAAAATGATGATTTTTTTAAGTTTTATCTATTTTGATTGCATAAATTTTAACTTTCGTCAGTTTAAACTGACGATTTGAAGTGTTTTTAAAAAAAATCTCTTTATTTCTTTGAGATATGACATAAAAGTATTAACTTTGCAACCAAAATAAGAAAATGTGATTAATTTCATACCTTAAACCGTATATTTCGTGTAAAATATTGAAAAAAGTTGTGGCGGATTAAAAAATAATTGCTAAATTTGCAACTGAAAACGGAGAGCGGCGATGCTGCTGACCATAAATATGAATGAATAAAGTATAAAAGATATGACAAGGACAAAAAAAATTCTACTACTCCTGACAGCGATGTTTACGCTCGCAGGGACTGGCGCAATGGCGCAAGACATCGAAATCACAGGCTTCAAGAGAACTACCAGTTCAGAGGCTTCGGAAAATCCAAAGTATGACATTAATGGCGCCCCCTGCGGTTTGCTGAGATTTCAAGTGAGATATCCGAGACTCGTGGAGATAAGTCCGAACCTTGGGGCAGTAAAGGTTATCAGAGGGCAGGGAGAAGTGAAAGTTTATGTGCCGAAAGGAACACGAAAAGTTACTATCAGCTGCGGAGACCTGCTGCCACTGCAAAACTACACTTTCCCGGAGGTAGTAGAGGCAAAGACGACCTACGACATCACTGTGATGACAGCAGATGTGCCAGTGGAAAAAGACCGCGTTGTGTATATCGCACCGGGATTTAATGTTACCTCGATAATGGGTCCGTCGCTCGCCGTGGGTTTCACTTTCAACCACCACAACATCGAGGCCGGAGCAGTGCTCGGACTCAACAAGTCGGACGAGATTTTTTATTATGACAGCAACGATAATATGATTTCCGGATATAAATATAAGGCAATCAGAGCACAGTTGAGATACGGATATGAGATACCTCTGACCGATTATTTTAGAGTTGTGCCACAAGTAGGCGTGGCTGCCAACTTTATCACAGGTTCAGACGTGGCAGGTGATTATGCAAGCACCAGCAACAAGGATTATATGAAATCCGGGACATCAATGTCGGGACTTGTTGCTCTACGTTTCCTTGCTGAGCTCAGCAAGCATTTCAAGGTGCACGTTACGCCTGAATATGACTTCGGAATAGCAAAAAACAGCAACTGCAAAATGATTAATGAGCAAAATAGTAAGGTTAAATCTTGGACCGATGGTTTCAATCTCAATGTAGGTTTGCAGATATATTTCTAAAATATTGAATTGTAGCATTAACATATAAATAAGTAAGGCATGAAAAAGATATTGTTTTTCGCAATTATAATCAGTGCTGCTCTCTGCAGTTGCGGAGGAGGCGGAGGTGATGATGACAGCGGTATTACAACAAGTAACGTGATGCTGAATGTTAGTCCTGTGAGCTTAGGGTTTGATGGCTCTGACAGTGACAGTCAGAATTTCACTGTTTCGGGTACTAACCTTCAGTCATGGAGTGTGTCAGTATCTGCCGATTGGGTATCTGTGACACCAACGAGCGGCTCTGGCGGTAGCAGCACGCAGGTGACCGTTACTGTTGCCGATAACCTCACCTCTTCGGCGAGAACAGCCACCATAACCGTGTCAGGCGGCGGAAAGTCAAGGACTGTAACTGTTACACAAAATCCTATTTCCGATAATGTTACAGTAAACCCATTGCAGCTTTCATTTAATGTGGAAGGCGGCACAAGCAGTATAAGCATCAACTGTACATACGGTTGGGAGATTAGCGGATTGCCAGACTGGTGCACTGCCGATTCTAAGTCGGGTTCAGGCTCGAAAACTGTGAATATCACCGCATCTGCCAACACCACGGGAAGCGAGAGAACAGCATCGTTTACGGTGAAAAGCTCCACCGGGACGGCGACAGTGTCTGTAACACAAGCCGGAAGCGACAATATCAGCGTGAATCCAACGAATCTCAACTTCGATGTCGTCGGAGGTTCGCAAGATATTAGTATCACCTGTAAGCTCGGTTGGAATATCACCAATCATCCCGACTGGTGTACACTCTCCGCTACATCGGGCAATGGAAATGCCACGGTTACGGTTACAGCATCGACCAACAACACCAGTGCGGCACGCTCTGGCAATATCGAGATTAGCGGAGCATCGGGAGTATTCTCAGTTCCTGTTACGCAGGCTGTGGGTAATGCTCCAGAAATCTCAGACTTCACTGTTGATAGCAAAGGCGTGTTCAGCTTCAAATTCACCGCCACACCGGCTGTGACTGAATATGGAGTGTGCTATTCATCTTCCAATTCGACACCGACGACGGGCGATTCAAAACTTGTAATGGAAGGCTCTTCCGGCGATGTGAACGGACAGATAGAGGGTCTCACGACATCAACGAAATACTATGTGAGAGCATACGCAACAAATGCAGTGGGCACCACATACAGCAGTGTGATGCCAATCACGACAGGCAACCCGACACCTTCCGACGGCGACAACATACCGCCGACACCGGCAAAGCAGAGCGGCATTTAACTCAATAAAAATTTCCGCCCTCTCAATTCAATCAGTGGGCGGAAACTTTCACCAAATAAAAAAGCTGCGTCCATCCTTGGGCGCAGCTTTTAATTGGTTATCAAGAATTCTATTCGTCGTAGTGAGTATCGAGGTAAGTAACGTGTGTTACGAGATATTCCTCCACGCCGTGCTTGCCGTCGGCGCCGCCGATGCCGCTCTTCTTCACTCCTGCGTGGAAGCCCTGCATTGCCTCGAAGTGTTCGCGGTTGATGTAGGTCTCGCCAAACTCCAGGTTGCGGGCAACCTTGGCGGCGGTGTCGATATCCTTTGTGAACACCGATGATGCCAGTCCGTATTCCACGTCGTTGGCCCACTCAATCACCTGGTCGATATTGTCGAACTCTACCAAAGGGAGCACCGGTCCGAAGGTCTCCTCGTGGATGATGTCCATGTCCTGCGTGCAGTTGTCGAGCACTGTGGCAGCATAGAAATAGCCCTTGTCGCCGACTCTCTTTCCGCCGCAGAGCACTTTCGCGCCCTGTTTGATGGCTTTCTCCACCTTTGCCTCCACGCTCTCCAAAGCGCGCTGCTCAACAAGCGGTCCCATATCCACGGTTTTGTCTTTGCAGGGGTCGCCCACTTTCACGGCTTCCATCTTCTTCACGAGGATGTCGGTGAATTCCTTCTTGATATCCTTGTGAATATACACGCGCTCCGCATTGTTGCAAATCTGTCCGTTGTTGCCGATGCGCGAGTCCACGATCCACTGTGCCGCTTTCTCGAGTTCGGCGTCGGGGAACACAATCGCCGGGGCCTTTCCGCCGAGTTCGAGGCTCACCTTCGTGATATTGTTTGCCGCAGCCTTCATAATGCTCATGCCGGCACCCACGCTTCCTGTAACGCTGACGATGTCGATTTTCGGACTTCCTGCCATCTCGTTGCCGATTACCGAGCCCTTGCCGGTTACGATGTTGATGACGCCTGCGGGGAGGCCGCTCTCCTCGATGACATTAGCAAATTCAGTGCAGTTCTCCGGGGTGAGCTGTGAGGGTTTGATAACTATTGTGCAACCAGCGATGAGGGCTGCTCCGGCCTTGCGTGCGATAAGGAAGAAGGGGAAGTTCCAGGGGAGTATTCCTGCCACCACGCCGATAGGTTTTTTGGTGAGCAGAATCGTCTCGCCTTTCCTGTCGCTCGGGATAATCTCGCCTTCGATATGCCTTGCGAACGATGCCATATAGTCGAAATAGTCGGCAGTTACGCCCACTTCCACCGTGGCCCAGTTGAAGGTCTTTCCCTGTTCCCTCATAATGATGTCCACAAACTGGTCGTGGCGTTTGCGTATTCCTTCGGCCATCTTTTTCAGGTATGCCGCACGCTCTATCACGGGCAGTGCCGCCCAAGCCTTCTGTGCTGCCTTTGCGGCGTCCAAGGCCTCGTTGACATCCTCAACTGTTCCCTCCGGCTGCCGGCTGATCACTTCCTCTGTTGACGGGTTCAACACGTCAATCCATTTTCCTGAACGGCTTTCGCAAAACTTGCCGTTAATGTACATTTTTAGATCTTTCATAATTTGGTTCAGTTAAAATTGTAAGTAAATTCCGCACAAAAGTAATAAAAAGAAATCATATATGGCTCTTTTTGTGTCATTTTTTAAGTTATTTTATTGTTTCGGCCGTATTTTTATGCATAAATACCGTATAAAGCCGATTTTTTTGCTTTTTCATCGCTTTTTCTTTGGAGGTTACAGAATTTTGTTTTAACTTTGCAAGCGGAACGACTTAAACTGTCAATTAAAACGAAATGCAATGAAAATAGGACTTTTTATACCCTGCTACGTCGATGCGTTGTTTCCAGAGACGGGAGTGGCGACATACAAGCTGCTGAAGTTTCTCGGTGTCGATGTGGAATATCCGGAGCGTCAGACCTGCTGCGGACAGCCGATGGCGAATGCCGGCTTCGAGAGGATGGCCGTGTCATTAGCGAAGAAATTCGACGACCTCTTCGACAAATACGACTATGTCGTATCGCCCTCGGCAAGCTGCGCGGCATTCGTGAAAATCAATTACCCCCACATCCTCAACGGGGTGCACGAGTGCGTTACGTCAAAAAAAATCACCGACCTCACGGAGTTTCTCCACGATATCGTGAAAGTCGATAAACTGCCGGGAAAATTCCCCCACGTGGTGAGCGTGCACAACAGCTGTCACGGGGTGAGGGAGCTCAACCTCGCATCGCCCTCGGAGCGTAACATCCCGCAATATAATAAGGTCATCGACCTGCTGAAACTCAAGGAGGGCATCACCGTGAAGGAGCCGGAGAGGCGCGACGAGTGCTGCGGCTTCGGAGGGATGTTTTCCGTGGAGGAGACGGCGGTATCGACACGCATGGGACAAGACAAGCTGCAAAGGCATATCGACACCGGGGCGGAGTTTATCACTGGTCCCGACAGCTCCTGCCTGATGCACCTGCAAGGAATAGCGAAACGACAGAATAAGAACATAAAATTCCTGCACGTGGCACAAATACTCACGGCAGGCTTAGAGGAAGGAGACACACTATGAGCAGCAAGCACGCACAAGCAGCCATGGCTTTCAATAAAGACAAGGAGAAAGTTACGTGGCACGACCAGACTTTCTGGGCGGTAAGACAGAAACGCGACACCATGGCCTTCTCGCTTCCGGAGTGGGAACAGCTGCGCGACACCGCCAGCGCTATCAAGGCACACACCGTTACGCACCTCGCCGACTACCTCGAGCAATTTTCTGCCAACTTGGAGAAAAACGGCGTCATCGTGCATTGGGCCACGGATGCCAACGCCTTCAACGAGATAGTGTATGGCATCCTCAAAGACCACGGCGTGAAAAAGATGGTGAAGAGCAAGTCGATGCTCACCGAGGAGTGCGAGATGAACCCTTATCTCATCGAGAGAGGCATCGACGTGGTGGAGACCGACCTCGGCGAGAGGATTATCCAACTGCTCCACCAGAAGCCCAGCCATATCGTGATGCCTGCCATCCACTTGAAAAGGGAAGAGGTGGGGAAGATGTTTCACGAGAAAGGCATCATCCCCGATGACAATTACGACCCGACATACCTTACTTATATGGCGCGCCTGAGCCTGCGCAATGAGTTTATCGAGGCACAGGCGGGAATGACGGGCTGCAACTTCGGAGTGGCCGCCACCGGCGACTGCGTGGTATGCACCAATGAGGGCAATGCCGATATGTCAACCTCCGTGCCGAAGCTCCATATCGTGGCCATGGGCATCGAGAAAGTGATTCCCGACTACCGCTCGCTCGCCGTTTTCCAGCGTCTGCTCTGCCGCAGCGCGACGGGTCAGCCCACCACCACCTTCACATCGCATTTCCGTAAGGCAAGACCGGGGGCAGAGATGCACGTCGTACTCGTTGACAACGGCCGCAGCGGCATCATCGCCGACAAGGAGCACTGGCAGTCGCTGAAGTGCATCAGGTGCGGCTCGTGCATGAACACCTGCCCGGTATATCGTCGCAGCGGAGGATACTCATACACCTATTTCATCCCCGGACCGATAGGCATCAACCTCGGAATGCTCCACGGACGGAAGGAATATTCCGACAACGTGAGCGCCTGCTCGCTCTGCTGCTCCTGCGATAACGTATGCCCGGCGAAAGTGAACCTCTCGGAGCAGATATACCTGTGGAGGCAGGGCTTGGACAACGACGGACAGGCCGACACGGTGAAGAAGATGATGTCGGCGGGAATGCGAACACTCTTCGCCAGCGCGTCGCTCTATAATTTCGCCACAGGCATGGCGCCGATGGTCAATAAAATGCCGCGTGCGCTCGTGTATGTGCCATTGAACGGCTGGGGATACGGCCACGAGATGCCGGAATTCGCAAAGGAAACGTTCCACAAACTATGGAAGAAAGGGAAAGTGAAATGAATGCAAGAGAAGAGATACTTAGCAGGCTCCGTAAGAACACCACGGAGACTTTCGAGATGCCAGAGATAAATATCGACGCGATAAAATACGACGACCTCGTGCAGGCATATATCAAGGCCAGCGAGACAAGCGGATGCAAGGTGGTGAGAGTAGGGCGGGGCGACGACCTCAACGAGATAATCCGACGTGAGTTTCCCGACGCCAAGCGCATCGCATCGAATGTGGAGGGCATCACCATCGCCACCGACAACCCCGACGAGACGGTGGAGGCCAAAGACCTCAACGGCACCGACCTCGGCATACTCAAGGGCGAGACGGCAGTGGCGGAGAACGCTTGCGTGTGGGTGCCGCAGACGATGAAGGAGAAGGCGGTGATGTTTATCTCCGAACAACTCGTGATTATCGTCAGCGCGGCGAATATCGTGAATAATATGCACGAGGCATACGAGAAGATACAAATGAGCAGCTACGGATACGGCTCGTTTATCAGCGGCCCCTCAAAGACCGCCGACATAGAGCAGGCGCTCGTAATGGGAGCGCAAGCCGCACGAGCCGTAACGATACTGCTTACTGATTGAAAAACCAGATTTATATAAAACGGCATTGGTTTGCGCCAGTGCCGTTTTACTATTTCTTCAAGACAACCCCGACCCAGTCGGGGCAGCTCCTACCGGAGAGGTTTTTCGCGAACGAAGTTCGCTTAATTCTCAATTCTCAATTCTCAATTCTCAATTCGATAGCCCAGTCGGGGCAGCTCCTTGCGGAGGACCTATTAAAAAAAGTTTTATAAACTCTCGACAAAAGTTTTAGTAACTTGGAAGGAGTTGTCGGCGATAGTTTTCCAGAAGTCGTGGTATTGCGAGGCGTCGGTGTCGCGCAGCGGGATGTCGCTGATAACCCTGAACGAGATGAACGGCACTTTGTTGAGATAGCAGGCGTGTGCTATTGCCGTTGACTCCATTTCCACGGCCTTTGCCTCCGGGAAGTGGCCGATTATTTCGCGCATTTTCTCTTTGCTGTCAACAAACCAGTCGCCTGTTACCATCAGTCCCGGGTGAATGCTGTAGTGTTTGCCCTCGGTGTTTATTGCCTTTGCCTTTTCGAGCAAATAGGGGTCAGCCTCGAAGCGTGCCGGCAGTCCCTGCACCTGTCCGTAAACGCTGTCGCCTATCGCCTTGCCGCAATACACGTCGTGGTATGCCAACTGTGTGCTCACCACCACGTCCTGCACGTTGATGTCATCGCCATTACCTCCGGCGCATCCTGAAGAGATTATCACATCGGGCTTGTGCTCCTTGATCATTTGCAGCGTCTGCAACGCCGCGTTCACTTTGCCGATACCGCTCTTTTGCAGTATCACACTGCCGTCGGTGAAGAGTTTTGCGAGTCTCTCGTACTCGCTGTCCATTGCTACTATAATTCCAATTTTCATGTCTGTATTTATTTTGGTTTTCATACAGAAAACGCAGATATACTGATTTTATTTTTAAGGAACGTGAAAATAAAAAAACAAAAAAATCGTTTTTTCCTTGGGCATTACGCAAAAAAAGCGTACCTTTGCAAAATATTTTGAAACCAAAACGATATTTCATACAGAGGCAGAACAAAATAAAGGGTTTTTATCGCCTGAGACAACAACAGACGAATGGAGAATTACGACGACATAAGACCATACAACGACAAGGAGTTTCAAGAAGCAATGAGGCGTATCGCCAACAGCGAATTCTTCGGACTGCTCTGCACATACGTGTATCCGGGAAAAAGGATGGCTGAGGTGAGGGAAATGATGCTCGGCTTCAAGACGGTAAAGGAATTCCAGCACAATGTGATGTATGAGGTAAACAGGCAGATTGTCGCAAGAAGCATAGAGAATTACGAATGCAACGGACTGGATAACGTAGGCAAAGACTCCTGCGCCCTCTTCGTGAGCAACCACCGTGACATCATGCTCGACGCCTGTTTGCTGCAATACTCGCTCGTGCTAAGTGGCCGGGAAAGTACGCAAATCACCTTCGGCGCCAACCTGATGTCGTCGCAACTGCTTATCGACATCGGCAAATGCAATAAGATGTTCAAAGTGGAGAGGGGAGGGAAGCTCAAGGACTTTTATATGTCATCCAGACATCTCTCTGAATATATCAGACACGTGATTACAGAAAACAATGAAGGCGTGTGGATTGCCCAGCGCAACGGAAGGACAAAGGACGGACGCGACCAGACCGACCAGGGGATAATAAAAATGTTCACCCTCTCAATGCCGCAAGACAAGATAAAGGCGATAGCGCAACTCAATGTAACGCCTGTGAGCGTGAGCTATGAATGGGAGCCGTGCGACATACTCAAAGCCTTGGAACTCTATGAGACACAGCTTGCGGGGAAATATGTGAAGAAACCGGGAGAAGACCAGAACAGCATACTCACCGGCATCGTGCATAAAAAGGGCAGGGTGGTGTTTAATGTCACACCACGGATAACCGAAGAGGAGCTCCTGCCGTTTAACAACCTGACCAACAATGAATATCACAAGCAGGTGGCGGCGATAATTGATGAAAGAATACAGAAGGCATATACACTGTTTCCGAATAACTATATCGCACATGATTTGAGGTATGGGCAACAGACATACGCCGACAAATACAGTCAGGAGCAGTTTGACGCTTTCTGCAAACGAATGGAAAAGCTCAACGATTTCGATATCGCCGACCCCGACCGGCTCAAAGATATCTATCTCGGTATCTATGCCAACCCGGTGGAGAGCAAGAAGAGGAATGAAAATCAATAAATTAGTTAGAATAACTTAAACGAAAACTTAAAACAAATTAATTATGTCAACACTAACAATTGCAATTATTGTTGCTTTCGTAATCGGCTATTTCTTCATAGCCATTGAAAGTCTGACTAAAATCAACAAAGCGGCAATCGCGCTGCTTATGTTCGTGGTGTGCTGGACCCTCTTCATGCTGGATCCGGGAAGTTATCTCGAGGCTGCCGTGGGTGATAAAATCGCCAGCGTGGTGGGAACAGAGATAGAGAGACATCTTGGAAGCACAGCCACAACCCTCTTCTTCCTCATGGGAGCAATGACCATTGTGGAGCTCGTGGACCAGAACGGCGGCTTTAATTTCGTGAGAGACACCCTTCAGACTAAAAGCAAGAAAGCCCTACTGTGGAGAATCGCCTTTATGACCTTCTTCCTCTCTGCAATCCTCGACAACCTCACCACATCGATTGTGATGATTATGATTCTTCGCAAACTCGTTAATGACCACAAAGACCGTATCGTATATGCCTCCTTGGTGATTATCGCCGCCAACTCCGGCGGAGCCTTCTCGCCCATCGGCGATGTTACCACCATTATGCTGTGGAACAAAGGCGTGATTACCGCGTGGGGCGTGATTAAAGAGGTGTTCCTGCCATCGGTAATCTCTATGGTGATACCAGCCCTGATACTCCAGATGATGCTCAAGGGCAACCTTACCTTCACCTCGAAGCAAGAGGCTGCCGTGTCAGCGGGCGAACTCACGGAGGGACAGCGCAAAACAGTGTTCTTCCTCGGTGTGGGCGGTCTGATTTTCGTGCCTATCTTCAAGTCAATCACACACCTGCCTCCGTTCGTGGGTATCCTCCTCGTGCTTGGCGTGCTGTGGACAGTGACAGAGATTTTCTATAGCCACCTCAAAGAGAAAGAGGAGAAAGGCGCAATGCAGAAAAGGGTTACGAATATGCTCTCACGCATAGATATGAGCACCATCCTCTTCTTCCTCGGCATACTTATGGCAGTGGCCTGCTTGGAGACCATCGGCGTGCTGACAGCCCTCGGTCAAGGACTTAACACCGCTTTCGACGGCAACCACTACCTCATCACCGGTATCATCGGTGTGCTCTCGTCGATTGTTGACAATGTGCCCCTCGTGGCAGGATGTATGGGTATGTATCCCGTTGAGGCTGCGGGCGACATGGCCGTGGATGGCATCTTCTGGCAGTTGCTCGCTTACTGTGCCGGCGTGGGCGGTTCAATGCTCATCATCGGTAGCGCCGCCGGCGTGGTGGTGATGGGTTTGGAGAAAATCACCTTCGGATGGTATATGAAACATATCTCTTGGATTGCTTTCGTGGGATATATATGCGGAATATTATGCTACTGGGCAGAGAGAACCCTCTTCTTCTCGTAAGAAAAAGTTAAAATGAATGACAAAGCCGCAAAAATTTACAACTTTTTGCGGCTTTGTCATTTATTCTTCTTAACTTTGCAAGCTGAAATCAAAATAAATTGAAAAAAGAGAAAAATATGAGAAAATTAATCTATTCTGTTGTGGGTGCCACAGCCCTCGCAGCAACTGTCGCCTTGTCTTCTTGTTCCAAGGACGACGTTTATGTTGACAGGGTTGTTGTCGTTAACGACACAATCAAAACATCAAGGCTCGACAGTTTCGCTGTAAGCTCTATGGAGCTGAAAGACAGGCTCCGCCGTTGTAATGACATCTTTTACAAGAACTTAAGTTCTGAGGAGTTCTCAAAATTGTCGGCTGCCATAGACACACTCTTTGATGTGACAATTTTGGATACCGCCGTGCAGGCTGCCATTAACAGAGACATACAGGCAGGTGTGGAAGACGGGAAGTATTACATTCCTTGCAAACATTATTTCTATAATGATGCTATAGGGGATTGGGTGGAGGACAAATCGCAGGAGTTTACCGACATCGAAATATCATATACCGGTACTGACAACGTTACGTATAAAGTACAGGTAATTCCTGATGATATTAATGTCTATGCCAAATTCAGCTCTTTATTGCTCAACATGCTCTTCCCGCAATTCGCCAAGCAGGATATCGATGTTTACCAGCATGCCGGCTATAGGGCCCTCTTCTGGAAAGGCGATGACGTGCTTATGGAATTTGTTATGAAAACCGACGGCGATGACGACCCCAATACCAGCGAGTCGGTGTCTATAGGGGAATACACCTGCTGCAGAAGCTATACGGATGGCAAGGTAAAAATGAACTTCTATCACGGCACGGAGTCAAGATATTATGACGACTATGATTTGCTCCGTATGGAATATGAGAAGGAGGCAAATCCCAGCAATGTGTCGATAAATGATGTTGACCTCAACAATGTTGTCATCGACCTCTGCGGACTCGTGCAGTTCAAAATTGCCAGTGCCACACAAGTTCTCTCTGTGGCAGATAATTTCAAAAAAGCGCGCCGTGCCGCAAATGTCGATGAGGCATTAACCTACACCGATAATATTTCCGGCTTGCTCTTACCGCTTCAGATATATTATGACAATGATTCCGTGCAGATTGCCACAGGATATTATTACGCAGATAAGATTATCGACACAAACGAGGAGATTTTCGACCTCTGGCCTAAAATCGAGTTCAACAATATCTCACAAACAGACAAAGTGTCGCTCGGAGATTTGCTGACATACGGAGACATTAAGGCACTGCTGGCAACATTATCAACAGACCATGCGGCATTTTTACTTAAATTAATTGATTTATATGAATAAAGGAATACGGTTATGAGAAAGATATTTTATTCTGCTATAGCAGCTGCTATAATGACAGCAAACCTGGCTTCCTGTGGAGACTCGAACGAGATAGTAAGGGAGAACGTGGTGTACAATAATGTTTACATCGACACAATTCCTGAACTGCAATATGCAGTAAGCGAATTCAGCCAAAAGCTCAGAATTGTCAACGATGAATTGTATAACAGGTTCAATGCCAAGAATTTCGAGGAGTTTAATGCCACATTAGACACATTTTTGGCTATTACCATCCTCGTGGATGAGGTGAAACAGAAACTTGTGGACAAGATAGAGGAGAACTCACAGGTGATAGACGGACAGAAATGCTATTTTGTGCCTCTGAAACATTTCACCTACGACAGTGAGAACGGGAATTGGGTGGAAGTAGCCGGTACATTCAGCGACATCCAACTGTCGTTTTATGACGGCGATAATGTGCTCAACGAAATCACCATAACTCCTGATGACCCTGAGGTGTATATCCTGATGCTAGACAACGGCATGCTTGATTTCCTCTTCCCCACATACGATGACGTGGTGGGCGTGGACATCTACACACACTTAGGATATGAAATGGTGGTGAAGAGAGGCGGCAAAACAATTATGACCGTGGATATGGCCGACACAAGAGCTGAGGGTGGCGACGTGTACATTGTTAACAATATCGGTGACTACTATGTAACTTATAGTCAGGTAGCAGACAGCACTCAGAGTGTGTCGATGACATATAAAGGCACGGAGCTCATCGCATTCACTTCCAAGCATAAAGATACGAAATACACAGACGTAAAATTGAATCTCTTCGACAAGATTCAGTTTGCTTGCGATGAAATCAAAGACATGGGACAGGTTATAAAGAACTATAAACAAGCTGTGGATGCCAATGATTTCTCGAAAGCAGAGGAGTATGTGAAATTGATTAACGAAAATATGTCAACCATTCAAATGTACTATGACAATGATATGGATAATGAGATAGCACAGGGGAGAATTTATGCCGGGAGAGTGTATGAGAGCACTTCTGACTATACAGCAAGCGACGCTTACACCGTGCTGCCATACCTCTTCTTCACTGTTGACCCGACAACGGGCGTGTCGATGGGAGACATTGTTACTGTTAATGACTTGAAAGCTTTCAACAAGCTTTTGGAGACTTTCAACACCAAGGTGATGAGAAATCTTCTCATTGAGACTACAGAATATTACAAATAGAGGAGCAATAAATCCTTGTATATATGCCAAAGAAAAGCCGCGCTGATTTTGCGCGGCTTTTTTATGGCCATATTTCATCAGGACTAACCCGATCCAGCCGGGACCGCTCCTTGCGGAGGGCTTTCGCGGCGCAGCCGCTCATTTTTCACTTGCCTTTTCATTAGCGCTTGCGGTAGGTGGAGCGTTGATTTCCAAATACATCCGGCTTTTCCTGTGTCGCCGTGCCAGTTGTATTTCCTGAGGCGTCGCGATAGGTGGTTTTCTTTCTTCCAAACATATCGGCCTTTTCTGTTGTGGCCTCTTCGGTTTTGTTTCCGGAAGCGTCACGGTAGGTGGTTTTTGTGCGTCCGAAGACATCTTCCTTCTCTTTTGTGGAGGTGCCTAAGCGGCTGCCGTCGGAGCTGTTGTAGGTGGTGTGGCTTCTGCCAAAGATGTCGGGCTTCTCTGTAGTAGAGGTGGCGGTGGTACGGCCGGAGGCATCTCGATAGGTGGTTTTTGTTCTACCGAAAACATCCGGCTTCTCTGATACAGATGTACCCACCACACGTCCGCTGCGGTCGGTGTAAGTTGTGGTTGTGCGACCGAAAACATCGGGTTTCGAGGTCGTGGCGGTTACGTCGCTGCCAAACACCTGAGCATAGCCCGCAGTTGCAATGGCTGCCATACATAATGAAAGGATAACTTTTCTCATAATATATGCATTTATTGAGGTTTAACTTGTTTGATGCTGCAAAGATAATGGAAAAATCAATAACCTGTGTAATTATTTTTTACTTTCGTGCAATTTTATAACCAGGACTTCCTGTTCAGTTTCTTCTAGAGTGTCGTCTGGTCTAACCCGGCCCAGCCGGGACTGCTCCTTGCGGAGCACTAAAAAGAAGGGCACAAAAAAACCGTGCGGTAAGCACGGTTAAATAGGGTAGGGACGATCGGGCTCGAACCGATGACCTCTGCAATGTGACTGCAGCGCTCTAAACCAACTGGGCTACGCCCCTGAATCATTACCCTTGCAATAAACAACCACTGTTGTTCTCGTTTGCGGATGCAAAGGTACAACGATTTTTTCATTCCACCAAAGAAAAATTGAAAAAAATCACGTTTCAAACGAAAAAAATATTTTTCAGCACCTAAAAACGCCCACCTTGTCTCCTCCAGCTCCTCGGTTCTGCCATAGTTTGTGTGGGGGATTTGCGGCGCAGCCGCCATCGCCGACAGGCGATATAATTCTCAACTCTCAATTCTCAACTCTCAACTCTCAATTTGCTTGCGAAGCAAGTCATTTACCACCAGCGAGCAGAGTGTTAGTCCGCTTACTGCGGTTACTTGCATCAACGACCCGTTTACCGCTTTCTTGCGCGGGTCTTCGGAGGGTAGGGTATAGCGGTTGGCAAGCAGTTCCTTACTATACACGCATTTAAATTTCTTTTTCGGAAAAGTTTTGTTCTTTTTAAACCGTCGTCTGAGTGTTGCACCCAAGGGGCATCCCTCCACTTTCCAAAACTCTGCAGTGCGTATTTGCCCAGGGTCGCTTTTAAGGGCAGCGCCCATCGCAGAGAAAAGAGTGCAGGATGCAGAGGTGGCATTTAATATCAGCAAAGCCTTATCTTTCACAGAGTCAATGGCATCGATGACATAGTCGTAACTGTTGAGGTTGAAATCCGCTGCCGTGGCCTCTGAATATTCTTTTGCCATTGCCACCACTTGCGCATTGGGGTTAATGGACAACAGCCTTTGTCGCATCACTTCTGCCTTTGGCTGTCCGATGGTTTCAGCAGTGGCAATCAACTGTCGGTTGAGGTTGCTCACCGCCACCGTATCGCTGTCAACGACGGTGATATGGGTAATGCCAGTTCGCAGCAACCCTTCGGCACACCACGACCCCACGCCGCCGAGGCCGAATACAATTACCTTAATTTCATCCATCCGCCTCATCGTCTCATCGCCGAGCAATAAACGGCTGCGGCTGTATATCTCTTCACTTTTCATTTTCAATCGCTTTGAATTGCTTTTTACGATTGCAAAATTACAACTTTTTTCGCAGATTTCTCTTACCTTTTTAAAAAAGCATATAATTTTTCATTATTCATTTTTCATTTGCTCACGTCTGTGAACTTACGGTCCCGGCCGGGAAAGCGAGCAAGCTCGCGAATTGACAATACTGCAACACTGGAGGAAAAGCAGCCTCTGGCACTCCGTCTGGAGCGTTCCTGGCCGGGTTTATTGAATTGACAATTGATAATTGACAATTAATACTGCAACTCTGGAGTAAAGCGGGCGTGTTGTGCCTTTTGACACTCCGTCAGGAGCGTCCCCGGCCGGGCCGGGTTAGTCCTAATGCTTGATTTTGTCGTAAAAGTGAACAAAAACGCGCTTTCGTCAGTCAAAAAGTTAAGAAAAATGAGATTTTTGCGACAAAATGTATAATTTTATACGATTTTTCTTGCACAATAGCAATTTTCTTCGTACCTTTGCACGAAATTTGTAAAATTGAGGGAAAAATAGAACGAAAAAAATAGAAAACAGACATGGGTAAATTATTAAAACCATTGGATTATGAGCCGCTACTCGACTTGAAACATACCGAGCAGGGCATAAAGATGATAAAAGAGTTTTTTCAGCAGAACCTTAGCACAGAGCTCAGGCTCCGCCGTGTTACAGCTCCGCTGTTTGTACTGAAAGGTCTTGGTATCAATGATGACCTCAACGGTGTGGAGCGTCCGGTAACCTTTCCTATCAAGGACTTAGGTGATGCCGAGGCAGAGGTGGTGCACTCTTTGGCAAAGTGGAAAAGACTCACTCTTGCTGAGTATGGTATAGAAAACGGATATGGCATTTACACAGATATGAATGCCATCAGGGCTGATGAGGAACTCGACAACCTCCACTCTTTGTATGTTGACCAGTGGGACTGGGAGATGGTAATCACAAAAGAGCAGCGCACATTGGCATTCCTCAAAGATATCGTGGAGCGTATTTATGCCGCATTGCGCCGCACAGAATATTTGGTGTGTGAGCGTTACGATGAAATAAAACCATTTTTGCCCGAGAATATTTACTTTATTCATAGCGAGGAACTCCTTGAGATGTATCCCGACCTCACTCCAAAAGAGCGTGAGGATGAGATTTGTAAAAAATACGGGGCCGTGTTTATCATTGGCATCGGCGGTAAACTTTCCAATGGCAAGAAGCACGACGGCCGCGCGCCTGACTATGACGACTGGTCAACGATGGCAGAGAATGGCCGTGAGGGTCTCAATGGCGATATCCTTATCTGGTATCCTGTTTTGCAACGCAGTTTCGAACTCTCCTCGATGGGTATCCGTGTTGACAAGGAGGCATTGCTCCGTCAGCTGAAAATAGAAGGTAAGGAAGAGCGTAAGAATTTATATTTCCACCGTCGCCTTATCAATGGCACCCTGCCTTTGAGCATCGGTGGTGGAATAGGGCAGAGCCGTCTCTGTATGGTACTGCTTCACAAAGGACATATCGGTGAGATTCAGGCTTCGATATGGCCAGAGGACATGAGAAGAGAATGCGAGTCATTAGGTATGAACCTGATTTAATTGACAATTAGCTTCGCCGACCTTTGACTTCGTCGACCTTTCTCACGTTCGGAAGTGCAAGCAAGCTTTCACTTCGCTCACTTAACCGAAAGGTTCTCCCGCTCGGCAAAATAAGCAAGCTTCCTTTGCTCTCGCTTAACCGAAAGTTTATAATTAACAATAAAGAAAATCCCCCGCAAGCACTAGTCTTAGCGGGGGATTTATAAAATGGTATGAAATGGAGTCTGTTATTTCACTTTGTCCACGATTGCCTTGAAAGCGGCGGGATTGTTGACTGCCAGGTCGGCGAGTACTTTACGGTTAATCTCGATACCTGCTTTGTGGAGTGCACCCATGAGCTGTGAGTAGCTCATATTCTCAAGGCGTGCTGCAGCGTTGATACGCTGTATCCACAGTGCGCGGAATGCGCGTTTCTTGTTTTTACGGTCGCGGTATGCGTAGGTGAGACCTTTCTCCCAAGTGTTCTTGGCTACTGTCCATACATTTTTCCTTGCTCCATAATAACCTCTGGTGAGCTTAAGGATTCTTTTGCGCTTTGCTCTTGAAGCGACGTGATTTACTGATCTTGGCATAATTTTTTTCCTTTCTTAAACTTTAATTGTTAACGGAGGCAGAGTAAATCCCGTACCTGCTTCAAATTCGATGTGTCAACGATTGCGTCATGCACAAGGTTGCGCTTTTGTTTTTTAGTCTTCTTCGTCAGAATGTGACTGTGATAGGCGTGGTGTCTCTTCACCTTGCCCGAACCGGTGAATGCGAATCTTTTCTTCGCGCCGGAATTAGTCTTTACTTTTGGCATTGTTTTAAAAAATTTAAATTGTTGATATTTACTTAACGGCGGCGGCAACGTATATACCCGACGGTGCGCGCACACCTTATTATATTATTCTTCTGTCCCGTTTTCATTTCCGCGGAGCTTCTTGAGAATGTCGCTTCCGCCCTTCATGTTGGCGAAAAGACCTCCTGCTGGCTGTGAGTTCTCGCTCTCTGTCTCCTCGAAGCTGTCGTCATCCTCATCCTCGACTGTCTGCTCTGCAGCTGCCTTTGCAGCCTCTTTAGCCTCTGCCTCTTTCTTCTCACGGTCGAGCTTCTGCTGGCTTTTCTTTGCCACTCCTGCTTTCTTGGGTGAGAGGGTGATAAACATCTTCTTTCCTTCGAGTGCGGGCATCTGCTCCACCTTGCCAAGCTCCTCAAGGTCGTTGGCAAATCTAAGCAGCAGCACTTCGCCTTGCTCCTTGAACAGGATGCTCCTGCCACGGAAGAACACGTAGGCTCTCACCTTGTTGCCATCGTTGAGAAACTCTTTGGCGTGCTTGAGTTTGAACTGATAGTCGTTCTCTCCCGTCTGCGGTCCGAAGCGTATCTCCTTCACCTCCACCTTTACCTGCTTGGCCTTCATTTCCTTCTGGCGCTTCTTCTGCTGGTAGAGGAATTTGGAATAGTCGATAAGACGGCACACCGGCGGATTGGCGTTAGGACTGATTTCCACCAAGTCCACACCTTGGCGCCTGGCTGTCTCCAATGCTTGTCTTGTAGGCATCACTGATGAACCGTCGTCACTTACGACACGTACCTCTCTGACACGAATCTGCTCGTTCACGCGGTACTGGTTCTTTATTTTGTCATTCTTCATTCAACTATTTTGAAAACGGGTGCAAAGTTACACATTTTTTGTCATCTGTGCAACTTCTTCGTTAATTTTTTTGATAAAATCTGCAATTTTCATCGCTCCTTGGTCTCCTTGGCCCTGTTTTCTTACCGAAACGGTGCCTTCAGCCTGCTCTTTTTCGCCCACAATGACCATATAGGGGATGCGCTTGAGCTCGTTGTCGCGGATCTTGCGGCCAATCTTCTCATTGCGCTCGTCGATGGTTGCTCTCACGCCGCCTTTGTCAAATTCTTTGGCCACCTCTTTGGCATAGTCAACGAATTTTTCGGAAATCGGAAGGATTGCCACCTGGTCGGGAGTGAGCCACAAGGGGAAATGTCCGGCTGTGTGTTCGATGAGCACGGCGGTGAAACGCTCCATGCTTCCGAAGGGTGCGCGGTGAATCATCACCGGGGTCTGCTTGGTGTTATCATCAGCGGTGTACTCGAGTTTGAAACGCTGCGGCAGGTTGTAGTCCACCTGGATGGTGCCCAACTGCCAACGGCGTCCGATGGCGTCTTTCACCATGAAGTCGAGCTTCGGTCCGTAGAATGCTGCCTCGCCGTATTCCACCTTTGCGTTGAGTCCTTTTTCCTTGCAAGCGTCGATGATAGCCTGCTCGCTCTCTGCCCACACCTCATCGGAGCCGATATATTTCTCCTTGTCGTTGGGGTCGCGCAGTGAAATCTGTGCCTCCACGTTGTCAAAATGGAATGTGGAGAACACGGTGTTGATGATGTCCATCACTCTGAGGAACTCTCCTTTCACCTGGTCGGGGCGGCAGAAGATATGCGCATCGTCTTGTGTGAATGAGCGTACGCGTGTGAGTCCGTGGAGCTCACCGCTCTTCTCGTAGCGGTAAACTGTGCCAAACTCTGCTATTCTCAGCGGCAGGTCTTTGTATGAACGCGGTTTCCAAGCGAACACCTCGCAGTGGTGGGGGCAGTTCATCGGTTTGAGCATATACTCCTCATCCTCCTCGGGTGTGTGTATCGGCTGGAAGCTGTCCTTGCCGTAGTGTGCATAGTGTCCGGATGTTACATAGAGGTTCTTGCTTCCGATATGCGGGGTGATCACCTCCTGATAGCCGTATCTCTTCTGTATCTTGCGCAGCATGTCCTGGAGTCTGAGTCTTAGCTCGGTGCCTTTAGGCAACCAGATGGGCAGACCTTTTCCCACTCTGTCGGAGAACATGAAGAGCTCCATTTCCTTGCCGATTTTCCTGTGGTCGCGCTTTTTAGCCTCCTCAAGCATCACGAGATATTCGTCGAGCATTTTCTTTTTCGGGAACGAGATGCCATAGATACGTGTCATCTGCTCTCTCTTGGCGTCGCCTCTCCAGAAAGCTCCTGCCACGCTGGTGAGTTTAATAGCCTTGATGATGCCGGTGCTCACGATGTGCGGACCGCGGCAGAGGTCGGTGAAATTGCCCTGTGTGTAGGTGCTGATGGTGCCGTCCTCAAGGTCTTGTTCTATATGCTCGCATTTGTATGTCTGTCCTGTCTTTTTGAAGAACTCCATGGCGTCGGCTTTGCTGATGTCGTGTCTCACCACGGGCTCATCCTTGCGTGCCAACTCGAGCATCTTCTTTTCGATTTTCTCCAAGTCGCCTTCTTTGATGACTTCGCCCTCTTTGGGCATCACGTCATAGAAGAAACCGTTCTCGATGGCGGGTCCGAAACCGAACTGTATGCCAGGGTAGAGCTCCTGCAATGCCTCGGCGAGGAGGTGGGCGCTGGTGTGCCAGAAGGCATGCTTGCCCTCGTCGTCGTCGAATTTATACAATGCTATGGTGGCGTCGCTGTCGATGGGTCTGTTGAGTTCCACCGTCTCACCGTTCACGCCACAAGCAACCACTTCACGTGCTAAGGCAGGCGAGATGCTCTCTGCGATCTGCTTGCCTGTGATACCATTTTCGTATTCCCTGACACTACCGTCGGGAAAAGTAATCTTTACCATATTTTGTCTCTTTTTTCAAAATTTGTGCAAAGGTAGCATAAATAATTGTAACTCACAAAGAATTTGCGGAAAACTTTGTGTTTTTCGTTCACTTTCTCTTATTTTTTGCCTCTACGGGCCTATTTTTGACCTTATTGCAGCCCTTCGAACGGCACATCGTCTTTCTTTCTGTAACCCAAACCGGTAACGATGGCGCAGATGTCGCCGTTTTGATTTGTCACTCTCACCTCCATATATGGCACTTTGTATGCCGGCACCACTTCTTGTGCCTCTGCCGTGAGGTGGTCGCCTTTATATGCGCTTTTCACGAAGGCGATACTGTTCTGGATGCCCAAGGTGAGTTTGCCGCTGGTGTTGGCCACTGCTGCTATGGCGAGGTCGGCGAGGGTGAAATACACGCCTCCCTGACACACGTTGCCTCCATTTAGGTGCCGCTCCTCCACGTCGAGCTCGGCTTTCGCATAGCCGGGTCGGATTTCTGTGAGTTTTATTCCCGACGACTTTGCGAATCGGTCTTGATTGTTTAAAAATTCTTTCAGTGTCACTGTTATATTCGTTTATTGTTAATATTCTGTTTTGTGGCATTGACTAAAGAAAATTAAAAGGGTTGGCTGTCTCACGACACCCAACCCAACTAATAACCTTAATAATCTAATACCATGAAAAACACGTTGCAAATTTAGGTCATATTTTCGACCCTTGCAAATTTTTTGCCGTTTTTTTGCTTTATTTTTTATTTTATTAACACAACATCTGTAAATTTCACACTTTTTTGCGTCAAAATACATTTTGTTTTTGATTTTTCCTCATCGTTGATGAGGGGCAGCGAAAGTGAGAAATCGATGTTGTCGTTATCGGGGTTGAGGCTTATTTTCTTCATCACCGGCCAGATGTTGTTGAGCAGTTTGTCGTATGTCTCCTGCTGCATGGTGTCGGGTTTTGCTGTCAGTTGTTCAATTCCCGGCTCATTGAGTGTGAAGTTTCTTTTTTGCCATTTCCCGTCATAGAAGTTTATAGTGCTCTGTGCCTCCGGTGCGGTGTAGGTCTGCACCACGCATATCACCTCTTCACCGTCGCTGTTGAAAGTTTTCATTTCCACGGTGCAGTTGTCGCTGAGTTTTATGCGTGTGTAGTTGTCGGAGAGTTCCGTCATTTCGCTTTTCCCTCCGAGTCTGTTTGCCACCTCCGCTTTCATGTTGGCCTCTTTGAAGTCAACCATGTCGAGGATGTTGTTGCGGCTGAGGGCTTGGCAGATGCTGTCGGGTTTTGTGCGCAGTGCGTCTTTTATGCCCGTTGCGTCTGCTGCCGTCGACGTTGCGAGGCATAGTGCTGCTATGGCGAATGTCTTGATCATTGTCTTCCTTCTCTTTTGTCAACCACTCTGACGGCTTTTCCTTCGCTCACGGGGAGAGTGCCTTTCTTCACGAGTTTCACTCTCGGAGTTACCAGCACCTCGTCTTTCAGTGCTCTTTGTATCTCGCGTGTCATCTTCTGCAGTTCGGGATAGTTCTCTGTGCTGAGCTCTTCGAGTTCCACCTCCACTGTCATGATGTCGTTGTCGTCCTCGGTGTCGAGGGTGATGAGGTAGTTGCTGCCGAGGCCCGGGAACTGCACGAGGATCTTCTCCACCTGCATCGGGAAGATGTTTACACCTTTTATAATAAACATATCGTCGGTGCGTCCTTTGAAGCGGTCGAGGCGGCGGTGTGTTCTTCCGCATTTGCACTCTCCCGGGATGATGCGTGTGAGGTCGCGTGTGCGGTATCTCAGTATCGGCATCATGTCGCGGTCAAGGGTGGTGAGCACCATTTCTCCCATTTCTCCGTCTGGCACCGGCTCGAGGGTCTCGGGGTCAACGATTTCCACGATGTAGTTGTCCTCCCAGATGTGCATACCACATTGGTTTTTGCACTCGAAGGCCACGCCCGGTCCGTTCATCTCGGTCATGCCGAAGCTGTTGTATGCCTTCACTCCGAGGAGTTTCTCTATTCTCTGTCTCTGCTCTTCGGTATGCGGCTCTGCTCCGATGAAGAGGGTGTGGAGCTTGGTGCTGCGGGGGTCGATGCCCTCATCCTTAAACACCTCTGCTAAGCGGATGGCATAGCTTGGTATGGCGTGCAGACAGGTGGTGCCGAAGTCTTTGATAAACATTATCTGTCTTTTGCTATTGCCTGCCGCCGCCGGCACTGTCATACAGCCGAGTTTCTCTGCTCCGTACTGGAAGCCGAGTCCTCCGGTGAACATACCGTATCCCGATGAGTTTTGGAACACGTCGGTGTCGCGGCATCCCACCATATACATATTTCTGGCGATCATGTTTGCCCATGAGTCGATGTCGTGTCTTGAATATACCACCACTGTGGGGTGTCCTGTCGTACCGCTGCTGGAGTGGAGGCGTATTGCGTCTTTGAGGTCGCCGCCCACGAGTCCGAAGGGGTAGTTGTCACGCAGGTCCTGTTTTGTGGTGAATGGTATCTTGCGAATGTCCTCCGGAGTGTTGATTGACTCTGGCGTGATGCCGAGTTCTCCGAGGCGTTTCTTGTAAAAGGGCGATTTGAGGCAAATCTCAATCGTCTTACGCAGTTTTTTCACTTGCAGCTCCCTGAGCTGCTCCCTGGGCATGGTTTCCAGGTCTTCTTGCCAATATTCGTTGTTCATCTTATTATAATTTTTTAATTTCTTTTCCCATATTATAAAGATATTCCGGCGCAAACCCCACCTCGTTATTCCAATCTATAGTAAAAGGGTCGAGCGTGAAAGACTTGAAATAATTAATATCTGCAAGTTTACTGCAAACACCTTTGCCTGATTTTACAATATCAGAAAAATCAAGCAGCATATCTTTACCGTTGTTGAAGGTTACAGCAATAAGGAACCCTCCTTTATACTCAGCCTTGTTTACTGTAAGAATTGTACTCTTCGTTTGAGGCATGTCTTAATATTTTTTGCAAAGGTACACCATTTTTTTGAATTGACAAAGGAAAAGTGATTTTTTTTGTGTTTTATATCCTTTCCACTTGTTTTACGCCTTTAATGGCTTTTAATCTTTTTATTAGCGACTCGAGGCGGCTGGTGTCTTCGAGTTGCACTTCGAGATTGCCCTGGAAGAGTCCGTCGTTGCTGTTGATATTAATGCTTCTGAGTGCGAGCTTCTCGTCTTTCGAGATGACGCTTGTGATATTGCTCACGATGCTGATGTCATCGTTGCCGATAACCCTTAATGTGATGGCATACTGGTTGGATCCCTTTCCGCTCCATTTTGCTTTCACTATGCGGTATCCGAAGCGTTTGCGCAGGTCGGGGGCGTTGGGACAGTCGGTGCGGTGGATTTTCACTCCGCCTCCGGTGGTTACAAAACCGAAGATGGGGTCGCCGTAGATGGGATGGCAGCATTTGGCGAGCTTGTAGTCGAGACCGTTGAGATTGCGGTCGATGGTAAGCACGTCGTCGTTGCCTTTTCCTGCTTCCGGTTCTTCGCGCTCAAAGTGGAATGCCTCCGCACTCTGCACCGGCCCTTGTTGTGCTGTGGGGTTGGCGAGGTAGTTTTGCAACTGCTCATATTTCTCAAGCACCTGGTTGGCGTCGAGGGTGCCCTCTGCTATCTGCCTGTAGAACTCGCTTGTCTCCTTGAAGCCCATTTTTTTGATGAGCTGCGACATCACTCCCTCCTCATATTCGAGTTTGTGGTTTTTGAATTTCCTTTCGAGGAGCTCTTTCGCCATCGCGCCTTGTTTCACTTGTGTCTCTTTGAGTGCGAGGCGTATTTTCGACTTCGCGCGAGAGGTCTGCGCGATATTGAGCCATGCCACTTTCGGCGTTTGGTTGTTGGCGGTCGTAATCTCCACCTCGTCGCCGCTCTTGAGCTGTTCTCTGATGCTCACGTTGCGCCCGTTGATCTTTGCTCCTATACACCTGTTGCCCACGTTGGAGTGTATGTGGTATGCGAAGTCGAGCACCGTCGCCCCTTTCGGGAATTTGAAGAGGTCGCCTTTGGGTGTGAACACAAACACCTCGTCCTCATAGAGGTCGAGTTTCATCTGGTCCATGAGTTGCATGTCGTCGCCGGCCTCGAGAGCTCCTCTGATATTGTTGAGCCATTCGTCGAGACCTCCCTCACCGCCTTTCACTCCTTTGTATCTCCAGTGCGCGGCGAGTCCTTTCTCTGCCACCTCGTCCATCCTCTCGGTGCGTATCTGCACCTCCACCCATTTGTTTTCGGGTCCGAGCACGGTGATGTGCAGACTCTCGTATCCGTTGCTTTTCGGCACGCTGAGCCAGTCGCGCAGTCGTTTGGGGTTCGGCTGATACATATCGGTGACGATGGAGTAGGCGAGCCAACACTGCTGTTTCTCGGTCGAGAGGATTGTTTTGAGCGGAATCTCCTTGCCGTTGGCATCCTCTGTTTTCGACTCGATGATTACCCTGATGGCGAAGAGGTCGTAGATGCCTTCGAAGCCGCATTTCTGCTTCTTCATCTTTTGCCAGATGGAGTGTATGCTTTTCGTGCGCCCTTTGATATGGAAGTGGAGCCCTGCCTCCTCGAGCTTCTCTTTCACCGGACCGATGAAACGGTCGATATATGCGTCGCGCGCAGCCTTGGTGGCGCTGAGCTTGTCCTTAATCATATAGTAGGCGTCGTGCTCCAGGTATTTCAGCGAGAGGTCTTCGAGTTCGCTTTTGAGTGTGTATAGTCCGAGTTTGTGTGCGAGCGGGGCATAGAGGTATGCTGCCTCTTCGCTCACTCTCCGCCTTGCCTCATCGTTTTCGGAGTCGCGTATCTGCCGCATCAGGTTCACCCTGTCGGCAATCATGATGAGTATCACCCTCATGTCTTCGGCGAAAGAGATGAAGAGGTTGCGGAAGTTGTCGCTTTCCACTACCGGTGTTTTTGCATACAGGGTCGCTATTTTCTGCATGCCGTTTACTATTCTCTCTTCATCGTCAAACTGATGCAGTCCTATTTCGTCAACCACTATTTCTGCAGTCTGTCTTGCAAGGGTTTCCTTGTCGAGGTTGAAGTCGTTGGCGCTGCTGTCATTTTCCACGAGTATGCGCTGCAGATGCTTTATCGCCTCTTCGCGCTGCTCTGGTGTTATATTGCTTTTTTCGTTCATGTCCGTGTTTGTTTGTGGCTGCAAAGTTACTGTTTTTTTCGGTAAAAAGGGTCGATTTTGTATGAAATTACACTAAAATCGAAAAAAATGGCGTTGAAAATTTTTTTTATCATTTTTTTTTAGTACTTTTGCGGCATAATTAGACCATCAAGCGATCTAAATAATATTACACACTCTAAAATATTAGCATTATGTTATCAGAAAAAGACCTTAATCAAATCGCTCAAAAAGGCATTACGCCGGAGCAGATTGAGAATCAGTTGAACGAGTTTAAAACCGGCTTCCCGTTCCTGCGCCTTGAGGCTGCAGCCGCCGTGGGCAATGGCATCGTGGCACCCACGGAAGAGGAGCAGAAGAATTACGACAAGGTATGGGAGGACTACAAGGCCGGAGGCAAGAAAATTGTGAAGTTCGTGCCCGCCTCGGGAGCCGCCAGCCGTATGTTTAAGGATATGTTCGCATTCCTTAACGCACCCTACGACGAGCCTCAGACCGACTTCGAGAAGAAATTCTTCGACAACATCAAGAAGTTCGCCTTCCGTGAGGCACTGTGCGAGAAATGCCATGCTAACGAGGGCAAGAAGATTATGCAACTCATCGCTGACAAGAACTACAAGGCAGTGGTGGCGAATATGCTTGAGGCAAAGGGACTTAACTACGGACAGCTGCCCAAGGGCTTGCTGCTCTTCCACGAGTATGAGGACGGCAGCCGCACGCCTATGGAGGAGCACCTCGTGGAGGCTGCCCTCTATGCCAGCAGCAACGGTGAGGCAAATGTGCATTTCACTGTGAGCCGTGAGCACCTCGAGCTCTTCAAGAAGAAGGTGGAGGAGACGATGCCCAAGTATGCCGAGCGCTACGGGGTGAAATACAATATCTCGTTCTCAGAGCAGAAACCCAGCACCGACACCGTGGCCGCCAACCCCGACAACACGCCGTTCCGCAATGACGACGGCTCGCTGCTCTTCCGTCCGGGAGGACACGGGGCATTGATACAAAACCTGAATGACATCGACGCCGACATCGTGTTTATCAAGAATATCGACAATGTGGTGCCCGACCGTCTGAAAGAGCCCACGGTGAAGTGGAAACAGATTATCGCCGGCGTTTTGGTGGCAATGCAGCAGAAAGCCTTCGAATATCTCAAGGTGCTCGAGAAAGGGGAGTACGGACATAACGACCTCAAGGAGATGCTGGAATTCTTAGAGACACAGCTGTGCTGCAAGAAAGCCGACATCGACCACCTTGAGGACACGGAGCTCGCCATCTATCTGAAGAAGAAACTCAACAGGCCGATGCGCGTGTGCGGAGTGGTGAAGAACGTGGGCGAGCCGGGCGGCGGACCGTTCCTGACATACAACCAAGACGGCACCGTGAGCCTGCAGATTCTCGAAAGCAGCCAGATAGATAAGAACAATGAGGAGTATATGAAGATGTTTACAGAGGGTACTCATTTCAACCCCGTGGACCTCGTATGCGGACTGAAAGACTATAAAGGCAACGCCTTCAATCTGCCCGACTACGTGGA
>Ga0065709_1005951_pt1 | contig 32650 bp, 23 predicted proteins | sample Hoacrofraction14_2_FD_59096 | JGI IMG/M metagenome (GOLD analysis project Ga0065709, IMG submission 59096) | Hoatzin crop microbial communities from Cojedes, Venezuela, sample from fiber fraction 14 v1 | ecosystem: Host-associated > Birds > Digestive system > Esophagus > Crop | place: Venezuela...
GTTCCGGCGTCGGCGTGTCCGTCGGTTCCGGCGTCGGCGTGTCCGTCGGTTCCGGAGTCGGCGTATCGGTCGGTTCCGGTGTCGGCGTGTCGGTCGGTTCCGGAGTCGGCGTGTCGGTCGGTTCCGGAGTCGGCGTGTCTGTCGGGGCTTCGGTCACTTCCACTACCGGCGTATCCGTCTGAGTGGAAATATACAGCAAATAAGTATCTTCCGAGGCATCGTCATTATTGACAGCCAGAATCGTCGTATACATGCCGGTCAGATCCACACCGGCATCCATGACCTCCGTCAGCACTTCACCGCTGGCAGGGGTAAAAGTGTAATTATGCGCTTCATGGTTCACCTGTAAGGTCAGATTCGCAATCTGATCCGCCGGAACCAGCGCCCAGAAAACACCTTCCGTGTCTTCCACCGGCGCAGCGATGCTCTCCTGAACATTGCCCTCCGCGTCAGTCCACTGGAGGCTGATCACCATCTCCTGCCAGTCAGCCGGCAGGGCAAACGCCGGCACCGCGCTCAACACCATCAGTGCGGCCAGTACCGCGGCAAGCAGCCGTTTTCCGAATCCTTCACTCTTCTTCATTCGCTCCATCCTCCTAAGATGAAATCACACACCTGTGGATGTGCCTATTGTACCTTTCCGGGGGAAGATTGTCAAATTTTCGAAACACTTCCCCGCGGCAGGAATTTCAACCTTTACCGTCGAATTTTCCAAGCTGTTGCGGTTTATCAACTTCATTCTTTTGTAATTTTTTTGTGATTTTTATTCAGAATAAAGGATGACGATTATGAAAGAAGATTTTCCGGGCTTTCACACCGCTCCCAGGGAGGCGTTCCGGAATTATTTTGCACATCTGCCGGTCATTGAAACCCGTCGTCTGATCCTCCGGAAACTCCGCATGAAGGACGCGAAGGATCTCTTTGAATGGACCTCTGACCCGGATGTCGCGCGCTACGTCCTCTGGGACGCGCATACTTCTCTCCGCGATACACGCGCGTTTCTCCGCTATGCTCGTTCCTGCTATCATCACGGCGCCCCCGCTTCCTGGGGCATCGAGTTGCGGGATACGGGAAAAGTCATCGGTACCATCGGAGTCATCTGGTACTCACCTGAAAACAGTTCCTGTGAAATCGGTTACTCTATGAGCCGGGAATACTGGAACCGCGGGATCATGACCGAAGCGGCTCGGGCCGTCATCGACTCCCTCTTCCGCTCCCTCCCCCTCAACCGAATCGAGGCGCAGCATGATCCCCGGAATCCCGCCAGCGGCAGAGTGCTCCTCAAATGCGGCATGAAAAAAGAAGGCGTGCTTCGTCAGCGTCTGAAAAACAAAGGAGAAATGGTCGATGTCGCGCTCTGGTCCCTGCTCTGTGAAGAGCATCAGCCGGCTCATTGAATTCCCGCTGTACTTTATCCCTGAATTGCTTGAAGTTACAAGCCTTTTCGTGTACAATAAACCCGGCCCGACTGGTCCGGGTTTATTTTGTTGTGTATCGGGGGCGATTCGCTTGAATAATTACCGCGGGAAGCATTCGACCAATATGCCCTGGGCGGTTTCTTCCACCGCGTCCGTCCGCTATCGTTCCCGTCATCAGTTAAAGAACCGGCGCCGCCGGCGCGGTCGGATCGTGCTGGCCGTCTTAGTGGTCATCCTGCTCCTCCTCCCGTTTCTGGATCCTCTCTGGATCCGGGAAGATAAAGTTTCCCTCACCAGTGAGGATCTTCCGGAAGGCATCGGGCATCTTCGGGTGGTTTATCTTTCCGACCTGCACTACGGTTTCTTCTTCTCGCAGTCCCGCGTAAATTCTCTGGTCAATCAGATTAACAATCTTAAGCCGGATATCGTGATCTTCGGCGGAGATATGGGGGACTCGGCGGAAGAAGCGATTAAATTTTACCGGAATCTCCCGTCCATCCACGCGCGCTATGCGTTGCTGGGCGTGCTCGGGGATTATGATCACGGCGCGGACACACTGGAGCGTACCGCCATCACGGACGCGATGCGCGACGCGGATGTCACCCCGCTGGTCAATGATGTCGCCGCCGTGCGCGTCGGCACCAGCTCGGTCTATGTTGCCGGATTGGATATGCCTGAAGGTTCCTATACCACGGCATTGACCTCTCTGGCCGCGAAAACCAGCGAGTCGGACTTCGTTATCTTCACCTGTCATACGCCCGCGGTCGTTTCCGAGGCACAGCGTGTATCTGACGCCAATGGCAGCCTCGGCTGGTATGATCTGGCCCTGTTCGGGCACACACACGGCGGACAGATCAAAGGGCTCTCCGGGTTTCTGGATATTGCCTCCGATGTGGATTCCCACTATCTGTCCGGCTGGCTGGTGGAAAACCGTGCCACGATTCTGGTTTCCAACGGCGTCGGTACCTCGGTCATACCCGCGCGGGTCTTCTGTCCCGCGCAGATCCACTGCATTGATATTTCCGTACCTTAATTTCATTCAAAGAAGGGTTCAACTGTTTCATGGAAAAAGATGTTCGTATTCAGGTGAAGGATGTCACCTTCACCTATGAAGATGCTCCGTCCCCCGCGCTCTCCCACGCTTCGGCCGAAATCCGCGAGGGAGAATTCGTGGCGGTGCTCGGTCATAACGGCTCCGGAAAGTCCACGCTCGCGAAGCTGCTCAACGCGCTGTACATTCCCTCCGAGGGAAAAATCACCGTCTGCGGTTACGATACCGGCAACGATGATTATGTCTGGGAAATCCGGCGTCGGGCCGGCATGATTTTCCAGAATCCGGATAATCAGATCGTCGCGACCGTGGTCAAGGAAGATGTTGCCTTCGGGCTGGAAAATCTCGGCGTCCCGTCGAATGAAATGCCCGCCCGCGTCGAGTCCGCGTTGGCCGCCGTGCACATGAGCCAGTTCGCCGATTCCGCGCCGCATATGCTTTCCGGCGGGCAGAAGCAAAGAGTCGCCGTCGCCGGGATTCTGGCCATGGAACCTTCCGTGCTCATCGCGGACGAAGCCACCGCCATGCTGGATCCGTCCGGTCGGGCGGAAGTGCTCGAAACCGTCCGGACCCTCAACCGCCAAAAGGGCATCACAGTGGTCTGGATCACCCATTTTATGGAAGAAGCCGCTCTGGCCGACCGCATTCTGGTCGTCTCGGACGGGAAGATCGTACGCGACGGCACGCCCCGGGAAATCTTCTCCGATGTGGAGGAAATGCGTTCCCTTCATTTGGATGTGCCGCGCATGACGGCCCTGTCCGCATCCCTGAAATCCGAAGGAATCCCCTTCAAAGAAGGCATTCTGACCGTCGAAGAAATGGTACAGGAGGTGGAACGTCTGTGTCCCTTGAAGTCCGCCACCTGACCCATACCTATGCCGAAGGCAGCGCGATCAGTTCGGTCGCACTCGATGACGTTTCATTTACCATTGAAGAAGGAGAATTTGTCGGCATTGTCGGACATACCGGCAGCGGCAAATCCACTCTGGTCCAGCATCTGAACGGTCTGCTGAAGCCATCCTCCGGTCAGGTGCTGGTAAACGGTGAAGATCTGAACAGCGATAAAGTCGATCGCCGCGCGCTTCGTCAGCGCGTCGGTCTGGTCTTTCAGTACCCTGAGTATCAGCTTTTTGAAGAAACCGTCTCGAAGGATATCGCCTTCGGTCCGAAAAATCAGGGCCTGAGTGCCGACGAAATTAACCAAAGGGTTCGCTCTGCCATGGCCGCGGTTCACCTGGACTATGACCGCTACGCGGAAAAGAGCCCCTTCGAGCTCTCCGGCGGGCAAATGCGCCGGGTCGCGATTGCGGGCGTACTGGCGATGGAACCGCAGGTTCTGATTCTGGATGAACCCACCGCCGGGCTGGACCCCCGTGGNCGGGACCGGATTCTGTCNATGCTGGAGGAACTTCGTTCCGAAAGAAATGTCACCATTCTCATGGTATCCCACAGCATGGAGGATATGGCCCGTCTCGCCTCCCGTCTGCTGGTTCTCTCCGGAGGNAAACTGATCTTTGACGGCACCCCGCGCGAGGTCTTTTCCCATCCGGAGGAACTGACCGCCATCGGTCTGGATGTNCCGGAAGCCGCAAAACTNTGNACCGCCTTGCGTCAGGCCGGCTATCCGCTTCCCGCGGACCTGTACCGTGAAGATGAGCTTCGCGGCGCCATCCTGAATCTGTGGAAGGAGGCGCAATCATGCTGAACAATATCACCATGGGGCAGTACTATCCCGTGGACAGCCCCATCCACCGCCTCGATCCGCGCACCAAGTTGATTTCCACCATTCTTTTCATTGTCGCGGTCTTTATGGCCAAGGGGGTCGCGGGATACTGCCTCCTGCTTGCCTTTATCTGGCTGGTCGCGGATCTGGCGAAAATTCCCTTCAGTATGCTNATCAAAGGCATCCGGCCTCTGCGGATGATTCTGGTGCTGACATTCCTGCTCAATCTGTTNTTTACCGCCGGGGAAACCGTCCTCTTTGAGGTCTGGAAAATCCGTCTCACGGCGGAGGCGCTTCGTCAGGCGGTTTTCTATTCCCTGCGTCTGGTCTTTTTGGTCATCGGCACATCTCTCCTGACCCTGACGACCTCTCCGGTCGCGCTTTCCGACGCAATCGAAATCCTGCTCGGGCCCCTGAAAAAAATTCATTTTCCGACCCATGAGCTGGCCATGATGATGACCATCGCGCTCCGGTTCATCCCCACCCTGCTGGATGAAACCGATAAAATCATGAAAGCACAGATGGCTCGCGGGGCTGATTTTGAAAGCGGCAATCTGATTTCCCGTGCCAAATCCATGGTTCCCCTGCTAGTTCCGCTCTTTGTCAGTGCTTTCCGCCGGGCCGGGGATCTCGCGATGGCGATGGAAAGCCGCTGCTACCGTGGCGGCGAGGGCCGCACCCGCTTCCGCGTGCTGAAAATGACCCGGGCGGATGCTCTGGCACTGCTGGTGATGGCGGCTCTGCTTATACTGGAGGTCTTCCTCCCGTGAAAAGAATTCTTCTTCAGGTCGAATATGACGGCACCGCTTACAGCGGCTGGCAATGGCAGGCCAACGCGCTTTCCGTCCAGCAAACCCTGGAGGAAGCGCTCGCCCTCGCCACAGGCGCTCCCGTCCGCGCCACGGGTTCCTCCCGCACGGACGCGGGCGTTCATGCCCGCTGCCAGATGGTCCATTTTGATACGGATTCGCGAATTCCCGCGGACAAATATCCTTTTGTTCTCAACACCATGCTCCCCGATGACATCCGGGTGATCTCAGGCCGGGAGGTCCCCGCGGACTTCCACGCGCGTTTTCTCTCCTCCGGCAAAACCTACACCTATCGTATTCTGAACAGCCGTCACGGTTCCGCCATCTTGCGGAATTATTGCTGGCATGTCCCGGTCCCGCTCAATACGGACGCGATGCACTCCGCGCTTCCCGCTTTGCTCGGGACGCATGATTTCGCCGCCTTTCAGGCCGCCGGCGGCACCGCGAAAACCACCATCCGCACCATTGACTGCGCGGTTCTGACCCGGAAGGACGACCTCCTGACGCTCACCATCTCCGGGAACGCGTTTCTGTACAACATGGTGCGGATCATTGCCGGTACGCTTGCGGAGATCGGACTGGAACGGCTTTCTCCGGATGCATTTTCCCTTGCGCTCTCCGGCGGCACCCGGCTGGATCTGGGGATGACCGCGCCGGCGCATGGACTCGAACTGACGGAAGTCCGATACCCGCCGGAAGCATTTACTGACCCCGCATCCCTCAGATGGCACACGGAGGACCCGAGTTTATTATGATCAGACTGGCTAATTTCCCCATGGATCTGGATTATACGGAAGATTCCCTTCGAAAAGCGGTATGCCTGAAACTCCGCATGAAAGAAGAGGATCTCCTTTCTCTTAAAATTTACCGCCGAAGCGTGGATGCCCGGGATAAAAATGATGTCCGTTTCGTGCTCAGCGTGGATCTGACCGCCCGGAATGAAGCCGCGTTGCTTCGCCGGTATTCTTTTCTGACCCCGGTCCATCCCGCTCCCCTTCCGCCGCTTCCGGCGTCCCGTTTTTCCCGGCCTCCGGTAGTCGTCGGCGCGGGGCCGGCCGGTCTTTTTTGTGCCCTGACGCTGGCCCGGGCCGGCGCGAATCCGATCCTGATTGAACGCGGAAAAAAAGTGGAAGATCGCGCGCTGGATGTAAACCGGATGGCCGATCACGGCATCCTTGATCCGGAATCCAATGTTCAATTCGGCGAAGGCGGTGCCGGTGCTTTTTCGGATGGCAAACTGACCTGCGGCATCAAATCCCCCTTCCTGCATGATGTCCTCGAAACCTTCGTTTCCCACGGCGCGCCGGAGGAAATCCTCATTGACCCGAAACCCCATATCGGCACGGACCGGCTCAAAGGGGTGGTCGCGGCCATCCGGAATGAGATTATTGATCTGGGCGGAGATGTGCGTTTCGAGACGCGTCTGGACGGGCTCATCCTGCATGGTGCTCAGGTCAGGGGAATCAAAGTGACCTCCCCGGACGGGCAAAACGAAATCCGGACGGACACGGTTCTGCTCTGCATCGGGCATTCCGCCCGGGATACCATCCGGAATCTTTTTGAATCCGGCGTCTCCGTTATTCAGAAGCCCTTCGCGATCGGCGTGAGAATTGAGCATCCCCGCCGGATGATCGACCGGGCACAGTACGGCTCCTTTGCCTCCCATCCCCGTCTGGGGGCCGCCAGCTACAAACTGAACTGTCACACGCCGGACGGACGAGGCGTCTATACCTTCTGTATGTGCCCCGGCGGCCATGTGATCGCCGCGGCCTCCCAGCCCGGAGGCGTGGTGGTCAATGGAATGAGTTATCACGCGAGAGACGCTGAAAACAGCAATTCCGCCCTGCTCGTCGGTGTCCGGGTGGAAGATTTCGGGGATAATCATCCCCTCGCCGGCTTCGTGCTCCAGCGCGGGATCGAGCGAGCCGCCTTCCGTGCCGCCAATCCGGACGGTTCCGGTTTCCGCGCCCCTGCCCAGCGGCTGGAAGACTTTCTGGCCAATCGCCCGGGCACCGGTTTCGGGGAAGTACAGCCATCCTATCGTCCCGGCGTGACCCCGGTCAATCTGCGGGATGTCCTGCCGGACTTCATATCGGCCAATCTGGCGCTGGCCCTTCCGGTGTTGGATCGTCAGCTGCACGGATTCGCCATGCCGGACGCGGTACTCACCGGGCCGGAAACACGTTCTTCTTCCCCCGTCCGGCTCCCGCGAAACGCTTCCTTCCTTGCGGACGGATTATCCGGTTTATACCCCGTCGGTGAAGGGGCCGGTTACGCCGGCGGCATTGTTTCCGCGGCGGTCGACGGCATCGGCGCCGCGCGCGCGGCTCTGTCCGGCGCGTTCTGACCAAATGAAAAGGATCCTCACTTCGAGGATCCTTTTAAATATTGCTTTGAGCTCGGGCACAGTTCCTTCATCGGGCACTCTCCGCACAACGGGCGTTGTGCCTTGCAGATCCGCCGCCCGTGCCAGATCAGCCAATGATGCGCCTTCAGCCAGTCTCTCTCCGGGATCAGCTTCGTCATCTGTCTCTCGGTTTCTTCAACCGTATCCGCTTTGCAAAGTCCTAACCGGTTGCTCACCCGGAAAACATGTGTATCCACGGCAAAGGCCGGAATCCCGAATGCGTTCGCCAGTACCACATTCGCGGTCTTCCGCCCGACTCCGGGAAGTCTCATCAGGTCCTCCCGGGTTTCGGGCACCTCAGCATTGTATTCGTCCCGGATCATCCGGCACGCCGCGATAATGTTTCCGGCTTTGCTTTTGAATCCGCAGCTCTTCACCATCGGATACAGCTCTTCCACCGGAGCATCCGCCATGCTTTCGGGATCGGGATACCGGGTAAACACCGCAGGCGTCACCTTGTTCACCTGCTTGTCCGTACACTGCGCAGACAGCATCGTCGCAACCAGCGTCTCATACGGATTCGTAAAATTCAGTTCCGGCCGCGCGTCAGGATACGTTTCCGAAAGAATCCGGAGGATTTCCTGTTTCCTGCCCTTCATCAGTCATTCTCCCGGGGACGGATATAGCCCTTCCGGGTCAGAAGCTCTGCGGTCAGAATACCGCCGCCGGCGGCACCGCGGATCGTGTTGTGACTCAGGCACACAAACCGCCAGTCAAAAATCTTATCTTCGCGCAGCCTGCCGATACTCACTCCGAATCCGTTCTGGAAATTGCGGTCCAGCTTCGTCTGCGGACGGCTCGGGTCTTCAAAATACTGCAGGAAGGGCTTCGGCGCGCTGGGAAGCTCCAGACGCTGGGCCTCGGTTTCATAGTGATTCCACCGGTCCAGAATCTCTTCCTTCGTCACCTTCTGATCAAAACTCACCGACACGGCAGCCATATGTCCGTCACTGCAAGCCACCCGCAGGCACTGCGCGCTGATCACGGGCGTGGCAGCATTGACAATCACTTTGCCCTCACCGAGATCCTGCAACGTGCCCCACAATTTCAAAGGTTCCTGTTCGCTCTTCTCATCTTCACCGGAAATATAGGGAATCACATTGTCCACCATTTCCGGCCAGGTCTTGAAGGTCTTCCCCGCGCCGCTGATCGCCTGATATGTGCACACGCTCACCTGAGTCGGATGAAAATCCAGCAGGGGCGTCAATGCCGGCACATAGCTCTGAATGGAGCAGTTCGGCTTTACCGCGATAAATCCTCTCTTGCTTCCGAGGCGCTTCTGCTGGGTCGGAATCACTTCCAGATGCGCTGCATTGATCTCCGGCACGACCATCGGCACATCGGGAATTCCGCGGCACGCGCTGTTGTTGCTGACCACCGGAATTTCATGCTTTGCGTATTCCTCTTCCAGCGCGCGGATCTGATCCTTGGGCATATCCACCGCGCAGAACACGAAGTCCACTTCCTTCGCCACCGCGTCAATATCGGATGCGTCGACGACAATCATATCCGCCACGTTGTCCGGAATCGGCCAGTCAAACGCCCAACGTTCACCGACCGCGTCCCGGTATTTCTGCCCCGCGCTGCGGCTGGAAGCCGCAAGGCATGTGATGTTGAACCACGGATGATTCTGAAGCAGCGAGATGAAACGCTGGCCGACCATGCCGGTCGCGCCGATAATCCCCGCGCGCAGTTGATACTCCATTGGAATCCCTCCTCAGCGATCTTTGTTTACTCCCAGAACAGCAGTTCGAAGCATGGATATTCGATGGTCTCGTCACCCTGCACCTCGTATGTGCCCGTCAGCCGCCCGTAGAACGTCTGCTCGCTCCCGGCCACGAAATTCGGCTCTTCCGTGGTCACAATTACAATAATATCCTTGAGAGCGCCCTTCTTGGTTTTCGTCATCGCCGCGTACACAAAGTATTCATCCCCGACATGCTCGATGTTCTGGATATATACCTTGTATCCCATCACTTTGCCCGTATACGCGTCCAGCTTCCGATTCAGTGTGGAGTACGCAGGCTTCACGGCCTCTTCCTTGTACTGGTTCTGAATATCCTGCTCCGTCAGTGTCCGGTTCGCGGTCCAGGTCTCCCGACGGGAATTATATTTCTTCTTTTCCAATGACAACACCACGGTGTATTCCGTCTGCTCGTCCGTCGGAATCTTGAAGGAAAACTTGCCGGTATTGTTCGTCCGCACCTTCTTCTGATATGTTTTGCTTCCGCCCGTCACAATGCACTGCACCGTCACGCCTTTGCTGGTCTTGCCGGAAAGCACGAATTCATCGCCCTCAAACTGATCCGGCACTTCAGTATCCAGATTCAGCGGAATCAATGTGCTCTGATACGTGGTGGGATCGAACACATGCTCAAACAGGATATTGTCATCTTTTTCCACCGTCAGGGTCATCAGCCAGATGCCTTCGCTCGGCAGTTTGACCTCGAGCTTGAACTTTCCGGTCTTGCTGCTCGCGTCCGTCTCAATCCGCGTCGGAGTCGGATTCGCGTATTTCATGATCACGCCGATCAGGTGCGCGCCCGGGGTCGTCGTTCCTTCCACAGTGAAGGAAGCGTTATTGGTCTCGCTCGGCGGGGTAGATGTGAATTCCAGCGTGCCGCTGGTCGTCGTGGACGGAATCGGCAGGATCTGGGTAAACTCGACGGTCCTGAGAACTTTGGTCAGGCTGTTCAGGTCTTTTTCCTTCAGCCCGCGCCCGTACACCTGATAATCCAGCACAATCGTCCAGCCGTTCCGCACGGTCTTGTCGGCATATCCCCAGGTCACCAGCCCGTTCACCGTCCGCTTGTACTTCAGCTGCAGGAACCGGCCGGAATTGCCCTTATTCACCCATTCGGACGCCTTGAAGTCATACCCGAGCTCTTCCCATTTGGTCCCGCTCATATGGGAGGACCGGTAAGTTTTCCGCGCCTGTTTCGTCTGCGCGTCAATATCGAAATAGGTCGCCGCATCCTCATCCTGAACCGCACGGATTTCCAGACACGCGTCCAGCGCGGGAACCCAGGCCTGCAAAAGCACGCCGCGTTCTTCCCAGTCCTTGAGCGTATCCTCTTCCGTCGTATTCTGACTCGCCAGCAGTTCTGGATGCTGGGACAGCGTATCCTTCTGCAGAACGATATAGTCGTCGGACAGGCTCAGCTTGGCATAAATGCTTCCAAGTGAGTATTCCGTGGTACTGCTTGCGGCACCGACCGCGCCCAGACAGCCCAGCCCAAGCGTCAGGCAAAGCAGAGCGCACATCCATTTACGCACAAAAGGTCACCGACCCTTCCTTTCTGTATTCCAAAAGATTATATCATTCTCACGGGTAAATAGCAAATGAAAACAGGCAAAAAGCAGGGACCGCCCGTCCGGACGATCCCTGCCCCACAGAGGAAAGAAAGAATGAAAAAGATGAATTACTCTTCGTCGTCATCCTCGATCTTCGCGTTGGCGATAATCTTTTGCGCTTCGTTCGCAGGCACTTCCTCGTACCGCTCAAACTTCATGCTGAAGGAGCCGCGCGCCTGCGTCATGCTGCGCAGGTCCGTCGCGTACTTGAACATTTCCGCCAGAGGCGCTTCCGCTTCCAGTTGCTGCATGCCGTTCACCTGGTTCATGCCGATGATCCGGCCGCGGCGCTTGTTCATATCGCCCATGATATCGCCCATGTACTCGTTGGGCACCAGCACTTCCACATGCATGATGGGCTCAAGCAGCACGGGGCTCGCTTCCAAACAGCCCTTCTTGTACGCGATGCGGGCCGCGGTCTTGAACGCCATTTCAGAGGAGTCAACCGGGTGATACGATCCGTCGTACAGCTTCGCGCGGATATGCACCATCGGATATCCGGCCAGCACACCCTTCACGAGGTTCTCCCGCAGTCCCTTTTCAACGCTGGGGATGAAGTTGCGCGGAACCACGCCGCCGACAACCGCGTCCACAAACTCGAAATCGGTGTCGCTGTCGGTAATCGGGCTGAACTCGATCCACACATCGCCGAACTGGCCGTGACCGCCGGTCTGCTTCTTGTGGCGGCCCTGAACCTTCACGGTCTTCCGGATGGTTTCACGGTACGGGATCTTCGGATCCTGCAGCACGGCGTTCGCGCCGAACTTGCTCGCCAGCTTGTTCTTGATCACGTCCAGATGCATTTCGCCCTGTCCGCTCAGTTCCGTCTCGGTCGTCTCGGTATTCTTGGCAATCCGGATGGACGGATCTTCTTCCGCCAGACGGTTCAGTCCGCTGAAGACCTTGTCTTCCTCACCCTGCTTCGCGGCAAACACAGCCTTGGAAATACAGGGTTCGGGGAACACGATTTCCGGATAAACCACCGGATCATTCGGGTCGCACAGCGTGTCGCCGGTCGAAGTAAACTGCAGTTTCGCCAGCGCGCCCAGATCGCCTGCATGGAGCAGATCCTTGCTCGTCTGCTTATTGCCGCGCAGAATGAACATGCCGCCGGCCTTTTCGTTCTTTTCCTTGTTCGCGTTGTACAGCGCGGTGGATCCGGTCAGCGTGCCGCTGAAAATCCGGAAGAGGCTCAGCTTGCCGACAAACGGGTCGGCGATGGTCTTGAACACCAGCGCGGAGAAGGGTTCCTCGTCCTTGCAGACGCGGGTCACTTCCTCACCGGTCTTCGGGTTCTTGCCGACCTGATGCAAACCTTCATGCGCCGGGGACGGCAGATACTTGGCAATCAGGTCCATCATGCGGGCGATACCGACACCGGTCAGCGCGCTGCACGCCACGACCGGCACGATGCTTCCGTCCTTCATGCCCTTGCGGAAACCGTCCATGATCTCCTCATGGGTCAGTTCCTCGCCTTCCAGATACTTCATCATCAGATCGTCATCCGCCGCGGCGGCCTGTTCGGTCAGATACTCGAAGGACTCGTTGATTTCCGCTTCCAGTTCGGCGGGCACGGGCACTTCCTTGCTCTGCTTGTACGCGCCCTCATAGGCCTTCCGCTCAAGCAGGTTGACCACGCCGCGGAAAGAAGATCCGGCGCCCAGCGGCAGGAGGATCGGCACCACGCAGGAACCGTATTTTTCACGCAGGCTCGCGACAATCTTCTCAAAATTGGCATGCTCACGGTCCATCTGGTTGACGATAAACATCCGACCCAGATGATGCGCGCCGGCCTGATCCCAGGCTTTTTCCGCACCGACGCTCAATCCGTTCACCGCGCCGATCACGATCACAGCGGTCTCGACGACCCGCAGCGGGCCCATCATTTCGCCGACGAAATCAAAATATCCGGGAACATCAATGGTGTTGATCACCTTTCCGTTCCACGGCACCGGCGCGTAGCTGGCGCTGATGGAAAATCCGCGTTTTTTCTCTTCGGGATCAAAGTCGGACACGGTCGTCCCGTCTTCCACCTTGCCCTGACGGTCAATGCTGCCGGCAGCGTAGAGCATGGCCTCCATCAGCGTGGTCTTGCCCTCGCTGCCATGTCCCATGAGCGCGATATTCCGGATGTTGGTCGTTACAAAATCAGCCATAGTATAACCCTCCTGTTATTAATCTTTATTTCGGTGTCTCCCGCGGACCCTCTTCCGAAATGAATTTTCTATGCCAAACACGATATTACCATACTTCCGCCAAAAAGAAAAGTAAAAATTTGGGTTTTTTGGTGGTTTTTGCGCCAAATTGTGACCCCGAAAGGTTTGCAGAACATAAAAAACGCCGCCCGGTTCGGGCGGCTCAAAGGTTCCTACTGGGTTCGGCTGTAGGTCAGCCTGGTGGAAAACGGAAGGCCCCACAGATAATAGGTCACGGTCAGCTCCCGGATATTATGGGCTTCCCGGGTCGTCAGGATCGTCGCGCTCAGATCCCCGGTCGCCTGAGACCGCAGGGTATGCTCACTCTCATCCGGCAGTTGCAATACATCGTCGCTCATCGGTGTCACCTGCAGTTCTACCGCCTGCGCGTCAATGAAGGTTCTGTTTTTCAGTCTCACCGTGTAGGTGTAGTACTGATATCCGCCGGCATCCCCGATCTCATCGGTGTGAAACGGAGTTCCGGTAAAAGTGCCGGTCGTCACCTGCGCCTTCAGACTCTCAAATGTTTCCGTGTCATTGACGGGATCCGTTGCCACGCATCCGACCCCGACCACCTCCATGTTCGTGATCAGATACAGATAGCCGGTCAGTGCGGTCAGGCACACGGCGATCACCGCCAGTATGATTGCTATCGGTCTCATGTTCCCATCCTTAATTCAAATCGTTCTGCTCCAGAATCTCCTGCATCTGGGTAATCATTTCGGAATCGCGCAGGCTGAACTTGAACTCAACGCGTCTGGACGCCTCCGCGTCCTCCACACCGTTCTCGTCATACACCAGATCCGCGTAGCTCCGGCCGGTCGCGGTCAGAATCTGCTGAAGCACCGCCTTCTGTTCACTGCTCAGCTGCGGCATGTTCAGCACATACAGGGCCACCTGCAGCGCGCGCTCCTGGCTCAGTTTCAGGTTCGTGTCATAGCTGCCCGTGGAATCCGTATGTCCCTCGATAATAATCTCACCCAGATAATCCTTGTACTCATCGCTCAACAGGATCTCCAGATAGACCGGAATAAACTGGTTCAGCAGTTCCTTGCCTTCTTCCTTGATCTCACTCTTCCCGGTTTCAAAGAACACCGCGCTGTCCAGCACAATAGCCCCGTTATTGGGGTCCACCGTTGCCTTCAGGTTGGCCGCGCTCAGCCCGGTGGACAGGTCCTGAATAATGTTGGTTCGCACGCCCACCAGCTCGTCCAGTTGCTGTGCCTGCAAGGCCAGAGCGTCCTGCTGCTCATTCAGCTTGGTCGTCGCGATGATCAGCGCGTTTTCCTTGTCCGCCAGCTGCGCCTGCAATTCCGCCAGTTCTTCCTCCCGGATGATCAGAATCGCGTTGGCCTCATCGAGTTCATCCTGCTTTGCGTCGAGCGAAATCTGCAGGGTATTCAGTTCCGTCTCCTTGTCATCCAGTTCCGCCTGCTGGGAAATCAGAATCACCTTCTGCGCGTCCAGCTCCGCGGTTTTGGTCTCCAGCATCGTGAAATATTCATACAGACTGTATGTCAGAATCAGCACGAAAATCAGCAGCAGATTCGCCATCATGTCCGAATAACTGATCCAGGAGGCCCCGCCGGTGGAACCGCGCCCCGCTCTGCGGGTATGCATGGTTTGTCTGGCCATGGATCAGGCCTCCTCGGAAAGGGTCTTCAGGGTTTCGGCAATTTCGTTCACATCATTGCTCATCCGGGTCATGGATTCGGAAACGCCCTGCATGGTCTTGTCCAGATCTTCAAAGGACGACGCGTTCGAGAAGGAATTCACCTTATCCGACAGCGTTTTCAAGGACTCGCCCAGCGCCTGGTTCTGCTTCTCCATCCGGGTCATCAGCTCGGCGGATCGTTTTTCAAAGCTTTCATCCCTTTGACGCGTATCTTTCATTTCCGCCACATACACGTCAAACTTCTGCAGTGTTTCATCCGTCAGTTGTCTCAATTGCGCGGCATCCGACACGATGCCTCCGGCAGACCTCAGGGTCTGTTCCGCCTGCTGCGTTACGTACACTTCCTTGGCCGTGAAGGCTTCCATGGTCGCTCCGAGCCGCTCCAGTTCCCCGCCCAGCGACTGATTCATTTCATCCAGGAACCGGGTCACAATGCGATTCACGCCGTCAATCTGATTTCTCGTCGCGCCGACAATAAACCGGTCCATGGAAGCGCTCACCGGATCCATGGCTCTTGTAATCGCCAGTCCGACATTTTCCGCCAGCCGGTCCGCCAGCGTCTCGTTAATCCCCTGCAGCATGTGATTGCGATCCTGATTCTGGCAAATCAGCTGCACATCGTTGTCCAGCGGACGGCTCATCGCCAGTTGGGTAAAATTGGACACAAAATCATCAATCGCGTGATAGCTGGATCCCTGGGACACGCGATTGGTCATGTTAAAAATCAAAGAGCACGCGATACCGGCCACGGATGTCCCGAACGCGAACCGCATGCCGCTCAGCAGATTCGGAATTCCCGCAATCAGTTGGGACGCGTCTGAGTAGTTCAGGCTGGACAAGCCCCGGCTCAGTCCCATAAACGTGCCCAGAATACCAAGGGATGTCAGCAGATTCGGAATCAGTTCTCCCAGTGACGCGTTCCCGTGGGAATGGGTCACCGTATCATCGTTAATGTAATCCTCTACATTGGTCGGCAGTCCACGCCGGTCCAGCTGTTCCGCGTTCTGCAAAAATCTCGTCCAGCTTCCGCGAAGCATCCGCCCCATGAAATTGCTTTCCTGCCAGACCGGCTTTCCGCTGTCTCCGACATGATCCTGCAGACGCCGAATTGCCTTTCTCAGCGCCTTTGTCGTCATCCACAGGGGAATCAGGCATTTGAACACACCAATCAGCGTCACCACCGCGATGGCGCCGTACACAATATAATCCGCCAGATCAGGTAAAATGGCGGTCACATTCGACAGATCCGGTAAATTCATTCCGAAAACCCCCTTCTGCGTCCAATCCATTTTATCATATCATATTATTTTTGAAATGTAAATGAAACACTTTTTTAAAACTCTTATTCCAGATCCCGGGCCAGCGCCGCGGAGTCCTTCAGTTCAAACACGGTGTACCCGCCGAAGCTTTCCTTCTCCTCCAGATCAAAATCAGTCATTTCCTCCAGCTCGCTGTACAGTTCGAAATCCGCGAGAATCGCGACTTTCATCTCCGCCACGGTATCCACATCGTACAGTTTCTGATCCACCAACCACTCCTGATACTTGATCGGATGCTTCCGGCTTCCGCTCTCCACCGGTACAGCCTTCACCTTTCCGTCGCTCAGTTCGGTGACCACCGCGCCCGCCCAGAAATCAGCGTAAACCATGTCATATTCATTTTCAACCAGATATTCCGCAACGGGTGTCAGCGCGGTCACCGTGTCCGTATCCCGGTAAACCAGCCCGGTATATTCGATCAGTGATCCGTACTTGTCCGGATCATGAAAATAGTCCGCGTAGTAGAAACCGTTCACCAGCATCACAAGTAGCGCGACCAGAGAAATCAATCCGTGCGCAGACATGCCGGCATCCCTGCGGAGCAGGCGCGGCATCTCTTCGGTTTCGCCGGATGTTTCCTGCTTTTCCGTCTCCGGGAGAACCATCCCGCTGTCCGGCCGCAGATCCATCTTTGCCAGTGCCGGAATCATCCAGAATGTCACCGGCAGGAAATACAATTCGATTTCAAATCCGTCCGTATCCATCAGCATAAAGACACAGAACATCGTCAGCTGCGCCACGAACATGAAAACATTCAGGAATCTCGCCGCCCGGTCGCGCGTATGGCGAACCGTATGCAGCCCCGCCAGCAGCGTAATCAGGCAAACCAGGAAGCTGGCCACCCCCAGAATACCGTGCAACGTAAACAAATGAACCCCGTCATGGAATCCCAAAGTATCCAGGAATCCGCCCAGAATATCATTCAGATATTCCAGATCACTCAGCGACAGGTTCATTTCCGCATAGCTGGTAAACTTGTAAATATTGGAAAGCACATTGATATTCACCAGATATCCGGCTCCGGAAAAAGTCAACGAAATCAGAGAGAATAACAGCGCGCCCGCGCATTCCGGCAGACGGTTGAGTCCGGCCTTCTTCCGCCCGTCCTCCCCGGTCATCGCGGACAGAAGCGCCGCGGCCACCAGCGGCACAGTGCAAACCATCAGAACCCGGACACCGCCCAATCCCGCAAGGAAGGAAACCAGCATCAGGCAAATCAGCGTAACCCAGAAATGTCCGTTCCGAACCCGGTTTTCCTGATCATTCAGCCGGCACGCGCGCAAATACAGCGCGACAATCAAAATCGCAAACATTTCATGGAAAATATAATAACAATGATACAAATTGATCCGCCCGTACGGAACGCTGAACGGAAGCAACAGCACAGCAGCCGCAATGCAAAAGCGGTTGAATGTCATGCGGGACTCTTTGGCCAGGAACGCGAAGTCAGCCAGCAGCAACAGGTGCATAATCACAGTGCTCCAGAATCGCACCAATGACCAGTCGTTGCACATGCGGAACACGAGCGAGTAAATAATCTGAGAGCTGATCACGCGAAGCTCGGTCGAATATGTCCATGTCTCAGACATGATTCCGCCTTCCCTCGCCAGCTTCTCACCCAGCACCATTTCCGAGGACGCATCGGAGTCCAGCAAATTCTCGCTCACCACCCACGCCGTATGCCATGTCACCGCCAGCGCGCACAGCAAAATCAGCACACAACAGATTCTCTTGATTGCCGGCCAGACATATTCCCGTTTCATTTTTCTTCCTCCCCGNTTTCAATCATCGCAGGCGTTTCGCCCTGTTTGATCANAGTTTTTCTTCTCCTCAAAAAACTTTCCCGGTCCAGCATGACAATTCGTCCGCACCGGGCACACTTGATTTTAATATCCGCCCCGGTCCGGATCACCGTCCACTCGTTTCCGCCGCACGGATGCGGTTTCCGGGTGGTGATCACATCGCCAAGCCGAATTTCTGCATTCATTTCCATCCCCCTCATTTTCCGCGGNATGATANACCAGTATAACGAAAATCCGGGAAAAGTGCAATATTTTGACTTTCCTCCCTTATTCATGATAAAATTTGTGCCACTGGAAGGAGGCTTGTTCATGTCGGAAAATCAGAATCNGNTCGGCGTGTTNGACAGCGGCGTCGGCGGAATCGGTACCCTTTCCGCGCTCCGGCGGGAACTGCCTCAGGAAAATTTTCTGTATTTCGGGGACACGCTTCACGCTCCTTACGGAACCAAAACCACTGAGGAAGTCATTTCTCTCAGCCGTCAGGTGGTTTCCAGGCTGATGAACGATTCCATCAAAGCCCTGGTCATCGCCTGTAACACGGCGACAGGGGCCGCCGCGGCCACCCTTCGCGGAGAATTGTCCATCCCTGTCATCGGTATGGAGCCGGCTCTGAAGCCCGCCGAGGAAGCCTGGCAGGGCGGCCGGATTCTGGTCATGGCCACGCCCCTGACACTGCGTCAGGAAAAGTTTCTGAACCTGATGGACCGCTTCGGCGCGCACGCCGTCCCCATGCCTTGTCCGGGCCTCATGGAAATGGTTGAGCGGGAGGATGATGCCGCCGCGAAGCAGTATCTTTCCGAAATCTTCAGCGCATGGGATCTGGACCGGATAGATGCTGTGGTGCTGGGTTGCACGCATTACTTTTTCCTCAAGCCCATGATCCGCGAAATGCTGCCCTCCCGGATCCTGATCACAGAAGGCAATGCCGGCACCGCGCGCCAGCTGCGCCGCGTGCTCGCTTCCCGGAATCTGCTGAACGAAACCGGTCCCGGTTCCGTCCGCATGGAAACCAGCGGTGACCCGGAGCAGGTACTTCCCCTGATGAAACGTCTGCTTGAAAAAGCGGACCGGATCGAATAAATCCCGAACAGATCAAAAAAGAAGCTGTACATGTACAGCTTCTTTTTCTCGGCCCAGGGAGCCGATGTCCTCGTTTTTTCACCCGCTATGTGAAGCAGGCTGGTGCCCTGCCGGCCACATCTGCCGTCCCCTGGCGTTCAAGAACGGGGGCGTGACATAGTGACGCTATGGACCCGGGCTCCATTTTTCGAAATGTGGGGAAAACCGAAGGACTGTCGCGAACCCCAGGTGGTTGTCTTTATTATAGCGACCCCGTTTACATTCGTCAAGCCTTTTCGATGATTTTTTGTCCTTTTTTATTCGATTTCATCTCAAAAATCGCATTTTCGCAATTTCAAATTGAGATTTCCCCGCCGCATTCCGTCACAAACGAAGCCGGATCAACAAAACACATATTCCGTCCGGACATTTTCTCCCGCGGAAAAACAACATCCATCTTATCGCTCTCACCCTGCCGTCCGGTCACACGGACTTCCGTCACCGGCAGAATCGCCATCAGATCCCGCGCGGCGCGCAGGCCCAGCGCGCTCAGGTATTTCTCCGCGCCGGCGTTCATGTATTCATTCTTGCACTGGAAAACACATTCGATCAAATCCGCCGACGGGGTTCTCAGAATCATCCCGTCCGTGTACTCCGCCAGATCGCCCAGCGGGTTCATCGTCTCCAGCACTTCCACATAGGCCGGAATCTCCCCGTCCAGCACCTTCCGCGCCATCCGGTGATAAAAATCCCAGTCCTTCTGCGTCGTCAGTCCGTCCCTCGGCCGGTCATACGCCAGCGCTTCCGTCCAATCCACGCTTTCATCCGCGGTCATCCACAGGTTATCGATCCCGACCTTCTTTTCCTCAACCGGAGCGGCGTTCTCCGCCTTTTCGGTTTTCCCGTCCGCCGGCTCCGCGGATCCGGCATCCTGCACGCCCCACAGATCAATTCCGATGTTTTTCAGGGAGCGGATCAGTTGCATCTGAGCATCCGTCAGACCGCCTTCCGGAGTCTTGTTCTCATTTTCTTCGCTCATTCTTCCGCTCCTTCCACCCGGCAGCGCAGCGCCGGCGGGTTCGCCGCCGTCTCAAAGGTTTCAATCACCAGACGCGCGTCCTTGGTCACACCGTTATCAAACATCCACCGGCTCAGCGGGTTCACGAACAGCGCCTCCACCTGATTGCCGATGCCGCGTCCGCCGTTGCTCAGGTCGAATGTTGCCGCCTGACGAAGCCCTTCGTACGCGTGATCCTCAATCCGGATCTCGATATTCATCTTCTCCCGCAGATTTTTGATAATCTTGTTCACCTGACCCTGCAGAATCAGATTCGCCGCTTCCTCACGGATGTAGTCAAACACCACGATATTCTCGCCGATCCGGTTCAGAATCTCCGGCCGCCCGAGTTCCAGCTTGAAATAGTCCTCAATTGCGGCGCGGACCCTGGTCCGAACCTCATCATAATCCATATCCATGGTCACGTTGGGCTGACGGTTTCCGAGCGCGTCCTTCACGTAGATACCCAGATTGCTGGTAAAGATGATGATGGTCTCGGAGAAATACACCGTCTGTCCCTGCCCATCCGTCATCCGGCCGTCCTCCAGAATCTGCAGGAACTTATCCAGAATCGTGGAATGTGCCTTTTCAATTTCGTCAAACAGCAGGATACAGAAGGGATTCTCCTTCACCGCGTTTGTCAACTGTCCGCCCGCCTCGTATCCCACATATCCGGGAGGCGCACCCATCAGTTTCTGATCCGAATGACTCTGCCCGTACTCGCTCATATCAAACCGCACGCATGCGCTTTCATCGCCGAACAGCTTTTCAGCCAGCGCCTTGGCGGTTTCTGTCTTGCCCGTACCGGTCGGCCCGGCGTAGAACAGCACGCCTTTGGGCTTCCCGGTGGATGAGGAGTTGATCCCGTTCATCCCGGTCACCGCGCGCTTCACCACGTCCAAAGTCCGCTCAAGCGCCGCATCCTGTCCCTTAATCCGCTTCTCAAAATCCTGCTTCGCGGTCTTCAGGCTTTCCACGCTCAGATTGCCCCACGGATTTTCCTTGATGCCGTATTTGTACAGGTCCACCACCTTGCACAGATCCTTCATCGGCATCTCTTCCTTCCGGCTCAGCAGGCGCATTTCCTCCAGTTCCGTGAAGGTCAGTCCTTCCGTCAGCCCGAGGAATTTTTCCTTCAGCCGCTCCAGGTCCTCCGGATTCTCTTCGTAGTACGGCAGATCCCGGCGATACACGGTCGGGGAAAAGAATCCAGCCAGATAATCCCCGCTCAGCATCCGTTTTCGTTCCTCCCGGTCCGGGGCGGTCAGCTTGAGCACCTGGCATACAGGATTGTTCAGATAAAACCACGCGGGCAAATCATTCAGCTTATTCACAAGAATAATCAGCAGATTCTGCTTCTTCCCGTTCGCTGTCTTCACCCACGACGCGCTCAGCGCAGACTGAAGCAGCAGATTGAAGCTGTTCACATCCTGCTGGTCCATCCGGTCCGGCGTGGTGATATAGTGGCTCGCCATTTCCATCACCGTCACGGTCGCGGCCTTTTTCTGGCTCATCGCCCGCCGGATCACGTTCGGCGCCGTATCTGCGCCGTTCCCCTTGAACTCCGCTTGAATGGCGCCGTTCTCGATCTTCGATCCGGTCAGGGACGCGTATCTCTTCAACATGTCCGGATCATACGGGTTCATAAACCCGACCAGGTTGGAGTAGAAAACCACCTGATCATATCCCTGATCCGAAAAATAGGTGTGAAGATACCGGCTCAGCGGCACGATCTCGTCCTGTTTCAGACTGCCGGAAATCGGATACCGGTACTGATCCAGCACGTTCCCTTCCATCACAAGAAGCGGCTTGATCGCGCTGAACAGTTCCAGCTCCCGGTGCCATTTGGAAATCAGTTCTTCCATCCCGTCCCCTCCGTTTCTCAGGCCTCCAGTTCCTCAAACCGGCGGCACCATGTGTATTTACTGATAGCGCTGTTCAGCGCGCCCTGGCAATATGTCGTCAGAATATCCCGGATATACGGGGGCAAAAACTGGTTGTACTTCACTTCCAGAATCATTTCCCCGTTGTCAAACGGCGGAATCGTCGGCACCTGCGGATTGAACAGATCATGACTCCACAACCCTGTGCGCAGCTGCTTGTCAAAGGTAATCCGGACTTCCTGCGCGGGGTGAAGATATGCCTCCCGCACATAGTCCACCAGCACCACCGGACGCAAGAGATTCACCGTCATTTCCCGGTACATATCGTTCAACAGTCCGCTCCTCGTGGTCTCCAGCCCGGTCGGATCCCCGGCCATCAGCTGTTCACACAGGATTTTCGGAATGCTCTGGCTTCTTTTGGAAATCAGACTGCCGACCTTCGTCTTGCATTCCAGCTTGATCACTTTGTCGCTGAAATTGTAAATACGGATGCGGTACTTATCACGGTTCTGATTGCCGTCCAGCTTGTCGAACAGCGCGTCATTGAACACCGTGTCAAAATACAGGCTGCGAATATGATATTCGTTATATTCGTCCCCGTTCGGATCCCGCTCCAGCAGCTGATCCAGAATCCCGCTCAGCACATAATACTGCTCTTCATTGATGAAGTACTTCAGCTCGTGCCGGAGCGGCAAGGTATTCATTGCCACAATTATGCCCCCGCTTCCGTCTGGCACGCCACCAGCGTCGCGTCGTGAACACCCTCGACATTCAGCACGCTCGCTACCAGATCCTGCTTGCTGTCCAGACGCACTTCCACAGTCATTTCCGCGCCGCTGCGGGTCACGGTCTTGGAGCGCAGTCTGCGCTGCTTCACGGTACGGCGAAGCAACTGGGTAATCTCCTGCTCGGCATAGTCGTCATAGTGCACCACCAGCAGATACGCGTTGTTCCGGCTCAGATGCACAAAGCTCATCACAAACAGAATCACGCTGATCACCAGCACAACCATCAGCGCGTGAACATATAATTCCGCGCCCAGCAAAATACCCATCGTCAGCGCCCAGAACATGTACGCCGTGTCCATCGGATCCTTGACGGCCGTCCGGAACCGGACGATGCTCAGCGCGCCGACCATACCCATGCTCAGCGCGATATCACTCTTGATGCACATGACCACCGGCGTGGTGATCAGCGTCAGCATCATCAGGGTCAGCGCGAACGTCGGGCTGTACAGCACGCCGCGGTAGCAGCGCTTGTACACAAACGCGATAATCAGCCCGACCAGGCATCCCATCAGCAGCCCGATCAGGATTTTCCACGGAGTCAGGCTGATAAACTGATTGGTAAAATATTCGCTCAAACTGGATTCGTTTTTCAGCACGCTGCTGATACTCTGGGTAGCGGTGGTGGTCTCCATTGGTATTCCCCTCCTGTGTCTATTTTCGATTAAATCGCGTCCGCAGGCATCTCCGGCTTCTCGCCGAAATATTCAACCATTTGCGCGTCCGTCAGTTCAAATGTTTCCTGAAGCATTTCCCAAAGAAGCGTCGGTCTCTTCCGGATCACATTCCGCAGGCGTTCCACGCGCTTCTCCCAGTATCGGTAGGCGCCATCCACCGTGGTCGGCACCTCCTCAATCACCATCTTGTCGTTTTCCTCGCCCCATCTGGCCCAGTGCAGTTCCATTTCCGGAGTGATTTCCTCAACCAGCGGTTCCAGTACATTCAGCATGTATTCCGTCGTAAAGGTCTGGAATATATCGCCCATCTTCCGCAGAAATTTGTCCTTGTATTCCGGCACCTTGAGCAGCGTCCGGAAGATGGTATTGTCGATGTTCTGCTGACCCATGCCCTTTTCTTTCGTATAGCTCTTCGGGCTGTTAAAGGAAGACATGAACAGGCCGTAGTCCGCGTCGTACCAGATCCATCTCCACTTTCCGTCCGTCCCCCGCCAGCGGTAGAACCGGGTATTACCGATATCGCTGTTCCCGACGAACATTTCCAACGCCATGTACTCAAACAGATTGTCCACATCCACATTGTCGAGGATGTACTGCAAATCCTCGGGATTGTTGACAGGGTCGCTGTTTTTGATCTTCTTGACCATCGCCTTGTACGCCTTGTTGCTTCCGTATTTCACGGAACCGGACGCCTGCAGAATGTCAAACTGGTCCGCCTCGTCAAATGTCTTGCCTTCATGCTGCGCCACAAAGAATTTGTCCACGCGCTCACGAAGATTCATATGCCCCCAGTATACACCGTTCAGATACACTGCCACCGGACGCCAGGCCTGATGAATCACCGTCGTACCGTATGCGTCCAGCAGCCGGCTCTCGAATCCGTCCTGCAGTCTCGTCCACATGGAGTCGTTTCCGCTGTTTCTCAGCACAAAGCTCTTGTATTCGGTGTACTCCCGGTCTTCAAACAGCTTCGCGGCGAATGTCTTCGCGCCATACAGGCTTTTCGCGCGGAATTTCATGCTCTTCTGCGGCATATCCAGGCTGTAGTCGCCCATCAGACTGAACTGTGCCCCCTGGCTGATCAGCTGAGTCCCGTCCACATCATAGATTTCGACATGGCACTCAAACCGGGCGCCGGAGTCCTTCACAGCGCGATAGGTGGAATTCTTGAACGGCAACTGACCCGCAGCCTCCTTGATGATGTCACCATCCGCCAGCATGCCGGTTTCCTCGTCCCACAGATTATCCGGATCGCTCACCACCGACACAACAGCCAGCGTATGATAAGTATTGATCAGGAATGTGCCGGTCAGAATCTCGCTTTCCTTCAGGTTCGGGTCTGCCGGGAAAGCTCTCGCGCGAAGCACCGTCGTAAAGTTCAGCTCAATCCGTTCCCCATTATACGGGGTGTCCGTAGTCTCCGGATCGGATCCGTCCGTCGTATAGTATACCTGGGTGCCGTCCGGGATGGTGAATTCCACATAGGTTGTGGAATAATACAGCCCCGGTTCCGTCGTGAATGCCGGCGCGTCGGCGTATCCGGAAAATCCGGTCCCGTTCTGGGCAAACGGGGTCGGCGTGTCATAATAAAAAAAGCCCGACATCCCCAGGGTCCGGCCGTAGGAGACATCGGTTCGCTGTTCCGGCAGGATCACCTTGTCCAGAATCCGTCCTTCCGGGTCTGACAGGCAGATGGTTTCACAACCCAGCCGGCTGATTTTAAAGCTGGCCCGCAGCACGCTCGTATCGGTGGAACCTCTTGTGCCGTCACACAGCACAATCTTGTACTCTCCCGGAGCGATCGTCGTACCCTGCGGAAACTGCCATTTCCTGGCCCGCGTCAGCCGATCGCTGAGTCCGTACCCGCTCAGATCCACCGTCTCTGAGGAGGAATTATACAGTTCAATCCAGTCCGTGTTTCCCTGTCCGGGATACGGCTCAATGGAATCGTTGGACGCCAGCACCTCGCTGATGTAGACGCCTGTCTTATTCATCGCGCGCAGGTTCACATCCATCTGATTCATGCCCTGCGTATTGTTAGGCAGTCCGGGCGTTGCGGTCGTGAATACCTGCATTCCGCCGCTTTCATTCCGGCCGTAGCTGCAGTCTTCCGCCAGATTGTCAATCATCACACGGTCCACCACATGTCCGCGGCTGTCGCACAGCACAATCGTCTCATGTTCGGCGCTGATCCGGAAATTGGTGTGCGGAACGCCGCTTGACGCCTCCACCTTATCCTTTCCGGAGCAGAACACGACATAATACCCGTATGCGGGAATCGTGGCTCCGGAGGGAAACCGCCACTTCAGCGGTTTGCCTTCGTTATCGCTCAGCGCGTACTGATCCAGGCTGATCGTCTGCCCGGTGGTATTGTAAATCTCCACCCAGTCACTCAGCTCGTCATCCTCGTCCCTCAGCCCGGTCAGCGCGTCCGCCATCACCTCGTTGATCACCAGCGCGCCGCTGGTCACGGTGATGCTTTCCCGGTAAGCCTGATGACCTGCTTCGGTATTTTCGTATCCGGGGCTGAAATAGGTCACCACCTGATACTCGTCCCCGATCAATGCCCAGCTTTCATCAGACCCCATAATAGGATACTTCGTGCTGTCAATCAGATACGCGTTCGGATCAAACAGATATACCGTCTCCCCGACGCTGGAAAGTTTAAATTTCGCGTGATACGGTTCACCGATCACGGTCTTGTTCGTGTTCGTGCAGAAAACCACCACACGCCCGTCCGCCGGCAGCGTCACATCCGGAAACAGGAAGCGGATCTGATCCTCCCGGTCGCTCAGTCCGAGTCCGTTCAGGTTGATCGGCTCGTCGCTGTTGTTCCAGATTTCAACCCAGTCGCTGTAGTTTCCGTCTTCATCGGTTACGGCGCTCCGGTTGGATGGCATGACCTCGCTGATCCGCAGTCCGGAGTACATGCTCACCAGGCGGGTGCCGGTTCCGGTCTCCCCGTCTTCCGTGGCAATCGTATAAGTCGCCCGTCTCAGCGGCTCCTTGGGCGTAATCAGCACAATCAGAGCGATCAACGCCACGAACACGCCCAGCAGGATAAAATTCAGTTGTTTCTTTCTCCGGCGCGTCTTCGCGGCACGGGAAGCCGAACGGCGTCCCTGCATTCCGCCGGTGGAATTTTCCTCTGCCATTCAGCTTCCTCCTTTCAGTTTCAAATCCCGCTTATGATACCATACTTCAACCGTTCACGCAAGCAGAGCCGGAAACCTTGTTCCGCCTGATTTTACATAAACAATTCACGGATATCCTTCTCACTGAGCGCGCTCAGCCCGGTCTCTCCGGGAGTGATCAGCCGGTCAAACAGCGCTTTCTTCCGTTCCCCGAGCTCAACCACTTTTTCCTCAATGCTGTCCGCCGTCACCAGACGGAATACATCCACCTTCTTCATCTGCCCGATCCGGTGCGCGCGGTCCGTCGCCTGATCCTCCGTAGCGGGATTCCACCACGGATCATAGTGAACCACCACATCCGCTCCGGTCAGATTCAGTCCGGAGCCTCCCGCGCGCAAACTGATCAGGAATACATCTGCCCCGCCCTGATTGAATTCCTCCGTCAGTGTCAGCCGTTCTCCCGCGGGGGTATCCCCGTCCAGATACATCACCTTCAGCCCGAGATTTTCAATCTTCGGTCGCAATAGCTTGAGCATGGAGGTGAACTGACTGAAAACAAGCACCCTCCGTCCCGCCGAAATCAAATTCGGCAGCATTTCCAGCAGCATGTCTTCCTTTCCGCTCCCGCCGTCGTACCCGTCCATCACAAGGCGCGGATCACAGCAAACCTCCCGCAGCTCGGTGATGGCGGCCAGAATCTCCATCCGGCTTCCGTTCACGCCTTTTTCATCCAGCACCCGGCTGACTTTCGGGCGCAGGCGTTCCATCGCCGCCTGATACACAGCATGCTGCTCCGCGGTCATGGCAGCGGTCAGCCGGGTCTCGATTTTGTCCGGCAGTTCGGACAATACATCCTGCTTCAGTCTCCGGGTCAGAAACGGTCGGATCCGCCTGCGCAGATCTTCGCTGTTCAACCCGTCCTGATAGCGGCGCAGGAAAGCGGAATATGCCGGAAGATATCCGGGCAGCACAAAGTCAAAAATACTCCAAAGCTCTCCGACCCCGTTCTCCATCGGTGTCCCGGTCAGTGCAAACCGGCTGTCCGCTCTGAGCCTCTTCACGGCCGCGGCGGCCATACTTCCGGCATTCTTGATATTCTGCGCCTCATCCAGAATGACAAACCGGAAATCAAACTGATCAATCTGGTCAATATCCCTGCGAATCAGCGGGTAACTGGTAATCACCACGTCCACATCACCGTGCGCGGTCACATGTTCCCACATTTTTTCCCTTTGAGCGACTGTGCCGGCGATTACCTGCGCGCTCATTTCCGGCGCGAACCGTCTGATTTCGCTCAGCCAGTTATATGTCAGACTTGTCGGCGCCACAATCAGGCTGGTCCTCTTCGCGTCCGCCGTTGATTTCAGCAGGGCGATCACCTGCACGGTCTTGCCCAGCCCCATGTCATCCGCCAGCACGCCGCCCATCTTCATCCGGTCCAGCCCGTACATCCACTCATATCCGCGTTCCTGATAGTCCCGGAGCGGAAGCCCGGTGTCCGGCGCCTTTTCGGGACGGATTTCCCCGTTCAATTCCTTTTCCGCGCGAATCACTTCATCATCCGCGTCCAGCGCGACGCCTTCCGCCGCCAGCAGTCTCGTCAGATATCCGACACGGTACGCTTTCAGCACCAGCGCGTCCCGGTCGACCTGCGCGCCGTCCCGGCGCGCGGCCTCCACCATGGACTCCGCAGGCTCCTTCCATTCTTCAAGATCGGCCAGATTCAGAATGGTTCCGTCCTTCAATCGGTAATACTGCCGGCTCTCCCTCAGCGCTTCCAGAACGCCCAGAATCTCATCCGTCGGCTCGCCGTCAATCTCCAGTCCGGCCAGCAAGGTTCCTTTTTCCATCTTCAGGGTTCCGCGAAGCCCGGGTCTCCGGTTATACATCCGGCGGAAATCCCGGCTCAGAAACACCTGGCTCACCTGTCCCAGCGCCCGCACGCCCTCGCTGAAAAAGCGATACAGCGCGTCCGGCTCCCTCAGCCGGATCACATCTTTGGAAACCCGGAATCCGGCGGATTCCAGAATGTCCAGCACCGCGTGCTCCCCCTCCGCGTCGCGCAGCAGAAGCTTTTCTCCCTTCTGCAGGGTGATTTTCTCCCGGTCAATGGAAAAAGGATTCAGTTCCGTCTCGCCGTACGCAAAAATAACTTTCCCGGTCACGCTCATTCCGTCCCGATCCAGATATACCCGGGTCTCAAGCGGCCGGCGCACCAGCATCGCGCGCAGTTCCGCGCTCATCTCCACGGCGCATCTGCGTTTCAGATACGGCAGCACTTCGCCCACGGCCACCTCCGTATCATTCAGGCTGTAATCCATCATCACGCGCCCGTCTGTTTGCTTTTCATTCAGAAAACGGAACAGCGCGCGCTGTTCTTCTGGAACCACGCTCACGCCTGCAGCGGAAATCGCGTACTCACATCCCCGGGTCAGCGGCCGGATTCCTTCCGGCATATGGGCGGTCAGACGCAATCCCCGGGTCATCAGATGACATTCCACCCGGATATTCAGCGGCGTCTCCGGAATCTGCCTGCAGGCAATCATCTCCCCTTCCGGACTCATCACCCGGAACGGTGTATTTCTCAGCGCTTCCAGAAGGTCCATTTCGATCATCTCCGGCACGCGCATCATCCGTGCGTCCGTGCCGGCCGGAAGCTTATTCAGGATCTCGCCGACCGAAACCATACGATTTAAAATGTTAAGAATTTTCTTGTCTCTGTCCCGGAACCGCATGATCCCCGGCTCGAATACAAATTTACTTTGGAATTCCAGCGTCGTCCCGTCCCTCCAGGCGCGAATGAATTCCGAAATATCCTTGACCACATACCATTTCTTCTCGCCGATGCGCAAGCCGACGCGAGGACTTTCTTCACGCGAATCCGTTTTACCGGGAATCAGGGTCACTTCCAGACGCAGATTGCCCTCCTCAGGCATCTCCCGGTCAATCATTCCGGTCAGCGCTTCCCCCATCGCGGGTGCCTCCCGCATGAGCTGCATCTCCCGTTCATCGATCTCCGGTCGTTCCATGGTTCGTTCCCCCTCTCCTGGTGTTTCCAACTTTATTACTTTCTCTTTTCCCGCTTCTTTTTCCTCTTCTTTTTCCAAATTATTCGGACATAAAAAGGGCCGTTCCGTTTCCGGAACGGCCCCGCTTTACGGGAATTATTCGGCATTCGCCATCTTCCGATAGCTTTCCATCCGGACCTTCGCGTCCTCTTCCTGCTGCACAAACAGCTTGGCAGCGGCTTCGGGGAACTGCTGGGCCAGAGAGGTGTACCGGACCTCGCCCTTCAGGAATTCCTGATAATCGCCGGTCGGCTCCTTGCTGTCGACGGTCATCGGATGCTCCAGGGTCGGGTTGTAGCGATACAGCTGCCAGTAGCCGCACTCGACAGCCTTCTTGATTTCGGCCTGCGCCTTGCCCATGCCGCCCTTGGCCTTCAGGCCGTGGTTAATGCAGGGCGCGTACGCGATGATCAGGCTCGGGCCGTCATAGGCTTCCGCCTCGATCATGGCCTTCAGCACCTGCTGCGGATTGCTCATGGCGACCTGCGCCACATACACATATCCGTAGCTCATGGCCATCATGCCCAGATCCTTCTTCTTGGTGCGCTTGCCGGCCGCCGCGAACTTCGCCACGGAACCGGTGGGCGTCGCCTTGGAGGCCTGGCCGCCGGTGTTGGAATACACTTCGGTGTCGAGCACCAGAATATTGACATCCTGGTTCTGCGCCAGCACATGGTCCACGCCGCCGTATCCGATGTCGTAGGCCCAGCCGTCGCCGCCGAAGATCCAGATGCTCTTCTTCGTCAGCAGATCTTTATTGTCCAGCACATACTGGCAATGCTCGCCGATGAAGTCGCCCTTTTCGATCTCCGCCACCAGCTTTTCACCGGCCGTGCGGGAAATCTCGGCATTGTTCATGTTTTCCAGCCATTCCTTCGCCGCGGCGCGCTTCTCTTCGCTCTTGGCATTCTCGGCGATCATCGTGATCTCCTCGGCCAGCTTGGCGCGGCGCTGCTGGGTCGCCAGGTTCATACCGAAGCCGAACTCGGCGTTGTCTTCGAACAGGCTGTTGGACCACGCCGGTCCGAAGCCCTTCTCATTGGTGGTATAGGGGCAGGTCGGGGCGGAACCGCCGTAAATGGAGGAGCAGCCCGTCGCGTTCGCCACGATCATCCGATCGCCGAACAGCTGTGTCACCAGCTTGACATACGGAGTCTCGCCGCAGCCGGCGCACGCGCCGGAGAACTCGAACAGGGGCTTCAGCGCCTGGCTGTTCTTCACGGTACCCTTGTTGGTAATCTTGCTCGCCACTTCCGGCACCGTCATCGCATACTCCCAGTTGGCTTCCTGACCGCGCTGAGAATCCAGCGGCTTCATGATCAGGGCTTCCTTGCCTTCCTTGCCGTGCAGCGGGCAGACATCCACGCAGTTGCCGCAGCCGGTGCAATCCAGCGGGCTGACCTGCATGCGATACTTCATACCCTTGAACTCGGCACCTGTTGCCGGCTTGGTCTCGAAGCCTTCGGGCGTCTCGACGTCACCTTCGACATAGATCGGACGGATGCAGGCGTGCGGGCAAACCATGGAGCAGTTGCCGCACTGAATGCAGTTCGCCATCTGCCACTCAGGCACAAACACCGCGATACCGCGCTTCTCGAACTTGGTGGTTCCGGTGGGCACGATGCCGCGCGGATCCAGCTTGCTCACAGGCAGCTTGTTGCCTTCCTGAGCCAGCACCGGCGCGATGAATTCATCGTAATATTCATTGGTACCGGGCACCTTCGCGGGCACAGCGCCCTCGGTCGTGGTCGCCCAGTCTTCCGGAATCTTCACTTCCACCAGACCGCTCACCGCGGCGTCGATGGCGGCGAAGTTCATCTTCACGACGTCCTCGCCCTTCTTGCCGTAGGAAGCAACGACCTTTTCCTTCATGTACTTGTCAGCATCCTCGTACGGGATGATGTCGGCCAGCTTGAAGAAAGCCGCCTGCATGGTGGTGTTGGTGCGTCCGCCCATGCCGACCTTGCGGGCCAGATCAATCGCATCGATGATGTAGAACTTCGCGTGCTTCTTCGCCAGCTTGTTCTTCATGCTCGCGGGCAGCCGCTCATTCAGTTCCTCGGGGCTCCACTGGCAGTTCAGCAGGAAGGTGCCGCCGTCACGCAGCGGGGTCACCATATCGTACATGGTCACATACGCCGGGTTGGAGCAGCTGATGAAGTCCGCCACGTCAATCAGATACGGGCTCTGAATCGGCGTGTCGCCGAAGCGCAGGTGGCTGATGGTCAGGCCGCCGCTCTTCTTGGAGTCATAGAAGAAGTAAGCCTGAGCGTACTTCTCAGTGTGATCACCGATGATCTTGATGGAGTTCTTGTTGGCGCCGACGGTACCATCGGAGCCCAGGCCGTAGAACATGCAGGCACTGGTGCCGGCAGGCGCGGCGGCGAAGGTCTCGCCCAGCTTCAGGCTGGTGTTGGTCACATCGTCATCGATACCAACGGTGAAGTGATTCTTCATTTCGCCATCCAGGTTGTCGAACACAGCCTTCACCATGGTGGGGGTGAATTCCTTGCTGCCCAGACCATAGCGGCCGCCCACGACCTTGATGTCGCTGCGTCCGGCTTCCGCCAGCGCCGCGCACACGTCGAGGTACAGCGGCTCGCCCAGGGAACCGGATTCCTTCGTCCGGTCCAGCACGGCGATCTTCTTGACCGTCTCGGGCATGGCCTTCATCATGTACTCCACGGAGAACGGGCGATACAGGTGAACCTTCAGAATACCAACCTTTTCACCGCTCTCAAGCATCTTGTTCACGGTCTCATGCGCCACATCGCAGCTGGAGCCCATGGAGATGATGATCTTTTCCGCGTCCGGAGCGCCTTCGTACTGGAAGGGCTTGTACACGCGGCCGGTCAGCTTCGCGACCTGATCCATGCACTCTTCCACAATCGCGGGCACCGCCAGATAGAACTTATTCCCGGCTTCACGGCCCTGGAAGTAGATATCACTGTTCTGGGCAGTACCGGCCTGATGCGGATGTTCGGGATTCAGCGCGCGGGCACGGAACTCGGCCACCTTGTCCCACGGTACCAGGTCCTTGATCTCTTCGTAGCAATTCTTGGTGTCGATCGCGTCGATCTTCTGAATCTCGTGACTGGTCCGGAAACCGTCGAAGAAGTGCAGGAAGGGCACGGAGCTCTTCAGCGTCGCCAGATGGGCCACCAGGGCCATATCATGGGCTTCCTGAACGGAGTTGGACGCCAGCATGGCGAAACCGGTCTGGCGGCAGGCCAT
>Ga0065709_1029326_pt1 | contig 32596 bp, 25 predicted proteins | sample Hoacrofraction14_2_FD_59096 | JGI IMG/M metagenome (GOLD analysis project Ga0065709, IMG submission 59096) | Hoatzin crop microbial communities from Cojedes, Venezuela, sample from fiber fraction 14 v1 | ecosystem: Host-associated > Birds > Digestive system > Esophagus > Crop | place: Venezuela...
GGCCCGCGCCGCCGCCTTCGCGCCTGTACTCGCGCCCTGCGGGTGCGTCGCCGCCTTCGCGTCTGCACTCGCGCCCTGGGCCCGCGCCGCCGCCTTCGCACCTGTACTCGCGCCCTGCGCGCGTGCGTCAGCGGCGCGAGCGGGGGGATTCTTAACGATGATTATTTTTAAAGGATCAGGGGCGAAGTTTTGTTGACATAGTGTACCTCGCACATTAAAATTAGATAGCAATTAAAAGGGAGTACAGATTATTAATAAGAAAAAACTGATTTAAACAAGATAATAATGCGTAATGCACAGTAAAGGGGAAGCTGAGCAGATGAAAGGGGCCGAAGGCGCGGCGGTTATGGCCGCCGAGATGCACAGGGGGACTGTCGTCCTCCTTACCCTTCTGTGCCTTGACGAGCCCTGCTACGGCTACGCCTTGAGCGAGCGCCTTTTGGAGCGGGGCGTTAAGGCGGAGGGAAATACGCTCTATCCGCTGCTGCGGCGCCTGGCTTCGCAGGGCTTCCTGGAAGCTTCTTGGGATACTTCGGCCGCGAAGCCGCGCAAGTACTACTCGATCACCGAGGAGGGGAAGCGGCTGCGCGAGGAGCTCCTTAGGGAGTGGGACAGCCTCGCGGACTGCGTGAACGGGTGCAGGGGAGATAAGTAGAGGCCTTCTTTGCGGCTGCGGGAGAGCTTTTGCGCAGGCCGAAGGCGCCGCCGGGATTTTGCAGGGCGGCGAAGCGCGGGGTAAGTCTTCGCGGGCGAAAGGCATTGCAGAACGCTTTGCGCGGCGTGGCGTTGAAGGCTGAAGGGCTTAGGGGAAACGCTGGAATAAGCATTTTCCGAATGTGCGGGATTAATGATATTTAGCTGACGAGGGGACGCGGATTGATGAAGCAGAGGATTGCCGCATACGTCGAGAGGGCGGTAGGGCACGTGCCCGCGGGGTACAGGCCGGCGCTGAGGCGGCAGCTTAAGGATTTGATATATTCGATGCTTGAGGATTTCACCGAGGGCGACAAGCCGAGGATGAGCGACGTCTACTGCGTGCTCGACGCGCTCGGCGACCCGAAGGAGGTCGGGCAGAACCTTTTGGACGAATACGTCAGCGTGAGGAAGGAGCGCGTGAGGCGACTCAAGATAATTGCCCAGGCGGGGCTTATCGTGAGCTATGCGGCGGCGGCCGTGCTCGTCGTCGGCGGGATCGCGGCGCTTGCCTTCGGAATGACCGACGCGGCGCCGATGCTCGTGCCCGGGTGCGGCGCGGGGCTGTTCGCGCTGGCGCTTAGGACCTTCGTGCCCGGCTTTTTGACGGGCGACTTGAAAGAACTCGTGATGACCGAAATCGCAGCCTCGCGGCGCGGCAGGGCTGCAAGGCACAGGACATAAAAAGATGGTGAAAGCATGCCCTGCACAGGATTTCGGCCTTCGCCTCCGCTGCAAGGCACAGGACATAAAAAGATGGTGAAAGCATGCCCTGCGCAGGATTTCGGCCTTCGCCTTCGCTGCAAGGCGCAGGACATAAAATGATGGTGAAAGCATCCCCTGTACAGGATTTCGGCCTTCGCCTCCGCTGCAAGGCAAAGGACATAAAATGATGGTGAAAGCTCCCGCTTCGGCGGGAGTTTTCGCTGCCTGGGCGGAAAGAGCAGGCGGCAGAGGAGCATAACGGAACGTAATATTGTCTCGGCAGGGTGCACGAAAAATCCAGAGCGATTTTCGTGCATTTTTCCGTCTGTTTGTATCCACGGATACATTGTTAGACTTCTTTCACGCGGCAGGGGCGCCAGTACCCGCAGGCGGGAGCCGACAGCCGGTTTTGTCTCTGCCGCGACTAAACGGGGATTAGGCAAAGAGGGGGATTATGGACGGAATTAGAGCGGACAAGGTGCAGGCGGCGCGGCTTGAGAGGCAGGCGCGGCTGAAGGAAGAGCTGCTGGCGGCGCTGCCGCAGGACGGAGAAATCAGCGACGACGAGGTCAGGCGGGCGGCGGTGCGGGTGGTCATGGACGAGCATCGGCGGGGCTTTTTGACGGTTATGGAGCGGACGGAGCTGTGCGGCTGGCTTTTTGCGACGGTGCGCGGGCTCGGAGTCCTGCAGACGTTAGTCGACGACGATGACGTCAGCGAAATCATGGTCAACGGGAAGGACGACGTATTCTGCGAGCGCAGAGGGGAAATGCAGCGCTGGAGCGGGTCATTTTCAAGCGAAGAGGAGCTGATGGACACGGTGCGCCAGATCGCGGGAAGGTGCGACCGGACGGTCAACGCGCAGAGCCCGATAGTGGACGCGCGGCTGCCTGACGGAAGCCGCGTGAACGCAGTAGTCGCGCCCGCGGCCATAAACGGCCCGATCCTGACGATAAGGAAGTTCCCGAAGGACGCGCTGCTCATGGAGGCGCTCATCGCGAACGGGGCGGTCAGCAGGGAGGCGGCGGAATTTTTGAGGGAGCTTGTCGAGCGGCGGTACTCGATATTGATAGGCGGCGGGACATCCGCGGGGAAGACGACTTTCCTCAACGCGCTCTCGGCATTTATTCCGAAGGGCGAGAGGATAATAACGATCGAGGATACGGCCGAGCTTTCGCTGCAGGGAGTGCCTAATTTGGTGCGGCTCGAAGCGAAGGCGGCTAACATCGAGGGCACGGCGGAGGTGACGATGCGCGACCTCATAAAGTCGAGCCTCCGGATGCGGCCGGACAGGATCGTCGTCGGCGAGGTCAGGGGCGGCGAGGCCGTGGATTTGCTTCAGGCCTTGAACACGGGGCACGACGGAAGCCTTTCGACCATCCATGCCAACTCGGCCGAGGACATGCTCTCCCGCCTTGAGATGATGGTCCTTATGGCATTTCCGCTTCCCCTTCCCGCTATAAGGCGGCAGATAGCCTCGGGGGTAGAGGCGCTCGTTTACTTAAAGAGAATCCGCGGCGGAAGGCGGCTCGTGACGGAAATCGCGGAGATAGAAGGCATGGACGGCGATGCGGTAAAAATAAATACCCTTTTCGCGCTCGACGGCCGCGGCGGGCTTGTGCGGACTGGGGAACTGAGGCATGCGGAGAAGTTTGGGGCGTGAAGGCCGTTAGGCGCGGGCAGCATTCGGAGGAAGCCAGTGATTGAGGAACGCGGATAAGCCGGGGGCGAAAGGTCAAGGCCTGCTCTGTGGCAGGCCGGCAAACGTCGGGGATCCTAGGCACGCGGAGAAGCCAAGGCGGTGAAAGAGGTGAGCTGCCCGCCCTCGTCGTAGCCGACGTATACGATCCTAGGCGCGCGGAGAAACCAAGGCGGTGAAAGGGAGGTTTTTATGGAGGCGGCGGGCAGGAGACTTTCGGGAAGCAGAGCAGGCTTTTTAAAGCAGCTATTGGCCGCGGCGTGGCCTGCCGCCGCGGAGTGGGCGGCAATAGCGGCCGCGCTTGACTTTCTTTTTTACAGGAAGCCTGCGATGATGCTGCTTCTCCTGCCGGCCGGAATTTTCTACATAAGGCTCAGGAACGAGGGGAAAAGGCGCGCCCGGGAGCGTGCGCTGACGGCTCAGTTCAGGTCGTTTCTGAGAAGCCTTGAAGTGTCGCTGAGGGCAGGGTTTTCGCCGGCGCGTGGGTTTCGGGAGGCGGCGCACGACCTTGAGGCGCAGTACGGGGAAAAGGCGGAGCTGGTCAGGGAGCTTTCGAAGGTCAACGCGAAGGCGGCCTTGAAAGTGCCCGTGGAAAAGGCATTTTCTGAATATGCGGAGGGCTGCGGGGTAGAGGACATAAGGGATTTCGCGGCGGTCTTTTCGCAGGCGTGCCGGATGGGCGGGCAGATGACTTCGATCATCGGGTCTTGTGCGCGGACGATCGGCGGAAAGCTCGATGTCGAGGCCGAAATCGAGAGCACGGTGGCCGCAAAAAAGTACGAGCAGGCGATTATGAGCGTGATGCCCTGCGGGATACTAGCCTATCTGAACCTTGTGTCGCCGGGCTTTCTGGACGTCATGTACACGACGGAGCTGGGGACGGCGGTGATGACGCTTTGTCTTGTCTGCTACGGCGGGGCGGTCGTCTGGGGGCGGAAGATGGCCGAGGTCGAAGTGTGAGGCGATACAAGCAGGCTCTAGCCGCTGTGCAGCACAAGGCGCAGGCGGTGGATTCGGGGGACTTGTCCGGGGGGGCAGCGGGGACGGGAAGGCGAACGCCGCTGTATCGACGGGGGAAACTACGCAGCATGGGGGGAAGCTGCCGCGATGGCTGGATTGACAGCGGCAATGGCGCCGCTAACTAGCAGGCTAACGGAGGGGATATGGGGGAACTTGCGGTATATGCCGCCGTGCCGCTGATTTTCGCGGCACTCTGCATAAGGTGCAGGGGCGGGCTTTCGAAGTGTTCGGGATTTTTGAAGGAGAGGTGCTTTTCGCAGCTGCCGGTGAGCCGGCGCCTCATTTCGCGATGCCTGATGATAGTGCTTGCGGCGGATGCCCTGGCGGCCGCGGTCTGCATCAAGGAAGGGCAGGAGGACACGGCGCGGCAGGGCTACCTCGTGCGCGACGGCCTCGGCGGCATAAGCTACGAGACTGAGCTGAAGTTCGACGACGGCGAAAATGAAGGAACGGTGACGCTTGAGGTCGAGCCCGTGAAGTACACGGCTGAAGAAGCCGCCGAGATCCTTCAGGCCGCCGCCGCGGAAGCCTTTGACAGGTGCCTCGCCGGGCAGGACCCGCTTGAAGTAAGGGCGGATTTGAATTTTGTCGAAAGCTCCGAGGAATATCCCGTGGACTTCTTTTTCATAACGGGCGACAGCGAAGCCGTCGGCTGGGACGGGACTCTTTCGGACGCGCTGCCCGAGGAGGGAACCGAGGTCGAAATAGCCCTCGAAGCTAGGTTCGGCGGCGAAACTGAAGAGGAACTGCAGGAGGAGGGCATTTTCAAAAAAATGACCGTCGTCGTCTATCCGAAGGCAGCGACGGAAGAGGAAGCGCTGCGGCGCGAAATCCGGGACGCGGTCGGCTCGGAGGACGCCGCGTCAGAGCGGGTCTCCCTGCCCGACAGCGTAGGCGGAAAGGCGGTCGAGTGGTCTAAGGCGTCGGCGTCGTCGGGAGCGACGGTCCTTTTCCTCGGAGTCGCGGCGGCGGTGTTCCTGCTGCTTTCGCAGCAGGGGAGGCAGGAGCGGAAAAAGCAGGCCAGGCGGGAAGAACTGATGCGCGGATACCCCGCGCTGATAAGCAAGCTCGTGCTCTACCTCGGGGCGGGCGTCAGCGTAAGGAACGCGTTCATCATGATGGGGGAGGGGTATGCAAAAAGCCTTCAGGCGGGCGGCAGGACGAGTCCCGCGCTTGAGGAAGCGGCGATATGCGCGGCGGAGCTGAGGAAGAACCTGCCGGAGGAGGGCGTGTACCTGCGCTTCGGCGAGAGGACCGGCCTGCCGCACTACCGTACGCTGGCATCGCTGCTCGTCCAGAACCTCAAGCGCGGCAACGGGGCTATGCTTGCCATGCTTGAAAATGAAGCGGCCGAGGCCTTCGACGAAAGGCGCAAGGAGGCGCGCGCCAGGGGCGAGAAAGCGGGGGCGAAGCTGGTATTCCCCATGCTGGTCATGTTCGGGATAATACTCGTGATCTGCGTCGTGCCTGCCTTTACCACGATGTGAGCCGACGCGGGCAATCCTCGGGGCCTTGACCGCATGGCGGAGGCGTGCCGGCGCCGGGCGGGCCCGACCCTACAGGCGGCCGGACTTGCCCGCATGGGCGGGGGCGTATCGCCAAGGTATCGTGCACGGACGGGCGCGGCCGGACTTGCCCGCATGGTCGGGGGCGGTGAGAGCCCCGCCTCTCGGCCCGGGGCCTCGCCCGCGTCGCGGCGGGGGGTAAAAACTCACGCCGATGGAGCGGCGGCGCATGAGGCCCGGCAGGCCTCGGAATTGCGCCGGCCGAAGCTCCATATCACCGCCTCGAAAATGCGTCAAGTAGAAATAAGCTATTTTTGAAAAGGCGATTATTGTGCAAAATTAACTGTTGCGGCTTACTCAATCTTGCGTTACCATCGGAATACACGCACAATATCTTGTGCATCACAGGAATTTCATGGTAAATATTGCGCAGCGCGCGGCGCCAGGCGCATAGAGTAAGGGGAGCGCAGCTATGAACATTATCAAGAGAAGCGGCAAGGAAATGGAGTTCGACGGCGACAAGATCATCGCCGCTATCGAGAAGGCCAACAACGAGGTAGCCGCCAACAGGCGTCTTTCGGACGGGACCATCAAGGACATCGAGAAGGACGTCGAGGACAGCTGTAAGACCATGACGCGCGCGGCCAATGTCGAGGAAATCCAGGACATGGTCGAGGACGGGATCATGAAGGCGGGCAACTACGAAGTCGCCCGCAAGTACATAACCTACAGGTACAAGCACGCCCTTATCCGTCAGTCGAACACGACCGACGAGAAGATCATGAGCCTCATCGAGTGCGACAACGAAGAGGTCAAGCAGGAGAATTCCAACAAGAACCCGACCGTCAACTCCGTCCAGCGCGACTACATGGCGGGCGAGGTCAGCCGCGACATCACGCGCCGTTTCCTGCTTCCCGAGGACATAGTCAGGGCGCACGAGGAAGGGATCATCCACTTCCACGACACCGACTATTACGCGCAGCACATGCACAACTGCTGCCTGGTCAACCTTGAGGACATGCTCCAGAACGGCACCGTCATTTCCGAGACGATGATCGAGAAGCCGCACAGCTTCGCGACCGCCTGCAACATCGCGACCCAGGCGATAGCCCAGATAGCCAGCTCGCAGTACGGCGGACAGAGCATCACGCTTTCGCATCTCGTGCCCTTCGTCGAAGTGAGCCGCCAGCGCTTCCGCAAGGAAGTCCGCCAGGAGTTCGCCGACATCGGCATGGACGCGACCGAGGAGCAGATCAACGACATAGCCGAGATGCGCGTGAAGAAGGAAATCAACCGCGGCGTCCAGGTGATCCAGTACCAGGTGATCACCCTCATGACGACCAACGGCCAGGCTCCGTTCATAACGGTTTTCATGTACCTCGACGAAGTGCCTGAAGGCAGGCTCCGCGACGACCTCGCGATGGTCATCGAGGAAATGCTCCACCAGAGGATCCAGGGCGTGAAGAACGAGAAGGGCGTGTGGATCACGCCGGCGTTCCCGAAGCTCATCTACGTCCTTGACGAGGACAATGCCCGCGAGGGTTCGAAGTACTACTATCTGACGAAGCTTGCCGCCGAATGCACCGCGAAGCGCATGGTTCCGGATTACATTTCCGCGAAGAAGATGCGCGAGTACAAGAACGGCGACGTATATCCCTGCATGGGCTGCCGCTCGTTCCTCACCCCCGACACGGAAGGCCTCGGGGAGAACGGAGGGCACAAGTATTACGGGCGCTTCAACCAGGGCGTCGTCACGCTCAACCTCGTCGACGTGGCCTGCTCGTCGGGCAAGGACGAGCAGAAGTTCTGGAAGCTCATGGAAGAGCGCACGGAACTTTGCTACCGGGCTCTGATGTGCCGCCACAGAAGGCTCCTGGGGACGCCTTCGGACGTCGCTCCGATCCTCTGGCAGTACGGCGCGCTGGCGCGACTTGAGAAGGGCGAGCCCATAGACAAGCTCCTCTTCAACAACTATTCGACGATTTCGCTCGGCTACGCCGGCCTCTACGAGTGCACTTACTACATGAAGGGCGTCTCGCACACCGATCCGAACGGCAAGGATTTCGCGCTCTCGGTCATGCAGTACCTCAATGACCGCTGCAAGGAGTGGCGCGAGAAGACGAATATTTCCTTCAGCCTTTACGGCACGCCGCTTGAGTCTACGACCTATAAGTTCGCGCGCTGCCTGCAGAAGCGCTTCGGCCGCATCCCGGGCGTCACGGACCGCAACTACATAACGAACAGCTATCATGTGCATGTCACTGAGCAGATAGATGCCTTCAAGAAGCTGAAGTTCGAGTCCGACTTCCAGGCGCTTTCCCCGGGCGGGGCGATAAGCTACGTCGAGGTCCCGAACATGACGCACAACCTCGAAGCCGTCCTCGCGGTTATGGAGTACATTTACGACAACATTATGTACGCCGAGCTCAATACCAAGAGCGACTACTGCCAGAAGTGCGGCTACGACGGAGAGATAAAGATCGTCACCGACGACAACGGAAAGCTCATATGGAAGTGCCCGAACTGCGGCAACACCGATCAGACGACGATGAACGTCGCGCGCCGCACCTGCGGATACATCGGAACGCAGTTCTGGAATCAGGGCAGGACGGCCGAAATCCGCGACCGCGTCCTTCATCTTTGATAAATAAATAGTGGACAATGGCAGGTGCCCGCAACCGACGAGGTGCGGGCACCGTTTGAACCGTAAAGCAGCCCCCCGTCTATAAGCCGCGCAAGGCGCAGGCAGGAGCCAAGGGGGGCTTGCTTTTCTCGGCGGGGGCAAAGCCCCCGCCGAGAGAGCAGCGAAGCTGCTGACGGTTCATGAGCATGGAGCGAAGCGGAATGCGAATGTCCGCTTTTATCCGTAAAGCAAGCCGCCTGCCTATAAGCCGCGTAAGGCACGGGCGGGAGCCGGGGGTCTTAAGGATCCGTTGGGATCAGTGCGCGGGAATGAAGCCGGCGCGGCTTTTTCTCGGCCGACTGGCCTGTATATGGGACAAAGGAGCAAGTCATGAACTACGCGAATATCAAGTACGTCGACGTGGCGAACGGCCCGGGCTGCAGGACTTCGCTCTTCGTGAGCGGCTGCAGGCATCACTGCCCGGGCTGCTTCAATGCCGTCGCCTGGGACTTTGAGTACGGTGAGCCGTTCACGGAGGAAGTGCAGGAGGAAATCATTTCCTCGCTGGAGCCTGCGTATGTGAAGGGGCTGACGGTGCTGGGCGGTGAGCCGATGGAGCCGGAGAACCAGGAGGCGCTGCTGCCGTTCCTTGAAAAAGTGCGGGCCAGGCTTCCGAAGAAGAGCATTTGGATATTTTCCGGGTGGACGCTGGAGGAGCTCCGCGACGAGGGCAACGCCCGCTGCCACACTGCATTTACCGAAAGTATCCTGGGGCTTACGGACGTGCTGGTCGATGGCCGCTTCGAGGAGGACAAGCGCAATTTGAGCCTTCTCTTCCGCGGCAGCGAGAACCAGAGGCTCATCGACCTCGCAAAGACCCGCGCGGCGGGCGAAGTCGTCCTGTGGGACGCAGGCCGTGGTTGACCCGCGCGGCGGGCGAAATCGTCCTGTGGGACGCAGGCCGTGGTTGAGCCGCGCAGGCAGGCGAAGCTGTCGGCGGTTCGCGGGCATGCAGCTTCGCGCGGGAAGCGGCAGCCGAAGCGAAGCGGATGCGGCGTCATGCAGACGGCCGCTTTTGCTGCCGGAGCCTGCATGTGGGTAAACTTAACCTGCATAAAAAGTGACGCGTCAGCGTCCCGCGGCTGGCTTTACAAGGTTTTTTCCGCATATTATAATCATTTATGGGCGAGCCGGCTTGGGAGGCCGGCGCTTTTAGTTTTCAAGGGGCTTTGCGATGTCCGCGCGGAGGCGCAGGACGGGGAGGCTCTGGAACATCTGCATTTTCAAAAATGCAAGCGGAGGAAAGTATCCGATGAACAAGAAACCCGAGCGGCAGAAATTTTCGAGGAAGGAACTTAAAAAAGCGGCGAGAGAAAATCTGAAGCGCCACTACTTCCTCTTCATCGCCATCTGCTTCGTCCTTGCGGCGTTCAACATCGACTACGAGGGTACGCTCGACTTCCTTTCGGTGAAGAACTCGATTTACGCCGAGGCGCTTAAGGACGGCAAAGAGGACGGGGAGGGGACGGGCGCCCTCGAAGGCGACGGCGGCGTTTACGACATACTCGGCATGATTATTTCGGGCAATCTTGACGAGGCTCGCTTCCAGGAGGCCGTTAACGAGGAGGTTTCCAAGGAAAAGAAGAGCGAAGAAGAAGAAAAGATAGCCGAGCAGAACGAGGCCAGGAAGAACGGCGAGAAAGCGTCGGGCCTGCCGATACTGGGAACGACGCACGGCGAGCTGGCGAAGTTCGTCAACGCCTGGGGCAACGGTTCGATACTGGTCGGAATCGCCGACAAGCTATATAGCCTGACGGATTCGGCCGCGGGTACGGCGATCATTTTCGCGATAGCGGCCGTTATAGTATTCATTTTCATAGAAATATGCATAAAGAGCGTCGTGGGCGTCATCTCGAACAGGTTCTTCCTTGAGGGGAGGACGTATGAAGAGGTGCCGGCGTCCCGCGTGCTCTACCCGCTGCAGTTCAGAAAGTGGATGCATATGGCCTGGGTCCTGCTGGTCAAGGACGTCTACCTCCTGCTCTGGAGCCTGACGATAGCGGGCTTCTTCATCAAGATTAATTCCTACCGCATGGTGCCTTACATCATCGCCGAAAATCCGACTCTTTCGGCCAACGAGGCGATAACGCTTTCCAGGAAAATGATGGACGGCTACAAGTTCCAGGCCTTCGTGCTCGACCTCTCGCTCATTGGCTGGATGTTATTAGGACCCATTACGCTCGGGCTTTCGAGCCTGTTCTACTCGAATGCCTACAAGGCATCGATCGAAGCGGAACTCTATGCCTGGCTGCGCGGCAGGGGGCAGGCGGACGGCGTTGAAAATATCGATGTCCTCGGGGACGTCTACCTCTACGAAAAGGCGCCTGAGGCGGCCTTCTCGCCGGTCTACGACGAGGTCAAGGAGCGCATCTCGCACCCGAGGGAAGCCCTGCAGCTTACCGGAGCCCGGGCCTTCATGTCGAAGTGGTTCGGCATCGTGCTGCGCTACGATGACAATGAGCGCGCCTACGAGCGCGACCAGGCCGAGCGCAATGCCCTTGAGACCCGCGAGACGGAGCTTGAAGGCAAGGCCTATCCGCTGTGGCTCAATCCCTACATGCCCGAGCGCAGCAAGAAGTCGGTCAAGCATTTCAGCTACGGCTACGTAATCTACTACGTCAGGAACTATTCGATAGTCTCGCTGCTGCTGATATTCTTCCTGACTTCGGCGGTCGGCAAGGGCTGGGAGGTCATCTACCACTTCATCAACAACGGTACCTGGGTCAACCGCGGCTACGGCCACGGCCCTTGGCTTCCGATATACGGCTCGGGAGCGGTCCTGATGCTGATCGTGCTCCATCGCCTGAGAAAGCACCCGGTCCTCCACTTCTTCGGGACGATCGTCCTTTGCGGCGCGGTCGAGTACTTCACGGGCTGGGCCTGCGAGACCTTCCTCGGAAGGAGGCTCTGGAGCTATGACGGCTACCTGCTGAACCTCCACGGGCGCATCTGCGCGGAAGGGCTTTTGGCCTTCGGCGTCGGCGGCATCGCGATAGTCTACCTGGTCGCGCCGATGTTCGACGACTTAATCCGCATGATCCCGCGCTGGGTCTCGACGACGATCGCCGCGGTCCTTCTGGTCTGCTTCATCGGCGACATGATCTACTCGAAGTACGTCCCGAACACCAACACTGGCGAAGGCTCCTCTTCGTCGCAGACGGCCTCTGACGCATCGACGGGAACCGCGGATACTTCTTCCGGAGGTTCTTCCGAGGCTTCGGCCGCAGCAGCGGCGATTGCGCTGCCGGCCGGATACGCCCTGCGGCAATAGTTTTTTGGCCGGGCGCAGAAGAGCGTTATTTTCTGTAAATGATATTGTTATTGCGGATCCGTCCGCGGCGGCTAGGCTGCTGCGGGCGGATTTTTCTCGTCGTTGTGCACGAAAAATCCAGACCCAACTTTGTGCAACATCCCATGTTGATGTATCCGTGGATTGATTGTTACCTTGGTTTCACGGGAAGACGGAGCGTCCTTGAAAGGAGGGACATATGGGGGTTTTGAAGTCGTTTTGGAAGGATGAGGCAGGCGTCACGGTGGTTGAGATCGTCCTGATCCTGATCGTGCTCGTCGGGCTGGTGGTGCTCTTTAAGACGCAGCTCACGGGCATCGTCACTTCCATACTGGCCAAGGTCAGCAAGAACGCGAACAGCCTCTAAAGGGCGGCGCGGCGGGCGGCATGGGGAGGCCGCCCGCCGCGAAACTAAAAAAGCGGGGAAGCAGTCTGATAAGGGGGTGTCGGACATGTGGAAACGGGGAAAGGACGCGGGCATTACTGTATTTATGAGCCTCGTGCTCGGGGCGATGATTCCCTTGCTCGCGGGAATCTTTTATTCGGCGAGAGTGCAGGCGGAGTACACGCGCCTCGTCGTGGGGCTCGACGAAGCGGTATTCTCGCTCTTCGGGCAGTACGACAAGGACCTGCTCGAACGCTACGATTTATTCTTTATAGACGGAGGCTGCGGGGGACGGACGCTTAGGCCCGACAAGCTTTTCGGACGCGCGAAAGAAGTCATCGCGCCTGTGCTCGGAGGCGGGCTTCTTTCAGGGCTGCTCGCGGATACTTCGTCTATAGGCGGAGGCCTCACGGGATATACGCTTGCCACCGACGGAGGCGGGAACGCCTTTCTTGCCCAGGCGGTAAGGTACATGAAGGACACTGCGGCGCTGCAGCTGCTCGAAAGGGCACAGGCCCTGGCGGGGCTCTTCCCCGAAGGCGACGATGACCTGACGGAGTGCGGGAGCGACATCGACTCGCTCATGGCCGCGGCCGAGGAGACGCAGTCGCAGGTCAACGAGCTCATCGCGGCGCAGGAGGCCGCGGCGGCCGAGGGGATAGAAATCGAAGAGGGCGCGGGCAGCCTGCCCGAGGGCTTCTACAATCCCCTTCCCGACATCGCAAAGCTCAGCGCCTTTTCAGTGCTCAAAGTCGTGCTGAAGGATCCGGGCAGCGTTTCGGGGCGGACGGCGGATACAGAGGAATTTTTGTACGGCGGGAAGCGCAGCCTGCAGACGGGCATCGGGGTGCTTGAGATGCAGGAGACGGACGGCGGCGCGCTGGAGCATTTCATTTACAATGAGTACCTGCTGGCGCATCTGGGCAATTACCTCTCGCCGGAGAGCGGAGGCGGGCTTCGGTATCCGATCGAGTACATAATCGCGGGGAAGGAATCGGACGCGGCGAATCTTGAGAGCGTGGCGAACAGGGTGCTGCTCGTGAGGTTCATCTCGAATTATGCCTGGCTGAACATGCAGGAAGAGAGGATGAAGCTGCTCGAAGAGACGGCCGAGGTCATTATGTCGCTGCTCTTGAACCCCGAGGGAGCCCCTGCGCTGGCGCAGGTGCTCGCGGCGGGCTGGGCGCTTGCCGAAAGCCTTGTGGACATGCGCGCGCTTTACTCGGGAAAGAGCGTCGCGATGTGGAAGGACGACGAGACCTGGCAGGTGGACCTGAGGAACATCGGAGCCGCCATAACGGGCGGGATCGACGCGCTGACGAAGGACGTGACGCCGGGTTTTTCCTACGAGGACCATCTGCGGGCCTTCCTTCTGCTGCAGAAGGAAGCGGACGGGGTAATGCGCGGCATGGAAATGATCGAGCACGAGCTGAACTATTCGGGGCGGCCCGAGCTGCGCTTCGACTGCTGCATTTACGCGCTGTCGGCGGAAGCGGAGGTAAAGCTCGCGGGCAGGGAGAAAGCCGCCTGCGAAAAGAGCCTATCTTATTCGGAGCTGTAGGCCGGCATTCGGTCAAAAGGCACTGCGGCTGCGGTTTAAGGCCGGATGCCGCAAGGCTTTTAATCGGCGCCGTCTGTGCTCTGGAAGATGAGGCAAGGCATCGCCTGCGCTTTGAAGCCGGGCGCCGCGCGGATTTTAACTGTAAGCAAGCACGTTCACAATTCAATTTCAGTTTCCAGGCTGCCGGATTTTTCGGGGGCTTTGGCAAATGCAGGCATTTTTCGAGAAAGGAGGCGGGAGGCCATGCCTTTTCCCTTTAGTTGCTCCAAATCTTCCCGGATACGGTTTCTGCGGGGGGAGAAGGCATCGCCGCCCGCCCCCTCCCGCGGGCGCAGCGGGGCCGCGCCGTGCCTTTGGCGCCGCAGGGCGCGGCTTTGCGGTTCGGTTACCGTGGAGGCCGCCTTGGTGCTGCCGCTCTACCTCATGGCGGTCATAACGGTTGCCTCGTTCCTGAAGACGGAGGCGCTTTCGAGCAAGCGGGTGCTTGAGCTGTCCAATACGGCGCGGAAAATAGCGTCCTACAGCGGAATAGTCCAGACGGAGGGGAACGGTATCTTCATAGATCTCTTCGACAGAGTCGCGCTGGGGCTGCCCTTTGCGGAAGTATTCGGCGTTGAAAGCCCGGGGATAAGCGTGCGGGCGAGGGTCTATCCCTGGGTCGGGTACGAGGCCGAAGGAGGCGGGGAGGATGACGGTGAGACGATCGTCTATGTCACGGACAATCGGTCCGTTTACCACCTCAGCAGCAAATGCACGCACATATCGCTAGGCATTTTCAAGGCATCGCAGTCGGAGATAATGAACCTCAGGAATACGGACGGGAAGCGATACAAAAAGTGCGAGGGCTTTCCTGAAGGTTACGCCGGAGCGGTCTACGCGGGAGTCTCGGGGGATTATTATTATCCGAGCCTAGAAGCGGCTCCGCTCACGCGGCACGTCAGGGCGGTGAAGCTGTCGGAGTGCGGGGACATACCGCCCTGCAGCAGGTGCGGCGGCGCGGCCGCGGAGGTACAAGAGGCGGCGTAGGCTGTATGCGGCATAAGCCTTTTTCGGAGTTGAGGCGTAATCGTGCAGCCGGCAGGGAGGAGCGGCCCTTGCGTTAAGCGGTGCGGGCTGAGATCGGTTTTTCAGTTGTGGCGGAGGGGACATGAGCGGCGAACACGTGCTTTATTTGTTGGCTTTTGCCTTTCTTGCGGCCTCGGCCGCGATCGACATAAGGAGCCGGAAGCTGTCGGTTGCATTTTTGGCGGCATCCGCGGCAGCGGCAGCGGCGGCCGGGGCATTCCTGCGGCAGGACGGGGTGGCTGGAATACTTCTTTCTTTGCTGCCTGCCGCGGTGCTGCTTTCGGCCTCGATTATGAGCCGCGGCGGCATCGGCGCGGGCGACGGATGCGCGGCGGCGGTGCTGGGATTTTTACTGACCTTCGAAGAAATGATGGTACTTCTGGGCTTTACGATGGCGGCCTCGTTCATCTATGCGGCAGTGCTTTTTTTGAGGCGGAAGGGGCGGGACGCAAGCTTCCCCCTGATGCCTTTTATGCTGGCGGGGTATCTGGGGATGCTCGCGCTTGCGGCGTGAGGGAGAGTCGCGGCGCAGCTGTTTTTTCGGGTGGAAAGACACGGACAGAAGCGGTGAGCCCAAGAGCGGCCGGTGCGGGGAGGAGAGTCGTCTCCTGCGTTTTGGCCAATGCCTTTGGCCGCCGTGCGGTCTAAGGCTTCCGGCGCAGGCGGGCGTGGCTTTGCAGGAATCAAAAGTGAAGCCAATCTTTGGCCGATGTGAACGCCAGAAAGGGGGATATTGTGGAAAAGTTCAAGCTCTGCGGGCGCCTCGACGCCTCGTACACGGTCGAGAGCGCTCTGATTATGCCCATGGTGCTGCTCGTTATAGTCGGAAGCATTTACATAACGGCGCACTATCACAACAAGGCGGCCCTTCAGGCCGCGGCGTGCAGGAGCGCGGTCACGGCGGCGGAAGCCTCCCCGATACTGTTTTTCTCGGAGGCGGGAAGGTCGGCGGTTGAAGAAGGAGAGGATTCCGTGAGGACTGAGTACTCGCGTAAGACCAATGCATTTTCAGGAAATACGGTCTGGGAGGTCACGGCGGAGGCGGTGTATGAAAAGCAAAAGCCGGTGACGTACATCTGGCTTTGCAGGAAGGCGGGAGAACTAGCCGAGGCGGCGATAGGGGGAAACGATGATGGAAAATGAAATGCAGCTGCGCTTTTCGCGGTTCGGAGGTCGGCGCGAGCTCAGGGTCGGCTGGAATTGCGACGAGGAATCATACGCGCTGAAGGCGGCGATGTACGGAGAGCTGCCCTGTCTTGTGCCGGTGCAGGTCAGGCAGGTGGACGGGAAGAGGGAGCTGTGCTTTCAGGCAGCGGGTCTTAAGACGCTCGGCGAGCGTTCGGCGGAAAAAGCTTTGACAGAGGAAGAGCTGCTGGAGCTTTTCGGGCGGATAGGCAGGGCGGCCGACGAGCTTGAAAGCTATCTGCTGAGCCCTGAGGGACTCCTTCTGAAGGAAGGCAGCATCTTTTTGGAAGATGATATACGCGGCAGCGGATTCTGCTTTATCCCGAAGGCGCGGTTCGACGCAAAGGAGGCCCTTGCCGAGCTCGTTTACGGGTACATGAGGAGGCTTAAGGCGGGAGATGAGCGCGGGATAAGCTTCGGGTGCTGCCTGCTTGCGGCCGTGTCGGGCGGCGGGGAGCTGCACGAGCTGCTCGACCGGGCGATAGAGCGGGGCGGGAAATGGCTCACAGAACCTCGGGAAAGAGCGGACGAGCGGTTTGGCGGCGGCTATGCCTGCGCGGAAAGCGCGGCCGTCGGCAGGATCGGCGCAGCGCAAGGAGCAGCGCAAGGAGCCGCGGCATCCGAAGCCGCCTTTCCGATGCCTATTTTCGGGAAGTCCCGGGAAAGCGCGGAGCTGCCTGGATTTTGTGAAGAGGCAGGCAGGCCGGAGCAGGAGCATTTTTCAGAAATCTTCGGCAGGCGCACGAAGCTTATAAGGGACAGGCTGCGGAGGCGGCGGGGGATTAAGGCCTCGCTTGCTTTTGAGGACGCAGCAGGAGCAGGAGAAGAGTCGGCGCGTGCGGACAGCGGCAAGGAGCGGGTTTTCCAGGGAACTGCCCGCATGGAAACCGAAGATTCGATGAAAAGGAAAAGCCGTGCCGCAGGCGGTGCGTATCCATGCGCGGCAGGCGAAGAAACGGCGGAAGAAAGCCGGAAGCTGCACGCAGGCGGCGGCCGAGAGAGCGCCGTAAGCGGAAGCGGACGGATAGAGGGAAAATGCGGGAATGAGAGTTCCGAGAGAAGCGGCGTCTGCAGCGGCAAAGAAGCGGAAGAAGGGCGCCTGGATAATACAGCAGCAGTGCTCGCCCATGACGTAGGCAGCCATTACCGACCGGGCAAAGAAGCGGAAGAAGGGCGCATGGATAATACAGGGCAGCTGCCGGAAGTCCCGGATGCTGAAAATGCAGCCGGCGGCGGACAGGAGGATGATGGGCTTTGTCTGGTTCCGAGAGCCGCGAACGGAGCCTTGAACCGCATCCGCGCCACGGAAGAAGGCGTGGTGATCGGCCGCGGCGGCGCGGACGAGGCGGTGGCTTCGCCCTACGTCAGCAGGCTGCACGCGCGCCTGCACTCAAGGCGGGGGAGGCTATACCTGACGGACTTAAGCAGCCGGAACGGCACTTTTGTAAATGCCGCCCGCATAGCAGGCCTTAAGGACGTGCCGCTTTCAGAAGGCGACGCGGTGCGGTTCGCGGACGCGGAGTACGTGGTCGGGCACGTTTGAAGCGCGGCAGAAGCCGTCTGAATCAGCGCCGCCCAAAGCGGTCGCCTGACGCTAAGCCGCAAAAAGCCAAGGCGGCGCCGCGGCCTTGCCGGTTAGAGCCAAGGCTGAGAGGAAGGGAGACAGCCAGGCGCGAAGATTCGGAAGGCACTTCTGTAACAAAGCAGCATTTTGGCTCGGGAGTACGCGGCTGGGGAAGTTCAAACGCGTATCGTTAGGCGGGGAGTGAGCCTCCGCTTTGCCGCGCCGAAGGGGTGAGTCTGTGGTATGATAGGGGCGTAGTTTTACTGTACGGCCCAGGCCCGGGGCGGCACGGCAGAAGCGTGAGCGCATGCAGCGGAGAGAGGGCCTTGTGCGTTTTGGCGCACCCAAGGACTCGGGCAGCGCGGCCGCGCAGGGCGGCGATTACGCCGGCACGCTCATGCAGCTTAGCGGCAGCCGGAGCGCGGGCCTGCGTTATAAGCGGAGGAGAGCCCTTGGATTATTACAGTCTGCGGCGGCTGCCGAAGGTGACCACGGCGGTCATAGCGGTGAACGTCATAGTATTTTTCGTCGTGGAAATATTCGGCGGAAGTACCCTTGACTCGAGTGTCCTTGTGGCCTTTGGGGCGTATGAGACGGAGTTGGTCTCGGGCGGCGCGTACTGGCGGATATTTACCGCAATGTTCCTCCACTCGGGGATAAGGCACCTCTTCAACAACATGCTCCTCCTCTTCGTGCTGGGGAGCGTGCTTGAAAGGCTCCTCGGATCCGTGCGCTACGCCGCGCTCTACCTTGCCGGCGGCATCGCGGCAGGAACGGCGATGCACCTTTGGCGGATGAAGAGCGGAGCGAACGTGGTCTGCGTCGGAGCCTCGGGAGCGGTTTTCGCGGTAATCGGGGCGATGCTCTTCCTGGTCATTTACTGCGGAGGACAGGTCGCGGGGATATCGCTCGCGCAGCTGGCCGTGATGCTGGTGCTTTCGCTCTACTTCGGGTTCGCGTCCGCAGGGGTCGCGAACGAGGCCCACATCGGAGGCTTTATCGCGGGCATAATACTCTGCGCGGCCCTTTCGACGGGGCGCCGCAGGGCGATCCGCGAGGGACGGGTATAAGGAAACGGGCGGCGCAAAGGCCGCATTAGGAAAATAAAAAACGGAGGTATTTTCAAATGGACTGCATCTTCTGCAAACTCGCGAACGGCGAAATCCCCACTGCGACGCTCTACGAAAATGATGAATTCCGTGTCATCCTCGACGCCGGCCCCGCGACCAAGGGACACTGCCTCGTGCTTCCGAAGGCGCATTACGCCAACCTCATGGAAATGCCCGAAGACCTTACCGGAAGGGCGTTCGTGACGGCGAAGAACGTGGCTTCGCGCCTTATGGAAAAGCTTGGCTGCGCGGGGCTCAACGTCGTGCAGAACAACGGCGCCGCGGCCGGACAGAGCGTATTCCATTTCCATATCCACCTGATTCCGAGGTACGAGGACGACGGACAGCAGATCCTCTGGAAGCCGGGCGAACTCACCGAGGAAGCCAAGGAAGAAATCCTTTCGGCGTTCAAGGAAGGCTGAACCGATACGGGCAGAGAGGCCGCAAGCGGTTAATGCGCCTGCTGCGGCATACGGTTAGCACCAGGCGAAGCGAAACGGAGACGGCGGAACTCGGATGCCCGCTCTCAATAAAAAAGCAGCCGGAATCCGGCTGCCGTGGGAATCAAAAGGCGTTAGTATTCGTCTTTCTTGACGTGGGCTTCGATTATCTCGGTGATCTTCGTGATGGCGTCGCCCTGGCCGCTGGCCCGCATCGCCTCGACGTAGGCCTCGGGATGGGAGGCGAGCTTCCGGACGGAGTCGATGAGGGTCTTCGTGGTGAGGCTGTCCTCCTCGAGGACGACGGAGAAGCCGCGGTTTTCGAAGCTTCGCGCGTTTAAGATCTGGTCGCCGCGGCTCGCGGTCGCGGGGAGCGGGATGAGCAGGTTCGGCTTGTGCAGGGCCGCGAGCTCGCAGATGGCGTTCGCGCCCGCACGGGAGATGACGACGTCCGCGAGGGCGAAGAGGTCGGGCAGCTCCTCGGAGATGTACTCATACTGGCGGTAGCCTTCGCGCTTTGAAAGGCGCTCCTCAAGCTTGCCCTTGCCGCAGAGGTGGATGATGTCGAAGCTCGTAAGGAGCTCGGGCAGCGCCTCTCGGACGGCTGTGTTGATCGAGGCCGCGCCGAGCGAGCCGCCGATCACGAGGAGCACGGGCTTTTTGCCGGAGAAGCCGGTGAAGGCGAGGCCTTTTTCACGAGAGCCGTTCATAAGCTCCGCACGGATGGGCGTCCCGGTCAGGACGGCCTTGCCTGACGGCAGCAGCTCCATCGTTTCGGGGAAGTTGCAGCAGATGACGTCGGCGGAGCGGCTGGTGAGCTTGTTGGCGAGCCCAGGCGTAAGGTCGGACTCGTGCGTGACGATTGGGATCTTGAGCTCGTGCGCGGCGCGGACGACGGGCACGGATACGAAGCCGCCTTTCGAGAAGACGATGTCGGGCTTGATTTCTTTGAGTGCGACCCTTGCGTCGTGCACTCCCTTCACCACGCGGAAGGGATCGGAAAGGTTCTTCAGGTCGAAGTAGCGGCGCAGCTTTCCCGTGGAAATCGGGTAGTATGGAAGGCCGCACTTTTCGATGAGGCTCTTCTCGATGCCTTCGTGAGAGCCGATGTAGCTGATCTCGTAGCCGAGCTCGCTAAGGCGCGGGAGAAGCGCTATGTTCGGGGTGACGTGGCCGGCCGAGCCGCCGCCAGTCAGTACTATTTTCTTCATGGCAGGTCCTCTTTTTGAGGCGTTATGGAGGTGCTTTTAAGGGATTCATTTTCCAAAGAAGCCCGCAAAGCGTGAAACGTGCGCGCGAAGAGCCGCGCGCTATAAAAGTGTATTATATTTTGCAGGCGTTTTCAAGGAGCGCGGGCCGCCCGCGCGGGAACGGAGGAGAGCATGCGTCTTACATTTGTCGGAGCGGACCACGAGGTCACGGGGAGCTGCCATTTTCTTGAGGCTGCGGGAAAGAACATACTTGTAGACTACGGCATGGAACAGGGGCAGGATACTTTTGTAAATAAGCCTCTTCCGGTGCATCCCTCGAAAATCGACATGGTCTTTTTGACGCACGCGCACATCGACCACTCCGGATACCTGCCGACTCTTGTGATAAACGGCTTCTCGGGGAATGTCTACACGACGGAGGCGACGGCTGACCTGTGCGACATCATGCTGCGCGATTCGGCGGGCATCCAGGAATTTGAAGCGGAGTGGCGGACGAGGAAGGCGAAGCGCCAGGGAAAGGCGGCCTATGAGCCCCTCTATACGACGGAGGACGCGGAGGCGCTGGTAAAGCGCATAGTCCCCTGCCCCTACGGCAAAATCCTGGACATCGCGCCCGGAATAAAGGCGCGGTTCACGGACGTCGGGCACCTGCTCGGCTCGGCGGCGGTCGAGCTCTGGGCGCAAGAGGACGGACGGGAAGTAAAGCTCGCCTTCTCGGGCGACATCGGCAATACGAACCAGCCGCTCCTCAAAGACCCGGAGTGCGTCGAGCAAGCCGATTACGTGATAATGGAGTCAACCTACGGCGACAGGAGCCACGGGGAGAGGCCCGACTATGTGAAGGCGTTCTCGGAGGTCATACAGCGCACCTTCGACAGGGGCGGCAACGTCGTCGTGCCCTCATTCGCGGTAGGACGCACGCAGGAAATGCTCTACTTCATCAGGCAGATAAAGGAAGAGGGGCTGATAAAGGGGCACGACGGCTTCGAGGTATACGTCGACAGCCCGCTCGCGATCCGGGCGACGGGCATTTTCAACGAGCATACCAAGGAGTGCTTCGACGAGGAGGCGACGGAGCTGCTCGCGAAGGGCATAAACCCGATTCAGTTCCCGGGGCTTAGGCTTGCCGTCACCTCGGACGAGTCGAAGGCGATAAACTTCGACAAGAAGCCGAAGGTCATAATTTCGGCCAGCGGCATGTGCGAGGCGGGGCGGATAAAGCATCACCTAAAGCACAACCTCTGGAGGCAGGAGTCAACGATTCTTTTCGTGGGGTATCAGGCCGTCGGGACGCTCGGAAGGAAGCTAATAGAGGGCGCCGACACGGTCAAGATCTTCAACGAGGAGATAAATGTCGCGGCGGAAATCTGCCAGCTCGCCGGGGTCTCCGGCCACGCCGACAGGGAGGGGCTCATCGCCTGGGCATCAGGCTTTAAGCAGGCGCCGAAGCGCTGCTTCATAGTCCACGGCGACGACTCGGTCGTAGACGGCTTCGCGGCGCTCGTGTCCGAAAAGCTCGGCTGGAAGACCATGGCTCCGTATTCGGGGACGGTCTATGACCTTCTGGCAGACAAGGCGGAGGTTATAACCGAGGGCGAGCCGATAGTAAAGAAGGCGTCCGAAGGCGGCACTGCGTCAAACAGCGCGGCGAAGAAGGCTTCTTCCGACGCGCACAAGCGCCTCCTGGGCAACGCGAACCGCCTGCTCGCGCTCGCCGAGAAGAGCGGCAGGATGTCGAACAAGGACCTCGCGGCCTTCGCCGACCAAATCGCCGCGCTGATCGGCAAGTGGGAAGACTGAGGCGGGGATTTTCATTTACCGCGCCGCGGCGCCGTTCGCCGCGGCCGGCAAGCGGCAGGGCTGGGGAAGCATTCCCCGGTTCTCGCGCTGCGGCGCCGTTCGCAGCGGCCGGCAGCGGCAAGGCCAGGGAAGCATTCCCCGGTTCTTGCACCGCGGCGCCTGATGCGCCTGATGCGCCTGATGCGCCAGCAGGGAATTTTTAATACGGGTCAAATGCGTCTTGACATTGCCTTTTGGATGTGCTTATAATAACGGCGATCGAACAAAGGCGTTTGGGGCAGCCCAGACGCCTTTAATTTTAGGAAATTGAAAGGCGCGGACGGACGTAAGGCGCGGGAGCGCAGCATACGGCCGGACGGGCGAATCCCATCCGCGATTCCACAAGGAGGATACACGATGGAAGAAAGGGCAAAAACACCTGCTGAGCTTTTCGGTGAAGATGTATTTGACGATACCGCCATGCGCGCAAGGCTTCCGAAGAAGACTTATGCGGCCCTCAAGAAAATAATGGCCGAGGGCGGCGATATGGATCTCGAGACGGCCGACGTCGTCGCCCACGAGATGAAGGAGTGGGCAATCGAGAAGGGCGCGACCCATTACACTCACTGGTTCCAGCCGATGACGGGCACGACCGCTGAGAAGCACGACTCGTTCATCACGGCGCCGATGAGCAACGGCAAAGTGCTGATGCGCCTTTCGGGCAAGGAGCTCATCAAGGGCGAGCCCGATGCCTCGTCCTTCCCCTCGGGCGGCCTGCGCGCCACTTTCGAGGCGAGGGGATACACGATCTGGGACTGCACTTCCCCCGCGTTCGTCCGCCACGACGAGTCCGGCGCAATCCTCGTGATACCTACCGCCTTCTGCTCTTACACGGGCGAAGCCCTCGACCAGAAGACGCCGCTCCTTCGTTCGATGCAGGCCGTCAACGAGCAGGCGCTGCGTCTGCTCCGCATTTTCGGAAATACGACCTCGAAGTCGGTGAAGCCCTCGGTCGGTCCGGAGCAGGAATACTTCATCATCGACAGGGCGAAGTACCTTAAGAGGGAAGACCTCGTGTTCACGGGCAGGACGCTCTTCGGAGCGATGCCGCCCAAGGGGCAGGAGCTCGACGACCATTACTTCGGCACGATCCGCCCGCGCATCGCGGCGTTCATGAAGGACGTCAACACTGAGCTCTGGAAGCTCGGCGTGACGGCGAAGACGCAGCACAACGAAGTCGCCCCGGCGCAGCACGAGATCGCCGTCATTTACGGCGAGGCCAACGCGGCGGTCGACGACAACCAGATCGTCATGCAGACCTTAAAGCGCGTCGCGACGAGGCACGGCCTGCGCTGCCTGCTCCACGAGAAGCCTTTCGCGGGCGTCAACGGCTCGGGCAAGCACAACAACTGGTCGCTTGCGACGGACGACGGCATCAACCTCCTCGATCCGGGCGACACGCCGCACGAGAACGTCCAGTTCCTCATGGTCCTCGCCTGCATCCTCAAGGCGGTCGACGAGCACGCCGAACTCCTGCGCGAATCCGCGTCGGACGTCGGCAACGACCATCGTCTCGGAGCCAACGAGGCGCCGCCTGCAATCATTTCCGTGTTCCTCGGCGAGCAGCTTGAGGACGTCATGGAGCAGCTTATCGAGAGCGGCTCGGCGAGCCACTCGATTACGGGCGAAGTCCTCAAGACCGGCGTCGATTCCCTGACCGATATCGGCAAGGACGCCACCGACCGCAACCGCACCTCGCCCTTCGCCTTCACGGGCAACAAGTTCGAGTTCCGCATGTGCGGGTCCCGCGACTCCATCGCCAGCCCGAACACCGTCCTAAACTCCATCGTCGCCGAGGCGTTCTGCGATGCCTGCGACGAGCTCGAGAAGGCCGAGGATCCGATGGCAGCGGCCCACGACCTCATCAAGAAGTACATGACCGAGCATCAGCGCATCGTCTTCAACGGCGACGGCTATGCCGATGAATGGGTCGCCGAGGCCGCCCGCCGCGGCCTGCCGAACATCAAGTCGATGGTCGACGCCATCCCAGCTCTCAACTCCCCGTCGTCGCAGGCCCTCTTCGAGAAGTTCGGAATCTTCTCCAAGAAGGAGCTTGACGCCCGCGTCGAGATCAAGTACGAAGCCTACTCCAAGGCGATCAACATCGAAGCCCTTACCATGCTGAAGATGTCCTCGCAGAAGCTTCTCCCGGCCATCATCCGCTACTGCACTTCGCTTGCGGAGTCGGTCAACGCGGTCACTGCCGCGGGAGCGGACGCAGGCGTCCAGAAGGAGCTCCTCTCCGAGCTCTCCGGCCTCCTTTCCAAGGCGCAGAAGGCCGAGAAGGACCTCGCCGCCGCCGTCGAGAAGGCGCAGGGCACCGAGGAAGGACGCGCCAAGGCGGTCTCCTACCGCGACGACGTCATGCCCGCGATGGATGCCCTCCGCGCTCCGGTCGATGAGGCCGAGAAGCTCGTAGCCTCCGACGTATGGCCGGTTCCGACCTACAGCGAGCTCCTCTTCGAGGTATAACAGGCACCCATAAAGACTCAACTGCCCCGCCCCCGGCTTACGGAGGCGGGGCTTTTTGCGGGAATGCGCATCAAGATCCTGCCGTGCCTGCACAGGCGGGCATTTGATGCCGCAGTTCCAGCAGAGCCGGGCATGGAGAGGCAGCCTGTCCTGCTCGGGCGGCTGCCGCGCGTCTTTCCCGCTTTCCCGCGAATGTGTATAATGCACTTAAAAAGAAAAGGCAGGCGGCCTTTGTCAATCGCGGACGCGCCAACGAAGCCGCCGTGGAGTCGGACAGAATTAAAAAGAGGCAGGCGCCCTGAGACGCTGCCTTGATAATCAGCCGAGGTGCGCTGGAATCCAGTCAGGAGCCTGCTGGAGAAACCCAATCAGGCGTCAACCCGCCAAAGGCGGGCGGCAGCCCTGAGGATTGAAGGGCCGCCCCGCGGATTGGTGCTTCGGCAGAGTTGAGCCGCCGCTGCGGCCCGCAAGGAGGATACATGACCACTATAGAGAACCAGACTTTTGACGGGGAGAGGGCGCTTTACGGCTCGCGGGACCTGCATATTCTGCGCTGCCGCTTCGACGGCCCGGCCGACGGCGAAAGCGCGCTGAAGGAAAGCCGCGGTGTCACGGCCGACAAGTGCTATTTCAACCTGCGCTATCCGTTCTGGCACGACGAGGGGCTCGTCATAATCGACAGCGAGATGACGGAGCTTTGCCGCGCCGCCCTGTGGTATTCGCACGGGATCACGATCAACAGGAGCCGCCTCCACGGCATCAAGGCCCTGCGCGAGTGCGGCGATGCGTCGATAAAGGACAGCGACATAATCTCGCCGGAATTCGGCTGGAACACGCGCGGCCTTACCATGGAAAATGTAACCGCCGCAGGCGAATATTTTCTGTTCCAGGCCAAGGACCTAAAACTCACGAACGTGACGCTGAAGGGCAAGTATTCGTTCCAGTACATTGAAAATGCAGAAGTCTCTTCGTGCAGCTTCGACACGAAGGACGCATTCTGGCACGCGAAGAATGCCACGATCCGCGACTCCGTGATCAAGGGCGAGTACTTTTCCTGGTACTCCGACGGCCTGACGCTCATAAACTGCACGATCATCGGCACGCAGCCGCTTTGCTACTGCAAAAATTTAAAGCTCGTCGGCTGCCGCATGATCGACACCGACCTTTCCTTCGAGAAATCCGACGTCGAGGCGACGCTGACCGAGCCGATCGTGTCGATCAAGAACCCGCGCTCGGGGAGGATCGAGGTTCCCGCGGGAGAGGTCATAAGGGATGATCCGGAATCGCGGGCGGAAATCATTTTCACGAAATGAAGAGGCCTGGGGCAGCGTATTTTCAAAGAAAAGCCGGAGAGCGGAATGAGCAATAGAGAGGAAACAAGACAGAGAATCATGGCGGAGGCGCGCGCGGCCTTCCCCGACATGGTGAGGTGGCGCAGGGCCATCCATGAGAACCCCGAGGCGTCGTACTGTGAAGCCGAGACGGCGGCACTCGCGGCGCGCGAGCTTTACGCCATGGGGGCGTTCGAAGTCACGGAGAACGTCGGCGGGCACGGCGTGATCGCGAAAATGAAGGGCGGGAAGAGCGGCCCTTCGACCGCGCTCCGTGCCGACATGGACGCGCTCCACGTCGAAGAGGAGACCGGACTGCCGTTCGCGTCGAAAAAGCCGGGGCTCATGCACGCCTGCGGGCACGACATGCACACGGCGATGCTGCTCGGAGCCGCGAAGGTCATCGCCGCGCTCAGGGAGGAAGTCAGGGGGGACGTGACATTCGTGTTCCAGCCCGCCGAGGAGGTCGACACGGGCGGCGGCTCGCGCGACATCTTAGAAAGCGGCGCACTTTCCGGCATCGACCGGATCTTCGGGATACATGTCTGGCCGGAGCTTAAGAGCGGCACGCTGATGTCGAAGGACGGGGCGATGATGGCTTCGTCGGATCATTTTGAAATAGAAATCACCGGCAGGAGCGGCCATGGGGCGCAGCCGCAGAACGCGGCGGACGCCATCGCGGCGGGAGCCGCCGTATACCAGGCGATCCAGACGATCGTAAGCCGAGGCATCGACCCGCAGCAGCCCGCGGTCGTGACGGTCGGCAAGTTCAATGCGGGCACGCGCTATAACGTGATCGCGGGCAAGTGCGTGCTTGAGGGCACCTGCCGCACCTTCGACCCGGCCGTCCGAGAAAGGTGCCACGCGAGGCTGCGCGAGATCGCCGAAATCCTGCCGAAGGCCTACGGCTGCGAGGGAAGGGTTGAAATAGCGCGGGGCAACATGCCCTTGATAAATGACGCGGCGTGCGCCGCCTTGGTCAGGCGAAACGCGGCGGAGCTTTTCGGCGCGGAGCGCGTGACCGACGAGCTTAAACCCAGCATGTGCGCGGAGGACTTTTCGTACTATCTCTCAAAAATCCCCGGAGCCTTCATTTTCCTCGGGGCGACGCGGGAAGGAGAGCAGTTCTATCCGCTGCACTCCTCGCGCTTTGCGCCGCCCGAGGAGATAATGGAGATGGGCGCCGCGCTGCACGCGGGCATGGTAATGCTCGGCGGGGCGGAAGACTGAAGTAAGGAACGCGGTACGGGGCGGGCCGCAGCAAAGGGCAGCGCAGCGGAATCTAAGTACGGCCCCGCTTGGAACGGCTGAAATGAAGCCGTGGTGCGTGGCATGGCGGCGCCCGAAGGCTCGGCCGAGAACCCGGCATCCGATGGCTTTTTCCGCGCAGGGCTGTAACCGGCGCATTGGATTCGTTCAACAAAAAGCAACCATATTCGGGAGAATAAGCCGATTGACAGGAGGCACCATGGAATACACGAAGAAGAACGTCGCGGCGATGATCGACCACACGCTTTTAAAACCCGACGCCGCGCCGGACGAAATCAGGCGGCTCTGCCGCGAGGCGCGCGAATATGGTTTCGCCTCCGTCTGCGTGAACCCCTGCTTCGTGCCGCTTTGCGACGAGGAGCTTGCGGGCAGCGGCGTCGCGGTCTGCACGGTCATAGGCTTCCCCCTCGGCGCATGCGCGACGCGCGTTAAAGCCTTCGAGGCTGCCGCCGCGGTCGAGGACGGAGCCGATGAAATAGACATGGTGATCAACGTCGGCGCGGCCAAGGCGGGCGACTTCGGCGCGGTCCGCTCCGACATCGAAGCCGTGGTAAATAATTCGGGACGCGCCCTGACTAAGGTCATAATCGAGGCCTGCCTTTTGACCGACGAGGAAAAGGTCGAGGCCTGCCTTGCCGCAAAGGCAGCGGGCGCGGATTTCGTAAAGACCTCCACGGGCTTTTCGAAGGGCGGGGCGACGGCGCACGACGTCGCGCTCATGAGGAGGACCGTCGGCGCGGATATGGGCGTCAAGGCCGCCGGCGGCATAAGGACGGCCGCCGACGCCAAGGCGATGATAGAGGCGGGAGCCACGCGCATCGGCGCTTCGGCAGGAATCTCAATCCTCGAAGATTTATAAGCCCGTAAATTTTGAAATTGAGTTGACACGGCGCGAAGCATCCCGTATAATTCAGACGTTGTTCGAAGAACAGCAAGCGATGCGTGGCTCAGCTTGGTAGAGCGCTGCGTTCGGGACGCAGAGGCCGCAGGTTCAAATCCTGTCGCATCGATTTTTTATTTTCCGAAATTGTCTGCAGGTTATTTGTAAGCCTGCAGATTTTTTTAACAGGATGCCGGCTGCATCCTAAGCGCGGGAATACCCCTTACAGGTTACATTGAAAGCAGGACCATCCCTGTGCCGCAAAGGCGGCACGGGGATTTTTTGATTCCGTGCATGTAAAGTTCAACGCCAAAAGCCGCGCGGCGCCTGCTTTAGAATTAGAGCGAAACAGGCAATTTCTGGTCCCGGTGGGGCAAATGGGGGCGGCGGCTTTTCAAGCTGTCCGCAGCCTCATCGGGGAGGAAGGTTTTGACCGCAAATGAGGGGCGAATGCCGATGCGGGGAAGTACGGGCTTTATAGAAGGCAGGTTTTATGAATCGCAGAATTTATGAATCGGAGGGTTCGGGCAGCACGGAGATGCTGCAGGAACAGATTGAAAAATGCAGGACAATAGCCGAATTCAAGAAGCTTTATGAGGTCAAACTGAGAAATCGGAAGCACATGTGGGGAAAGGCATTCACCCATCTGCTTGAGGAGAGCAAAGTATCGGTCACGAAGCTGGCCGAATTCTGCGGGGTCACGCGGCAGAGCGTGTACAACTGGCGGGACGGTTCGCTGCCCAGGAGCCGTGAGGTCTACATAAGGCTCGGGATCTTCATGGGCTGCAGCCTCGACGAGGTGAACCGCCTTCTAACCGTGTACGGCGCCTACCCCGAGCTTTACTCGAGGGACCCGCGGGACTGCGTGGGCATCTTCGTGCTCCAGAACAGTGAAAAAGAAAAGAGGTGCAGCGACTACCTCTCGCTCCTTGAGAGGGTGGAGCAGCTGATCAATATGATGCCCGAGCCTAAGGGCGATATCAAAACAGTCGATGCGGACAAGCAGATTTCCGAGCTGCGGGAGAAGGATGATTTCGAGAAATTCATCACGGAGCATTCCGAAACTTTCTCGCAGCCGTACAAGCGCTTCAAGGCGTCTGTCGACGTTTGGCTTTCTGATTACATTAGGACGGAAGACGACGGCTTCGCGAAAGGCGTGGATGAGCTCGCCAGGTGGCAGAAGTGGCCCAGAAAGCTCCTTGAGGGAGTCAAGAAAATGCAGAAGGGCGAGCTGTCCGTGCTTGACCGCGAGTTGGTGCTGCTTTTGGGAATCCACCTGTCGCAGGACAGGAGCGAGATAGACGCGCTCTTGGAACTTGCGCACATGCGCAGGCTTTACGCCCGCAACAACCTTGAGGGGGTAATTATTTTCATGCTTGAAAGCGCGGAGGACATGGAAGTCCGTCAGGACGAGGACGGATTCGAGCTGGATGAACATACAGGGTGGCTCGGGTACGTCAACAGGGTCGTCAGCGAACTCGGCGACGAAGAAATAAGCGAGTTCTTCGCACGGTGACTCATGTATTGCGGAGGATCTATACCATGGGAAGCAGTCATTTGATAACTATAGAAAATGGGAAACTAAAGGTGTACGCGATGGACGACAGGCCGGAGTGGATCGTCGGGCGCGAGGCGGCCGGCAGGAGGCCGGACATCTGCTTAGAGAGCATGACGGTCAGCCGCCGTCACGGCCGCTTCGTAAATAAAGAGGGCATATGGATGTACATTGACGCCCTCGGGACGAACGGGACCGTGCTCCGCGGAGAACGGCTCAAGGGGCGCATGCCTTGGGTGCTCGATGACGGGGACGTGTTCATCTTCGGGGCGGGAAGCAAAAAAGAGCCGAGCGGCAGCTCCGCCCTGGCCATATTTACCGAGAGGGAACTCGACGCCCGCTGGGGCGCGGTCGATACGGAGGGGAGCAGCAAGCTTACATTTTCCAATGAAAATGAATCCATCAGCTTCGATAAGCCCATGCTGGGCCAGGTAGTCTCCATGGACGGCGGACTTGCAGTGTATATGGGCGAAAAGACTTTCGTGAACGGGAAGATTAAAGTTTCACGCGGCTGAGACGGAAGCTAAAGGTTTCAATAGCATGAAGGGGCAGGAATTACGGTGAACGAAGAGCTTGAGACTACAGTACTGAAACTGGACGGCAAAGGGATGCTGTTCCCGGAGTATGAGCTGGCCAAAGAAGATGGCGAGCCTATCATCCTTGGAGTCGGCGGCTCTTCGTGCGTCTACGAGATGCGGCGCCGCAAAGACGGAACGCCGGGCGCGATGAAAGTAATCGGGCCAGAGGCCTCCTTGGCCATCGCCGATAGGTTTAAGGCGAATTCAAGGCTTCAGCGCAGGCTTTCCGAAATTTGTCCGTACATCATTAACATACAAAAGGAAATGGAAATAGTGCTCCCCGCGAATGAGGAGGTCGCCCAAAACGGCAAAGCGGGAAGGCGGTTTCAGTTCCAGCTCATGGAAAAGGCGGAGCGGATCCTGGAAATGGACGGGGAGAGACGGATGCGCCTTAACGACAAGGCGCCCAAGGATCCAGACGGACTGATGGAATTCGTGAGGCAAGTGGGCGACGCCATCGCGGCCGCCCATGAAAACGGAATAGTCCACTGCGACATAAAGCTTGAAAACATTTTCTGGAGCGAGGCCGAAAAGAGGTACAAGCTCGGCGACTACGGGATCGCCATGCACATAATCAAGGGCGAAGAGACGCAGACCGTGTATTCCGAAGGCTACGCGGCGCCCGAGCGCGTGGCGCTTAAGCCCTTCGGAAAAGCTGCCGACATCTATTCCTTCGGCGTGGTGATGTACCTGCTGCTCAACGACCTGAAGTTCCCGGGTTCGTCGGGATACTTCGTCACGGCCGAGCAGTACGAGGAGGGATATGTCTTTCCGGCGCCGAAGAGCGCCAAGCCCCAGGCGGTAAGGGTAATTCAGAAAATGTGCAGCTTCAGGGCCGAGGACCGCTATCATTCGATCCATGAAGCCGCCGCGGCGCTGATAGGCGCGCTTTCAGGCGAAGGCGAAGAAAATGCGGGCAGGACCGTATTCGAGTACGGCCGCACGGTCCAGGGGGCGGGGACCCGCAGCTGGTCGGAAGGCAGTTACGGCGAGACGGAGTATTTGACTGCTTATGGCACGGAATTGGCGGCGGATGACTCAAGAAGGCTCAAAAGAATCACATCTGAAGTAAGAAAGTCCGATAGGCGCATTGGGACAGAAAGTCACGGCGGACTGGAACAGCTTTCGCGCTATGAAGAAATCAAGGCAAAGGAAAAGGTGGACAGGGCACTCGGCCTGCGCGGCGTCTTGTGCGCTGCAGCCGTCGCGGTCCTGACTGCCTTCTTTTTGTTCAGCATGCCCGAGGAAGCCGGCGCGCTTGACAATGCGTTGGTTTGGTTCATGCCCGCGGCGGTGCTTGCCGAAGCCTTGCTGATCGGTCTTTTTGGAAGGCGGCCTGAAGTTGCTTTCATGACGATCGGAATACTTGTGGTTTTGATCGCCATTTGCCAGGGGGCAATTATCCCTGGGGTCGTGCTTGCTGTCTGCGCAATTTTTATGCGGCCGGTCCTGGCTGCCGCAGGGGCGCTTGGAACCGCGGCCTGGATGGCGGCCTGCCGTTTTGGAGGCGGGTTCGGGCTAGAGATCCTCGCCGAAAAGGATGTGGCATGGATACTGCTGACGCTCATTTACCTGTGCGTGCTGTGGCAGATAATGCATGAAAACTACGTAAGGGAGGGAAAATGCGGTGCAGACGTCCTCGGAATTTTGATTCCAGTCGGTTTAGTTGTAGCTGGCATAGTCATTATCGTATTAAAAACGTTCTTTGGGCTTAATCCCCCTGAAATCATTGTCAAGCTGCATTTTGTGAGGATGGGGCTTTTAGTTTATGTTGGAGGATGTGTACTTGCGGCCTTATATGACATGCGTACCAAGGACAAGGCGGATGAAGCGCAATCCTCGAAGGCCTGAATCGGCGCGGGCGGCAAGGAGCTTTCCGCCTAGCCTCCGCGCCGCTTAAAGGGGCATAAGAAAGGCTTTTTGATGCATTTTTTGCTGGATGAAACACAGGACAGGATACTTTTGCAGCTCCAGAAAATGGGGCTGCCCTTTGAAGATTACTATTTTGAAAATTATGAAGGACGCCTTTACCGCATCGGAGAGGGCGGGATGGGGACGGTCTATAGAGCCATGAAAAAACCCGTGGCCTGCGGCGCAAACGAATATTATTATAATGAGTATGCCGTTAAAGTGACGGGCTTTAAGGACGACCATTTGGATACCGCGGACTTCTATTCGGTCGCGAAGCTGCAGGGGCGCCTGTCAAGAGAAGCGAACGTCGTAAAAATCATTGAATTTACAGAAATCGAAGTCCGCCTCGACGGAGAAGGCAGGGTAGCCGAAGCCAAGATAACGGAACCGAAGAAAATGAAAGCGCGGCAGGCGGATGAAAGCGCGCTGAGGCTTCAGTTCCTGCTTATGAAAAAATTGAAGCCTTTGGTGACTAGGGACTCCAACGGGAATTTTAGGGTCTCTAACGGGTATTTTAGGATCAGCAAGGACTTATCGGGATGGATCGGCATCGATGATTTTTTTCGCGTGGCTTACGACATCGGCAGCGCCCTTAAAAAAGTGCATGAAGAGGGGCTGCTCCATCGTGACGTAAAGCTGGAAAATAT
>Ga0065709_1005994_pt1 | contig 32591 bp, 29 predicted proteins | sample Hoacrofraction14_2_FD_59096 | JGI IMG/M metagenome (GOLD analysis project Ga0065709, IMG submission 59096) | Hoatzin crop microbial communities from Cojedes, Venezuela, sample from fiber fraction 14 v1 | ecosystem: Host-associated > Birds > Digestive system > Esophagus > Crop | place: Venezuela...
GCTGCGGCCTCTTGCATAAGCGACGGAGGACTTATCGGGAAGCCGGGGCGTGCGCTTGCCGCGCTGCTAAGCAGCGAAGCGGCCCCTCCTTCCTCTCGGGTCGGTTTCGAACCGGCACGAAAGGACAGGAAGCATGGAACAGGCCGCTAAGACAAATTCATTTTCACTGAAAAAAGAAATAGCTCTATTCAAGCGCGACATCAGGCAGATACCGTCTTCGATGGTGGCTGTATTCTCGATCTGCGTCATCCTGATGAACCTCCTTGCGAACAAGGAGCTGGTGCGCCTCCCCTGGCTGACGCTCGACTGCGGCACCCTCCTTTCGTGGGTCTCCTTCCTGTGCATGGACGTGGTGACCCGCGCCTACGGCCCCGCCGCCTCGATACGCTGCTCGGTATACGCCCTCATGACCAACCTTGCGGCGGCCGTGGTTTTCTGGTTCGTTTCGGTCCTGCCGGGAAACTGGGGAGAGTACTATACCTACGGCGACGCCGCGGTGAACACCGTGCTGAACTCTACGATAGGCGGCACCTGGTTCGTCCTCTTCGGAAGCTCGGTCGCCTTCATCGCCTCGGCAATCGTCAACTCGCTGCTCAACGCGGCAATCGGGAAAATGATGAAGAGCAAGGGCTTCAGGGCTTTCGCGGCCCGCTCATGGATATCGACCATGGTCGGCCAGGGCGTCGACAACATCCTCTTTGCATTCATAGTAAGCCGCACCCTCTTCGGCTGGACCGTCGGGCAGTGCATCGTCTGCTCGCTCATCCAGGCGGTATTCGAGCTTCTCTTCGAGGTAGTGTTCTCGCCGCTCGGCTACCGCATCTGCCGCGGAATCGAGAAAGAGAGCGGGGAGGATTGGGAAGACGCGGCGAATAAACAAATGTGACCGCGGGTGACTGACGGGGCATCCCGTCACGCCGCATGAAAAGCAAAGAAAAGCGGGGCCGCCGCAGCTGCGGCGATCCCGCTCAAACCTCTTACAAAGCCCAAGCCTTGCCCTGATTACTCTTCATCGTCCCCGTTGTCGCCTTCCTCGAATTTGAAGCCCGACTTCTCGCGGTCCGCGGAAACCCTCTTGAAAGCTGCCTTGTAGGGATCGGAGAGGATGTCCGGAAGATCCCTGCCGCCGGCTTCGGTCGGCGTCGCGGCGCCGTAGGGCACCCCGTTCTGCCCGAGCATCGGCTCTGTGATTTCACGCGCGGTATAATTGGAACCCGCGCTCCTCTGGGCCTCGGACTTGGCCAGAAGCAGGCGGTAGTACATCTGAAGCCTGCGGGCCGTTTCTTCCTCGCGCTTTTCGCGCTCTACCTCGTAGATGATGCGGAGGTAGTCGCACACGTAAGGCGGGCAGTGGCGCTTGCCGTTCTCCCAGTTGTTTACAGACCTCTTCGGAATGCCGTACTTGCGGTAAAGGTCTTCCTGGGTGAGACCCGCGCTCTGGCGCATGCTCTTTAGCTCGGCCATTATCTGGTCATATTTGTCATAATCCATAAAATATCCTCCTTGGTTCTGCGTGCCGCGCGTTGAACGGCAATATTGCCGTGGGATTGCATTAAGCACGTTCTACGGGTCATAGTTTAAAACCCAATGAATGATTGTTCAACACTTTTTTTGAGATTGTCCAGAATTTTAATATTTAAAAGTGCAGGGCCGGGCGCAGCGGGTAAGGTTTTGGGGCGCGGGCCGGTTTTGAGCGGCGGTTGAATAATGCCCCTAAAAGCCTTAAAATCAACGTAACGGCAACCAAAGTGCTTTGAGGACGACTTAAGGAAAAAGCAGATGCAAATGGAGGGCGATATGGCCGATTATGTACTGTCGTGCTGCTCTGTTACGGGCATGGGCAAGGAGTGGTATGAGGAGCAGGGCATCCGCCACATTTCGCTCAGGTATGAATTCGACGGCGAGTATTTCGACGACGAGCCGGAGCTTTTCAACGAGAAGGAATTCTATGAGAAGCTCGAGGCGAGCAAGAGCGCCGCGACGCACGTCCGCTCGGTCGACGAGTACGTCGATTATTTCAAGGAGCTCGTGAAGGACGGCGGGGCGGTCGTGCACATTTCGCTCTCGTCGGGCATCAGCGACGCGTTCAACCGCGCCAGCGGGGCGGCCGCGATACTCAAGGCGGTCTATCCCGACACGCAGATCCGCGTCATCGACTCGCTCTGCGCCGCCGACGGCGTGACTCTCCTCCTCGAAGAGGCCGTGAGGCTGCGCGACGAGGGGACGGGCATGGAGGAATTGGTCTCCTGGATCGAGGCGAACAGGCTGAAGGTGAACCACCTTTTCTTTTCATCCGACCTCTCGCAGTTTATAAAGACGGGCTCGCTGCCGCCTGCCGCGGGCCGCATCGCGAAGCGCCACGAGATCTGCCCGGTCATGGAAGTCAACTCCTGGGGCGAGCTCGTCAGGAAGACGGCCGTCGCCAGCAAGGAAAAGGTCATGAAGCGCATCGTCAAGTACATGAAGCACCTCGCCGACGGCAAGAAGCACTACGGCGGCCGGATCATCCTCTGCCAGTCCGAGTGCATGGACGACGCCGAGGAGCTTTTGAAAATGATCAGCGAGGCACTGCCCGACATAGGCGAGACGACGATAAACCCGATAGGCGCGACGATAGGGCTGCACACGGGCCGCGGTACGGTCGCGGTCTTCTTCTGGGGCAAGGAGCGCACCGTCTGAGCCTTTGCCGTATGTGCGCTTGGCGGCAGCTTGATGGTTTTTTTGAGGAAGGAGCCGGGGCTGATGGATTACGAATTTCTTAGTGTCGGCGCCAAGGCCGGCGAGCTTGACAGGGTCCTTTCTTTCATTGAGGAAAGGCTGGACGCGCACGGCTGCGGGCCGCGGGCGGCGATGCAGATCCTCGTCTCCGCCGAGGAGATCTTCATAAACATCGCGAACTATGCCTATCCAGAAGGCGAAGGCCGGGCGGAGGTCGGGATCGCCTTCGACGAGGACGGCTGCCGGCTGCGCTTTGCCGACGGCGGCATTCCGTTCAACCCCCTTAAAGTGCCTGACCCCGACGTGACCCTCTCGGCAAAAGAGCGGAAGATAGGGGGCCTTGGCATTTACATGGCGAAGAAGGCCATGGACGGCATTTCCTACGAGTACGCAGACGGGAAGAACATACTCGTCATGAAGCGCTCTCTTTCGTAAGGCTTTTCAAAGCCGCCTCCTCTTGGTTTTTCGAAGGCGCGGGAAGCTCGGCCCGCAGAGACGGGCGGCCTTGAAAAACTTCGCTCCGGCCCGCCAAAATCCTGTTGCGCGGGGAATTTTACGGCTTTAAGATTAGAGTAGTAACGAGCCGCGGCGGGCGGCGCGAAAGAGCGCGCGCCCCGCGCGGGAACGTGGTTATTTACCAAATCTTAAGGCAAAAGGAGGTCGGCAGAATGGGAAAGTTTGAAATCGAAGCGGCTGCTTCAGGCGGGTACAAGTTCAATCTCAAGGCGGCGAACGGCCAGGTCATCGCGACCTCCCAGGTATACAAGGCGCTCGACTCCTGCAAGAACGGCGTGGAGAGCGTGAGGAAGAATTCCACGGCCGCGGCGCTCGAGGATCAGACCGTCGAGGGCTACGCCGAGGAGAAGAACCCGAAGTTCGAGGTCTACACGGACAAGGCGGGCGAGTTCCGCTTCAGGCTGAAAGCCGCAAACGGCGAGATCATAGCCGTCGGCCAGGGGTATTCCGCGAAGGCGAGCTGCCTGAACGGCATCGAGAGCATCAGGACGAACGCCCCGGAGGCAGAGGTGGAAGTCATCGAATGACGGATTATTTACGTAAGTGAAAGGCGGCTGCGCAGGCCCGAAAGGGCCAGGGGATGCGCGGCCGCTTTTTAGGAAACCCATACTGCATCCAAATTAAAAAAAGGCCGATAGATATTATTGTCGGCACTGAGAGCAGGTTTGACGAGCGCAAAAGCATGATGTCCGTTGAGAACGAAGTCAGCCGGAAGGGGTGCTGCTGTATGGATGATTCTTCGCTTGTACTAACGATATCGTGAGAAAAGGCGTTGAACTTGCGGTCGCTAAGCCTTATCATTGCTTAAGTACGCGAAGTCATAATTGGAGGTGAGAGCTTTGGCTTTAAGCTATGACAGACTTTGGAAGCAGCTGCTTGAGAAAAATATGAACCGCACGGAGCTTAAAGAGGCGGCGGGGCTGAGCTTCAACGTCCTTGCGCGGATGGGGAGGAACGATCCGATTTCGATCGAGAGCCTTGAGAAAATATGCGGAGTGCTCGGCTGCGACATAGGCGACGTGATCAGCTTCAGGAAGGAAGCCGCCGGGACCAAGGCAAGGGAAAAGAAGAAATATAAGACGATCGAGCTTTTCGCAGGCGCGGGCGGGCTTGCCATCGGAGTCGAGGAGGCGGGCTTTGAGACGATCGGGCTTATTGAGTACGACAAGGACGCCTGCGAGACCCTGCGCCGCAACCGACCGGACTGGAACGTGATAGAGGGCGACATTGCGGATATTTCCTGCCGGGATCTCGAGGAGTACTTCGGGATAAAGAAGGGGGAACTCGACCTGCTTTCGGGAGGGGCTCCGTGCCAGAGTTTTTCATATGCCGGCAAAAGGCTGGGGCTCGAGGACGCCCGCGGCACGCTTTTTTATCATTACGCGAAGTTTTTAGAGCAGCTGCAGCCCAAGATGTTCCTTTTCGAGAACGTTAGAGGGCTTTTGACGCATGACCGCGGGCGGACGTATGAGACGATTACCAACATCTTCGAGGACGCCGGCTATGAAGTTACGCATCAGGTGCTGAACGCATGGGACCACGGCGCGCCGCAAAAGCGGGAGAGGCTTATAACCATAGGCATCAGGAAGGATCTTGCCGATGCTGTAAAATATCATTTTCCGGATCCGCAGGATTATAAGCCCGTGCTGCGGGACGTGCTTCTTGACTGTCCGGAGGGACCTGGCATTCCTTACGGCGAGAAGAAGAGGAAGATTTTTGAGCTCGTGCCGCCGGGCGGATACTGGCGCGACATCGATCCCGACATAGCCAAGGAGTACATGAAGAGCTGCTGGGACATGGGCGGCGGCAGGACCGGGATACTCCGCAGGATGAGCCTCGACGAGCCCTCTCTCGCGGTGCTTACGTCGCCGTCCCAGAAGCAGACCGAACGCTGCCACCCGCTTGAGGCGCGGCCGTTCACGGTGCGCGAGAACGCGCGCTGCCAGATGTTCCCAGACGATTGGGAGTTCGCGGGGAACGTGTCCTCGCAGTACAAGCAGGTGGGGAACGCCGTCCCGGTGAGCCTTGCAAAAGATATAGCTGATGAAATATACAAGGCGCTGGAGGGGATTGAATGAGTGAGTGGAGACTGGGTTTTATATCGAGAGAGGACTTCAAAGAACACGTTGCAAAGACCATCGGGAAGTATGGAAAGAAGCTTGAGGACTACGGCTTGGCGGAGCTCAACAGCAACATCATAGACCCGATAAAAATGCTGTTCGACAAAAACGTTTACGGAGCAACCTGGGATGAAATAATCAAAAATGAAATATTCCGGCAGCGCGACAAGGCGAGCACCAATGACATCGGGTACTTCCATCAGAATATCTTCTCGTATTTCGAGGGCTGCGAAGTTCCGAAAGAAGGCTGGGACGTAATATACAGAAATGCCGGCGGCATTGAGCTCCCTGACGGCAGAACCGTGCATACGGTATATGTCGAAATGAAGAACAAGCACAATACAATGAATTCATCCGCGTCCGCGAACACTTACATAAAAATGCAGAACCAGCTGCTCAACGACGACGACTGCGCCTGCTTCCTTGTCGAGGCGATTGCCAAGAAATCGCAGAATGAGAAATGGACGGTGACGGTCAACAAACAAAAAGTCAGTCACAGCCTGATAAGGCGCGTCAGCATGGACCGCTTTTATGAGATAGTGACTGGAAGCCCGACCGCGTTCCATGACGTATGTATGGCGCTCCCCAAGGTGATTTCGGAGGCGGTGGCTCAGAATGGCTTTGTTGAGACACCGCGGGATACGGCTTTTGAGGAGCTGTGCAGGGTAGCCGCGGCTTTTGGAGGCAGCGGAGAAGAAAGCGCCATGGCCATGTCAATGTATCTTCTCGGATTTGGAAGCTATGAAGGTTTCAGTGACGAGAGAGCTGCCCTTAGGGCAGTTTCGGGCATATCTGATGCGGAGAAGAAATCTCTTTTGAAGCTGCTTTATGAGTACGCGAAAGCAGGATCTTACACTGAGTGAAAGGCGGCTGCGCAGGCCCGAAAGGGCCAGGGGATGCGCGGCCGCTTTTTTATGCTTAGGGGCTTTGAGGGAATCGGGAAAATCGGGGAAATAAAAGACCGGGAAAATAAAAAACCGGGAGGCTAGTGCCACCCGGCTTTCGTGCGCCTCCAGGGACTCGAACCCTGGACACCCTGATTAAGAGTCAGGTGCTCTACCAACTGAGCTAGAAGCGCATCCGCTTGCGTCTTTTTCCGAACGCAAAATGCATTATAAGGTGGCGCGGATGGAATTGCAAGTACTTTTTTTATTTTTTGTGGTATATTGTCATAGACGCTTTTTGAAGGCGGTTTTTGCCGCGGCGGGCGGCAGGGAGAACTTATGGAAAATATCGAGAGGATACAGAGCTTTACGGTAAACCACGACACTCTAAGGCCCGGCATGTACGTGTCGAGGATCGACGGCGACGTGACGACCTACGACCTTAGGACGCGCACGCCGAACGCGGGCGACTACATGGACAACCTTACGATGCACTCGGTCGAGCACATGTTCGCGACCTACGTCAGGAACAGCTCGATCGGCGGGGACGTCATCTACTTCGGCCCGATGGGCTGCGCGACGGGCTTCTACCTCCTGGTCAGGAACCACGAGCCGGAGGAAGTGCGGGAAATAGTAAGGGAGACGCTTTCGAAAATCATTTCCCACGAGGGAGAAGTCTTCGGGGCGACGCGCCGCGAGTGCGGCAATTACCGCTGCCTGAACCTTGAGGCGGCGAAGCTGGAGTGCGCAAGGTACCTTGAGGTGCTGAACGCGGATCCGGACGCGGGCTTTGAGTACGCGGAGTAAGGCTAAGGCGGGGCAAAAGCCCTTAGAATGCGGAAAGGAAAAGGCAATGGCAAAGAAAATAGGAATCATCTGCGCGATGCAGCTTGAGGCGGAGCTCTTAAAGGGCGCGATGCAGGACATGAAGGAAGAGACGATCTCGGGAGTCACCTACTCCTCGGGAACCATCGGCGGGACGGACTGCGTGGTCGCGGTCTGCGGGATCGGCAAGGTCTTCGCCGCGCTCTGCGCGCAGACGATGATCCTCCGCTATCAGCCCGACGCCGTCGTGAACTCGGGGGTCGCGGGCGCGCTCGACCCGTCGCTTAGGATAGGCGACATCGTCGTGGCCGAGTCGGTCTGCCAGCACGACATGGACACCTCGCCGATAGGCGACCCGCTCGGAATGCTCTCCGGAATCAATATCATTTACATCCCGTGCGACGAAGAGCTCTCCGCGGCGATCGCGAAGACGGCCGAGGGCGAGGGCGCGCACTGCGTCAAGGGGCGCGTGTCGACGGGCGACCAGTTCATAGCGACGAAGGAGCAGAAGGACCGCATAATCAGCATCTTCAACGGCTCGGCCTGCGAGATGGAGGGCGGCTCTATCGGACAGGTCTGCTACGTAAATAAAGTGCCGTTCGCGGTGCTCCGCGCGATCTCGGACGGCGGCGACGAGAACTCCACCATGGACTTCCCGACCTTCGCGAAGATGGCCGCGGAGAGGGCTTCGAAGATCATGATAAAGTACCTGTCGTCGCTCAGCTGAACCGACGCGGGCAGGAAAGCTGCCGGCAGTTTATGGGCGCACGGCGCCGGCCGAATTGAAACGGCGGTAGCGGAACGCGGACAGCCGCTTTCACTGAAATCAAGAAAGGCAGACATGTACATAATCGCAGGCCTGGGCAATCCCGGGAGCAAATACGAAGGCACGCGCCACAACATGGGCTTCGACGTGATCGACCGCCTGGTCGAGGAGTACAAGGTCCCGCAGGGCGGGGTCAAGTTCGAGGCCCTGACCGGCGTCGGGACGATAGGCGGGCAGCGGGTGCTGCTCGCCAAGCCGCTCACCTACATGAACGAGAGCGGCAGGAGCGTCCGCGCGATGGCCGACTACTACAAGATCGACCCGAAGAGCGAGCTCATCGTGGTAAGCGACGACATCGACTTGGAGCCGGGGCAGATAAGGATACGCTGCCAGGGCTCGGCGGGAGGCCAGAACGGCCTTAAGAACATCATCCAGTGCCTCGGGACGCAGGACTTCATAAGGATCCGCGTCGGCACGGGCAAAAAGCCCGAGGGCTGGGACCTGGCGGACTGGGTGCTCTCGCGCTTTTCAAAGGACGACAGGAAGGCCGTCGACGGGGCGATCGTAAGGGCGGCCGAAGCCGCCGCCGCCATCATAGAGGAAGGCGCCGAGAGCGCGATGACGAAATACAACCGGAAGGCGTGAGCTTTAATGGGCGACATGTTCTTGGAGCCGGTGCTTGAACTGGCGCAGATACAGGAAATACGCAGGAAAATGAAAAGCGGCAGCGGGATGCTGTCGCTTTCGGGTTGTGTCCGCACGCAGAAGGCGCACGCGATATACGGCATAGCCTACGACTCGAAGAAGACGCTCGTCATAACGGAGAACGACCTTACCGTCCGCGCCATGACGGAGGACCTTTCCTTCTTCATGCCTAAGACCCTGGCCTGGCCCGCAAAGGACCTCCTCTTTTACCAGGCGGACGCCGCCGGCGACCTTTTGAACCGCCAGCGCATGAAGGCGCTTGAGGGGCTCATCGAAGAATCGGGGCAGGTGATAGTCGCCCCCGCCTCGGCGCTTTTGGAGCGGATGTCCGGGCGGGAGAAGGTAGGAGATTTAAGGCTCGACTTCGTCTGCGGCGAAGAGACGGACCTCGACTGGGCGAAGGAAATGCTCGCAAAGCGCGGCTACGAGCGCGCCGCGTCCGTCGAAAGCCCGGGCCAGTTCGCGGTGCGCGGCAACATCCTTGACATCTGGCCGGTGACGGACGAGGCCCCCGTCAGGATAGAGCTCTTCGGCGATGAAATCGAGTCGATCCGCCTTTTCGACCCCGCCTCGCAGAGGTCGGTGGGCGAGGCGGAGCGCGCGGTGATCTACCCCGCGCGGGAGGACTTGTCGAAGAACGGCACGCTCCTCGACTGGTTCCCCGCCGGCGAGGGCTGCACAGTCATAATCGACGAGCCCGCGAGGGTCGAGGCCGCGCTTAAGATGGCAGAGGAAGAGTACGCCGATTCGATGGCGCACCGCATAGCGGGCGGCGAGATAGAGAACGCGTCGGACGTCCCCGACATCATTTCCGCGGACAGCGTGATAGAGGCGCTAAGCCATCGGCGCACGGCGGCGGTCGCCGCGCTCGACCTGCGTCACGGGAGCTTCAAGGCCGAGGCCGAGTTAAGGAGCGGGGCGCAGTCGGTCGGCTCGTACAACAACAGCTTCGAGCGGCTCGCCCGCGACCTCGCCTCCTACAAGAAGAAGGGATACAAGTCGATCGTCGCCTCGGCTTCGACGACCCGCGCGAAGCGCCTCGCCGCCGACTTGAACGAACTCGGGCTCTACGCCGTATTTACCGAGGACCGCAATCGGAAAATGCAGCCCGGCGAGATCGCCGTCGTGCGCGGCCAGCTCCCGCAGGGCTTCCTCTACCCCGAGATAAAGACCGCCTTCATATCCGAGAGCGACATCTTCACCGAGAGGCGCAGGACGCGCGCGAAGGCGAGGAAGAAGACGGGCGACTTCATAACCGACTACTCGCAGCTGACCTACGGCGACTACGTCGTGCACGAAAACCACGGCGTGGGCATTTACCGCGGGATAGAGCAGATAACGGTCGACGGCGTCTCGCGCGATTACGTGAAGCTCGAGTACAAGGGCGGCAACCTCTACGTGATGGCGACCCAGCTCGACGTCCTGCAGAAGTACAGCGGCGGCGAGGAGGGCGGCAAGGTCGCCCTCAACAAGCTCGGCGGGAAGGAGTGGGAGAATACCAAGACCCAGGTCCGCCGCTCCGTGAAGGATATCGCGGGAAAGCTCATAAAGCTCTATGCGGCGAGGGCGAACGCGAAAGGCTTTGCATTTTCAAAGGACAACGACTGGCAGCGGGAATTCGAAGAGCTTTTCCCCTACGAAGAGACCGAAGACCAGCTCAAGGCGATCGCGGAGACCAAGGATGACATGGAGAGCGCCCGCGTCATGGACCGCCTGATCTGCGGCGACGTCGGCTACGGCAAGACCGAGGTCGCGCTCCGCGCCGCCTTCAAGGCGATCCAGGACGGCAAGCAGGTCGCCTTCCTGGTCCCGACGACGATACTCGCGCAGCAGCACTACAATACGATCGTGCAGCGCATGCAGCACTTCCCGGTGAACGCGGCGATGCTCTGCCGCTTCAGGACGCCCGCGGAGAACAAGAAGACGGTCGAAGGGATAAAGGACGGCTCGGTCGACATCGTCGTCGGCACGCACCGGCTCCTCTCCTCCGACGTCAAGTTCAAGGACCTCGGGCTTTTGGTGGTCGATGAAGAGCAGCGCTTCGGCGTCACCCACAAGGAGAAAATCAAGGAAATGAGGAAGGACGTCGACGTGCTGACGCTCACGGCGACGCCCATCCCGAGGACGCTGCACATGTCGCTTTCAGGGATAAGGGACATGTCCGTGCTCGAAGAGCCGCCGCTCGACAGGATGCCCGTGCAGACCTACATCTGCGGCTACAGCGAGGAGCTGATGCGCGAGGCGATCTGCCGGGAAATCGCCCGCGGCGGGCAGGTCTACGTCGTCTACAACAACGTCGCGGGGATAGCCTCGCAGGCGGGCCGCATACAGGAGCTCGTTCCCGAGGCCCGCGTCGCCTACGCCCATGGCAAGATGAACGCCGCCCAGATCGAGGACATAATGGTCGGGTTCATAAACGGCGGCAGCGACGTCTTAGTCTCGACGACGATAATCGAAACCGGAATCGACATCCCGAACGTCAACACGATGATAATCTGCGATGCGGACCGTTTCGGCCTTTCGCAGCTCTACCAGCTGCGCGGCCGCGTCGGGAGGACTAACCGCACCGCCTACGCCTTCATGATGTACAGGAAGGACAAGCTCCTAAAAGAGGCCGCTGAAAAGCGCCTCTCCGCGATAAGGGAGTTCACGCGGCTCGGCAGCGGCTTTAAGATCGCGATGCGCGACCTTGAGATCCGCGGGGCGGGCAACCTCCTCGGCGCGGAGCAGCACGGCCACATGGCGGCGGTCGGCTACGACCTCTACTGCAGGATGCTCAAAGAGGCGGTCACGGAGGCGAAGGGCGGCGAAGTCAAGAAGGACGAATTCGAGACCGTGATCGAGCTGAGCGTTCCCGCTTACCTGCCAGGCGCTTACGTCCCCGACGAAGCCGAAAAGCTCAGCCTCTACCGCCGTATCGCCGCTATTGAAAATGAAGAGGGCAGGGAGGAGCTCACCGACGAGCTCGCCGACCGCTTCGGGCCGCTTCCCCGCGAGGCGAGGAACCTGCTTTACGCCGCGCTCGTGAAGGCGAAGGCGCACGCGGCCTTGATAGAGGAAGTCAAGGAGACTTCGGGCACCGTGAAAATGAAAGTCCACGGGGAGCCCGACTACGACCCGGCGATGATGGGGCCGCTCATCGGATCCTTCGGAGGGAAGATCCGCGTGCAGGCGGGAAAGGGCGGCGGCTTCCTGTGCAGCCACGCAGGCAGCGACGACGAACTTTTCGATACCCTCGCGGCCTTCTTCGACGCGCTTGAAAAGACAAGGAAAAGATAGTACACTGACACAAGTTATGCGCGGCAGCAGTTGGCCGCAAAGAGGAGAAATATTATGAAAATGATGAAGAAAGCGGCCGCGGCCGTCCTCGCCTGCGCCCTCGCCGCGGGCTCTCTTGCAGGCTGCGGAAAGACTGTCGTCGACGGCACCAAGACCCTTGTGACGATCGACGGAGAAGAAGTAAAGCTCGGCGTCGCCGCGTTCCTCGCGCGCTACCGCCAAGCGTCCATGTACTCGATAGTCCAGTACTATGGCTCGAACGGCTTCTACAATACTGTCGCCGACACCTCGACGAACAAGACCTATGAGGAACTGGTCAAGGAAGGGATCCTCGAGGACATCGAGTCGCTCGTCGTCACGAAGCAGCACGCCGCGGACTATGACGTAACGCTTACCGACGAGGAGCTCGCCGAGATAGATGAGGCGGCCGCCGGCTACGACGAGAAGAACAGCGACGAGGTCAAGAAGGCGGTCGGCGCGTCCAAGGAGGACGTAAAGACCCTGCTCACCCTCTATAAGTACAGGGAGAAGATGCTCCCCGCCGTCGTCAAGGACGTCGACACCAAGGTCACTGACGACGAGGCGCAGCAGACCACGTTCACCTACGTGCGCATAAGCACCACGAGCTACGGGGCCGACGACGAATCGACGGCATCTTCCGCGGCGTCTTCGGATGCTTCTACTGAAGCTTCCGGTGCCGACGCCGAGCAGACCGAGGCCCAGAAGGCGGCCCTGGCCGACGCCGAGAAGATCCTCAAGGAAATCAAGGCTTCAAAGAAAACGGCCGACGCCGACATAAGCGCGATCGCCACGGAAGTCACCGAGAACGCGTATGTCGCTGAAGGCAGCATCACGAGAAACGATCCCGAGGAGGATACCTACAACAGCAGCCTCGTCGACGCGGTGCTGGAGCTCTCCGACGGAGAAGTCTGCGACAAGGTGATCGAGGCCGAGGGCGGCTCGATGTACTATATCGTCCGCGTCGAAAAGGTCTTCGACGAGGAGGCGACTGAGGAAGCCAAGGAGAACATCGTGATCGAGCGCAAGGAAGAGCTCTTCGACGAAACGGTAGACGAATGGCTCGAGGCCGCTGAGATCAAAGTAGACGAAGCAGTGTTCGCGACGCTCCGCCTTAAGGACGACGAAGCCTTCTCGGCCGCGGCGGCCGTCGAGAGCGACGTCTCCGAGGTCGTGTCGGGAGCGGCGTCGTCTGATTCAGGCGCGTACTCTGCCGCGTCGGAAGCCTCGGAAAGCAGCGCGTCTTCGGACGCTGAGTCATCGGAGGCGTCGGAGGCGTAAGCTGACGGTTAAGGACTTCAGGGATCCGGGCAGAACCCGGATCCTTTTGCGTGGAAACCGATGGCGCCGCGCCTGTGCGGGCGCTGATGCCTAATTGGCGCGGAGCGCTTTGTTGCGATAAGCTGCCGAAGGACTTACGGCGGTTTCCCGCAGGATCGGGCAGGGCGGTTTTCCCCCACTCGACCGGGCAATGGGATCGATGCCCGCCGTGCCCGAGCGGTCGGTTCTCAAAGGGATTTGGCCCGTGCCGCGACAGCACAGCGGGTTATATGCTTATTTACAGTTTTTAGCGCATATTGTAGAATGGTTTGCGGCACGGCTTAACGCGGCAGCAGTGCCTGCCCAAGGGGCATAAGGCCGCGGAGGAAGCCAAGGAGGGATAAATGGCGAAGTATTGTGGTAATTGCGGCGCGCCGATAGACGATGGCGCGAAGTTCTGCGGTTTCTGCGGGCAGCCGCAGGAAGAAGGCAGCGGAAACGCCGGCCAGGGAAGCGCATCGGACGCACAGTCCTGGAACGCCCAGGGACAGCAGAACGTCAATGGGCAGTATGGCACGGACGCTCAGAACGGCGGGGCCTACAGCCAGGGCGGCAATGCCTACGGGCAGGACGCTTACGGGCAGAACGGCAATGCCTACGGGCAGGACGCTTACGGGCCAAACGGCGGGGCGTTTGGCCAGGACAACAATGCCTACGGCCAGAACAACAGCGGCTTCGGCCAGAACAATTATGGCTACGGCGCCAATAGCGGCACGGGAAATCAGTACGGCGGGGCGAACGCCCAGTTCGACGGCGCGAACTCGCAGTTCAACAACGCCAATGCCCAGTTCAACGCTGCGGGCGGACAGTACCGCAATTCTGCCGGCGGCAACGGCGGCCAGATGTACGGAGGCCCCGCGGGACCCAATGAAGGGGGGAGCGCTTAAGACCGACAGGAGCGTGGTCACGATAATTCTTCTCTCGCTCGTGACCTGCGGCATCTACGGTTTTTATTACTATTACACTCTCGCCAACGATATGAACATCATCGGAAACGGCGACGGCGAAGAGACACCGGGGATCGCGCAGCTGATTCTCCTTTCTATCGTTACCTGCGGGATTTATTCCCTCTACTGGCTCTACAAGCTTGCCGACAGGATGTACAATAACGCCCCGCGCTACGGAGTGAACATCCAGGAGAAGGGAAGCGACATCCTGCTTTGGATGGTGATAGGCACTTTGGTGTGCGGCATAGGCTCTCTGTACGCGCTCTACCTTTTGACGCGCAACATGAACGTGCTCTGCGCCGCTTACAACAACGCCAACGGATATTGATGATATAAGCAGGCGGTTTGACGGATACCGAGGTACCCGCCGCGGCTAATAAGCATCCGCCTGCGCGGCGCTTTGAAAAACAGGGCTGCCGCGGCTTTGGCTGCGGCGGCCCTTTCGCGGCTTTACGCGTGACGCGGCAGGGGCGACGCAGCCTATCCTTCACGGTCGAGGAAAAAGCTTTATGGAACTAAGGCTTGACAGATACCTGTCAGAGATGAACGCGGCGAGCAGGAGCCAGGCCCGCCAGCTCATAAGGAAGGGCCTCGTGACGGTCGGCGGGGAGGCGGTGAGAAAGCCCGAGGCCAAGGTGCCGTCCGACGCCGAAGTCGTCTGCCGCGGCGAGAGGGTAGTCTGGGCGGAGCGCGAGTACTTCATGCTCAACAAGCCCGCGGGCTGCCTGACTGCCGTGAGCGACAAGACCGAGAAGGTCGTGTGCGACTTCCTCCCGCGGATAAGGAGGAGCGACGCCGCCCCCTGCGGTCGGCTCGACAAGGATACGGAGGGGCTGCTCCTCATAACGAACGACGGCGGCCTCGTGCACAGGCTTCTGTCCCCGAAAAGCGGCGTGGAAAAGACTTACCTCGCCTGCCTCGACGCTCCTTTCAGCGAGGAAATGCAGGCTCTGGCGGCGGAAGGGCTCGACCTCGGTGGAGAAGCCGCCGCTCCCTGCCGCATAGAGCCCGCGGGAGACGCTAAAGAAATTTATTTGCCGGAAAAGTATAAAGAGATGCCTGAGCGGCAGGCCGCGGAGATAACGCTGACCGAGGGCAAGTACCATGAGGTCAAGCGAATCTTCGGGAAGTTCGGGCTCGGCGTCATTTACCTGAAGCGGATTTCCATGGGGCCTTTGAGGCTTGACCCTGCGCTTTCTCCAGGGCAAGTGCGCCGCCTTACGTCGGAAGAGCTTTCGGCCCTTGAGGTCTGAGGAGGCATAAGGCTTAAGGCATATCAGCCGGCGCAGGAGGCCGCCGTGCGCGAAACGCCGCATGACGGAATCGGACGGGCGGCCGCTTTCGCCGCCGACTCGATGCCGGCGCGGGCAGCGCGGCTAAAAGCCGTCAAAAGCCGCTAAAAGCCGCCATGACGGTCTTGCGGGACAGATGGCGGGCAGCGCGGCAAAAGCACGGGAAAGAGTAGCATGGCAGGCGCCTTTGGGGCAGATTAAAAGGCGCCGGTCTTGATTTTTAAGCACCGCTTCTGCCGTGGGCGAGCCTTAAAAGGAAGAGGCTCCCTTCGGCGGAAACTCTGCGCCCAAAAGGCGCGGACTTACCCAAGGAGGGGGAAATGCAGAAGAAGAGACATTCGTTCAAAGGCTCGCTCGGCTTTGTAATGGCCGCCGCAGGAAGCGCGGTCGGCCTCGGGAACATCTGGCGGTTTCCGTATCTTGCCGCGAGGGACGGAGGAGGGATTTTCCTCGCCGTCTACCTCGTGCTGGCGCTTACGTTCGGCTTTACGCTGCTGACCGCGGAGGTCGCGATCGGGCGCATGACTAAGCAGAGCCCGCTCACCGCCTACGGCAGGATCGACAAGCGCTTCGGCTTTCTGGGGCACCTCGCCTGCATAATCCCCGCGCTCATCATGCCCTACTACTGCGTAATCGGCGGCTGGGTCTTAAAGTACCTGTTCGCCAGCGCGGCGGAGGGCAACGCCGCGACGGCCTCCGAGGGCTATTTCGTCGGCTTCATCACGGGACAGTGGGCGCCTATCATTTTCTTCCTGATCTTTTTGGCGGCGAATGCCGTTATCATTTACCGCGGGGTCAACAAGGGCATCGAGGCCATTTCGAAAATACTGATGCCTGCGCTCATCGTCCTCGTCCTCGTCATCGCCATTTTCTCGCTGACGCTCAGCTACACGGACGCCGACGGCGTGACGCGCACCGGCCTTCAGGGCCTGAAGATCCTCGTCGTTCCGAACCTTAGGGAGGTCAGCGCGGGCGAGTTCTTCATGGTCGTCGTCGACGCCATGGGGCAGCTCTTCTACAGCCTGAGCATCGCTATGGGAATAATGATCGCCTACGGCTCGTACATGCCCGACGACGCCAATCTCGCGGGCTCGATCAACCAGATAGAAATCTTCGACACTGTCATCGCCTTCCTCGCGGGAATGATGATCATACCCGCGGTCTACACCTTCATCGGAGCCGAGGGCATGAAGAGCCAGGGAACGGGCCTGATGTTCACGACGCTCCCGAAGGTCTTTTCGTCGATGGGCGCGTTCGGGCGCGTGATGGCGATAATGTTCTTCGCGATGGTGCTTTTCGCCGCGCTCACGAGCTCGATGTCGATCATGGAGGCCGTCGTATCGAGCCTCATGGACCGCTTCGGCATGAGCCGCGCGAAGGCGGTCGCGATCGAGACTTTGGTCGCGCTCGCGGGCGGCATCCTCGTCTGCCTCGGCTACAACCTGCTCTACTTCGAGCTGCCGCTGCCCAACGGCGCGACGGCGCAGATCCTCGACGTCCTCGACTACGTCAGCAACAACGTGCTCATGCCGGTCGTCGCGATCGGAACCTGCATCCTCGTCGGCTGGGTCATCGGCCCGGACAGGATCATCGAAGAAGTCGAAAAGGGCGGCCGCCGCATGGGGCGCAAGCGCCTCTTTAAGGTGATGATTAAGTTCGTCGCCCCCGTGCTCCTCGTCATACTTTTCCTGAGGTCCGTCGGAATCATAAGGATCTGACCGTCTTTGAAAATGCAGGCGGCACGGGCTGCCTGATATAATGCCCCGCGTCGGATTTCGGAATGCGTGCCTTTCCGAAAGGGCGCGGGGTTTTCTTGTGCTCTCCGGCCGTCCCTAAGGCCCGGTCCCGCGTGACTGCGGACCGCTGCTGCTTCTCGCCGTCCATCACTAAGATGCCGCCCCCGGCCCCGCGTGCCTGCGGACCGCTGCGCCTCCCCGACCGATCCCGCCTGATGCCTTTTTACGCAAAAAAAGACCTGCATCAAACGATGCAGGCCTTATCAGTGCGGAAGATGGGACTTGAACCCACACGACTGCAATAGCCACTAGATCCTTAGTCTAGCTCGTCTGCCAATTCCGACACTTCCGCGCGACAAAAGCCATTATAGTAATTGGGCGTACCCGTGTCAACAGTTATTTTCAAAAAAATCGAAAAAGCAGGCGTGAGGCCGATGCCTGCGGGTTTCGCCGTGCGCAATGCGACCGGACGCTGTGATGCGCCGCAGCGCACACATTGAGGGTGCGGCACGAGCGGCGCGGCTAAAGCCCCGGCGAAGGCGGAGCCAGAGGCAAGCGTGCAAGGCGGAGCCGCAGATGTGTTATAGTCTAGGCAGGGCGGAGCCTTAGGAGCCGCCGCTGCCTCAAAGCATATTGGATTTTGAGGTGGGGCAGCATGGCAGGGAGCTATTTTATGAATGCGAGTACGGGCGGGGAAATTTTTTATCACGGCTCTAAAGGAGGCCTCTCAGGCGGGATTTCTCCTAACGTGAATGCCGGGAGGAACGATTTCGGGGACGGCTTTTACCTCGGAACCAAGGAAAGGCAGACCCTTGCAAGGGCGGCAAATGAAGCCGAGGGCGTCATTTACGAGTTTAAAATACCTGAGGCGTGCATAAACAGGGAGAACACAGTTCGCCTCGCGAAAGATGACTGGATGTATTTCGTGCTCTACAACCGGGGGAGGCTTGAAGAGTTCAAAGGCTCGCGGCTGTATGAGAAGTATGCGCATCTTGCGGACGGCAAGGATTTTATAATCGGCCCTATTGCGGACGATGCATTCGACAGGTGCCTGAATGATTTTTTGAGGGGCAGGATAACCGATTGGATGTTAATGCAGCTGATCGACAGTTTCGGCTATGGGTTGCAGGTGGCGGCAAAAAGCGACAGGGCCTGCAAGGCAATCGAAATGGTGTCGGAGAGAAGACTGTCAAAACAGGAACGAAAGGGGATTTTAGAGGCTCTACCCATGAACAGGAAACAGCGCAGCGAATGCTACGACGGAATAGTGCGGGAACTCAATATTGCCAGGAAGGGCAGGTATATAGACGAGATAAGAAGAGAGGCCTTTGCGGCGGAAACGGCGGAAAGGGAGCTCGGACGGCTTGGGGCGGACGGCGAATTGTCCGAAGGTCGCGTGGCGGGCGAAGAAGGAATTTTCAGGAATATCATTTTCCCGGACCGGATAGGCGAAGAGGAGGCAGAGCTTGAATTATTTTGAGGCGTACACGGAATCGATGATGGAATGCTTTTCGGAGAACCAGGGTGAATTTTTTGAGTATGCCCTCAGGGAAGGCTGCGACATGGAGGATTTTATCGGGAAGTTCATGGCGTCTGAATTCTGTAACCGGGAGCTAGATTCGATCTACTCCTACTTTCAGCTCAAGCCCGCCGAAATGTGCGTGCCCCGAATTGAGAACGAGTATCCGGAGGGGTTCAGGAAGCTTGAGGGGATAGACGGACGCTTCGCGGACGTATTCTGGGTGGGAATGATGTACAGGCGGCTGCAATGGACGATGGAGGTCCCGAGCCGGGAGCTCGTGAAGCTGATAGGCCCGCACCGTTTGGATCAGTACCAGCCCCTCTATGAAACCTGGCCGCTGACGGACGCGGCCCGTGACCTGGCAGGCCGCATACGCCGCGGGGAAACGGAGCTGTGAGCGCGGCCGATAAGCGGAGCGCATGCCCGCCCGTGCCTTTTGAAGTTAAGGCGCGGGCGGCTTTTTCTTTTAATCTTGAGGTTTGCGGGAAGGACCGTCCGTCGGTGCTAAGCTCCGCGCCGATGAACACCGCTTTTTTCTTTTATTCTGCGGCCAGCGGGAAGGGCTTAAGCGCCATGGCTGAAAAAATTTGAAGAAGGCGTTGACTTGCAGGGATAAAAATAGTAAGGTACTTAGCGTGATAAGTAGGAGGTAAAACAATGGCAGACAGATCCGAAGCAGTAAAGAGCCTTATCCGCATGTCGAACAAAATCAAGCGCGAGATCGAGAAATCGCCGGTCATCCGCGAGATCAGCGAGGCGGAGGCGAGGACGCTGTATTTCCTCTTGGACAGGAAGGAGCCGACGTTCCAGCGCGACATCGAGGAGGAGTACTGCATGCGCCCGCCGTCGGTGTCGAGGCTCCTTTCGAAAATGGAAGCCGACGGGCTGATAACCCGCGCTCAGATCGAAAGCGACGGGCGCTTTAGACGCATCGAGGTCACGGAGAAGGGGCGCGCCTACGAAGACCAGGTGCTGCGCCGCTTAAGGAACCTCGAGGACGTCGTCACGAAGGGCGTGACGGACGAGGAAATCGAAGAGTTCTGCAGGGTAATGTCGAAGATATCGGCGAACCTTCCCTGAGGGGAGGCGCCGGAGGGAATCATTTTCAAAATGAAAGTTTAAGGAGGTAACTAAATGGGAGCGCTGCTTAAGAGCCTCAGGGAATACAAGAAGGAGTCCTTGCTTTCGCCGCTCTTCGTGACCTTCGAGGTCATTCTCGAGTGCCTGCTGCCCTGGGTGATGGCGAAGATGATCGACGAGATGACCGGCGAGTCGATGGAGCCGATCATAAAGTACGGCCTGATTTTGATAGTCCTGGCCTTCGCGTCGCTTTTTTGCGGCACGCAGTCGGGCAGGTATTCGGCGACCGCCTCGTGCGGCTTCGCGAAGAACCTGCGGCAGGACATGTACTACCGCATCCAGGGGTTCGCGTTCGCCGAACTCGACAAGTTCTCGGTGTCGTCGCTCGTCACGAGGATGACGACCGACGTGACGAACGTGCAGAATGCCTATCAGATGCTCATAAGGGTCGCGATCAGGGGCCCGCTCATGATAATCATCTCGGTCGTGATGTGCCTCTTCATAAACCGGAAGATGTCGCTGATATTCATACTTCTCGTCCCCGCGCTCGGGATAATAATGTTCGCGGTGCTCTTTAAGGTGCTGCCGATATTCAGGCGCATTTTCAAAAAGTACGACGCGATGAACGAATCGGTCCAGGAGGACGTGTCGGGGATGAGGGTCGTCAAGGCCTTCGTCCGCGAGGACTATGAGAAAGAGAAGTTCCACAAGGCGTCGGGCGAGGTCTGCGGCGACTTCACCATGGCCGAGAAAATAATGGCCTTGAACACTCCCGCCATGACCTTCTTCATTTACCTCGCGATAGTGCTCGTAAGCCTCATCGGGGCGCGGGTGATCATAGTGTCGGGCGCGTCGGATCTCACGACGGGCGGGCTTTCTTCGCTCATAAACTACGGCGTCCAGATCCTCTCGGCCTTGATGATGCTCGCGATGGTCTCGGTCATGTGCTCGATGGCGGTCGAGTCCTCGCAGCGTATCCGCGAGGTGCTTGAGTACGAGAGCACGATCGAAAGCCCCGAGGGCGGCAAGACGCAGGTCGCCGACGGCAGCGTGGACTTCGACCACGTGACCTTCAGGTACAAAGAGGGGAGGGGCAAGGCGGCCCTTTCGGACATCGACCTCCACATAAAGCCGGGCGAGACGCTCGGGATAATCGGCGGCACCGGCTCGTCGAAGACGACGCTCATCCAGCTCATTTCCAGGCTCTACGACGCGAGCGAGGGAAGCGTTAAGGTCGGCGGCACGGACGTTCGGGACTATGACCTTAAGGCGCTTCGGAACGCGGTCGCGGTCGTGCTCCAGAAGAACCAGCTCTTCTCGGGGACGATAGCCGAAAACCTCCGCTGGGGCAAGGCGGACGCGACGGACGAGGAAATCCTTCAGGCGAGCCGCATGGCGCAGGCGGACGAGTTCGTGCAGCAGTTCCCCGACAAGTACGACACGGTCATAAGCCAGGGCGGGACGAACGTCTCGGGCGGCCAGAAGCAGAGGCTGTGCATCGCCAGGGCACTGCTTAAGAAGCCGAAAATACTGATCCTCGACGATTCCACCAGCGCCGTCGACACCAAGACCGACGCGCTCATAAGGAAGTCCTTCAGGGAAGACCTGCCCGACACGACGAAGATCATAATCGCGCAGCGCATCTCCTCGGTCGAGGATTCCGACAGGATAATCGTCATGCAGGACGGGAAGATCGCCGAGAGCGGGACGCACGAAGAGCTCCTCGCGCTCGGGGGCATTTACCGCGAAATCTACGACTCGCAGAACAAGACGAAGGAGGCGGTTTGACCATGGCAAAGAAGACAGGCGCCTTCGGAAGGCTTCTATCATACGTATTCGAGCACTTTAAGTTCCAGACCGTGGCCGCGGTCGTCTGCATAATAATAAGCGCCCTCGCCTCCGTGGCGACGACCTCCTGCATGCAGAAGCTGATCGACGAATGCATCACGCCGGGGCTTACGGACGGCTTTGATTCGGTCGCGGTGAAGATTCTGAGCACGCTGGCCTCGATGGCTATCATTTACGCGGTCGGCGTCATATGCACCTTCGCCTACACTCGCCTGATGGCGGCGGTCACCCAGGGAACGCTCCGCGACATGCGCAACGACATGTTCGACAGGATGCAGACTCTCCCCTTGAGGTACTTCGACACCCACGCCCACGGCGACATCATGAGCACCTACACCAACGACACCGACGCGGTCAGGCAGCTCATAGGGCAGAGCCTGCCGACGCTCCTGCAGTCGGTCCTGACCATCGGGGCGATCTTCACGCTGATGCTCTACTACAGCATCTGGCTGACGCTGGTGGTCTGCATCTTCATAGCCGTAATGCTCGTCGTGACGCGCAGGTTCGGCGGAGGCAGCTCCGAGTACATGCGCCGGCAGCAGTCCTCGCTCGCGGCCGAGGAGGGCTACGTCGAGGAAATGCTCGGCGGCCAGAAGGTCGTCCAGGTATTCTGCCACGAGGAGAAGAGCAAGGCGGACTTCGACCGCATAAACGAAGAGCTTTTCAGGAACAGCGAGAAGGCGAACCAGTACGGCAACATGCTGATGCCTGCACTCGGCAACATCGGCAACCTGATGTACGTCGTCATCGCCTTCGTGGGCGGCCTCCTGGTCCTCGGCGGGGCGATGAACGTCAGCATCTCCGGCGCGGGCACGATAACGGTCGGCGTCATAGTGTCCTTCCTGTCGATGGCGCGCCAGCTGTCGCAGACGCTCGGGCAGGCCTCGATGCAGGTGTCGATGATCGCGATGGGCGCTGCGGGCGCGGGACGAGTGTTCGAACTCATGGACGAAGAGCCGGAGTCCGACGAAGGCTACGTCACCTTGGTAAATGCAAAGGCGGACGCGTCGGGCAATCTCACCGAAACCGACGAAAAGACGGGCATGTGGGCGTGGAAGCATCCGCACCACGACGGGACCGTGACATACGTGCCCCTCAAGGGCGACATAAGGCTGCTCGACGTCGACTTCGGCTACACGAGGAACAAGCAGGTCCTCTACGACATAGACCTTGAGGCGGAGCCGGGGCAGAAAATAGCCTTCGTGGGCGGCACCGGAGCCGGCAAGACGACGATAACCAACCTCATAAACCGCTTCTACGACATCGACGGCGGCAAGATACGCTACGACGGGATCAACATCAGGAAGATAAAGAAGAGCGACCTGCGCCGAAGCCTCGGAATAGTGCTGCAGGAAGTCAACCTCTTCACCGGCACGGTCATGGACAACATCCGCTTCGGCAAGCTCGACGCGACCGACGAGGAGTGCGTCGCGGCCGCGAAGCTCGCGAACGCCGACAGTTTCATCGAGCGGCTGCCCGACGGCTATGACACTATGCTGACTGGCAACGGGGCGAGCCTGTCGCAAGGCCAGCGGCAGCTCCTTTCGATAGCGCGCGCGGCGGTCGCCGACCCGCCGGTAATGATAATGGACGAGGCGACGAGCTCGATCGACACGAGGACGGAAGCGCTGGTGCAGGAGGGCATGGACAACCTTATGAAGGGAAGGACCGTGTTCGTGATCGCCCACAGGCTTTCGACCGTCAGGAACTCCGACGCGATAATGGTGCTCGACCACGGGCACATAATCGAGCGGGGCAGCCACGACGAGCTGATCGAGAAGAAGGGAACCTATTACCAGCTCTACACCGGAGCCTTCGAGCTGGAGTGACGGCCCCGGAGCCTGAAGGAAGGCGGCANGGCAGGCGCTAAAAAAGCCAAGGGCGGCTTTTAACTGGATTTAAGAAAGCGGAGAGCCTCTTTAGGCCGTGATTGACGGCTTAGAGGCTCTTTGGCTATAATTGGCGTGTCCATTAAAAAGCGGGGCGCGGTTCGATGCGNCCGCATTNGTTTCAAGGAGGTATTATCCATGGGCAGCGACAACAATAACGAGAACGGCTTTAAGTCGCTCGAGGGGAGGCACTACTCTTACGGCAAAGAGAAGACGAAGACGATGACCGTCGACGACTTCCGCAAGAAGACTTACCAGTACAATTCGGCGGCGAAGGAGGCCATAGAGCCCATCCATGTGTTCGCGGCCAAGACCTTCGGCTGGGTCTTCCTCGGCGCGCTGGTCACCTTCCTTTTTGCGTTCTTCCTTTCGAGGAACGCAGGCTTCAAGGCAGCGTTCCTTAATGCGCCGAANGTTATNCTCTATGTGCCGGCGATCGTTCTGGTGGTCTTGACCTTTATCTTTTCGCTATTTGTCTTTAAGGTCAGCCCGNTCGTGGCCAAGGCGCTTTACCTGGNCTACGCCCTCATCGAAGGCGTTACCCTCTCGNTTTACTTCATGTACTTCGACGTGCCCACGATCTGCTTCGTGTTCCTCATCGGGGCGGGCATGTTCGGGATAATGGCCGCGCTTTCCTACTTCCTTAAGTGGGAGCTTTCGGGCCTGGGGATGATCCTGNTCGTGGGTCTCNTTGCGATTCTTTTGTTCACGATCCTGAACATGATTTTCTTTAAGATGCAGATAATCTCGCTCGTCATCTGCTACATCGGCCTGGCCATCTTCCTCGGCTACACGGCCTACGACACCTCGATGCTCCGCAACATGTACGCCTACTACGCTTCGCTCGACGACGACGTCATGCTCAAGAGGTGCTCGATCTACGGAGCCTTCTCGCTCTACCTCGACTTCATGGCGATCATCAGGTACATCTTCCAGATCCTGATCCTCTCCAAGAGCAGCGACTGACGCGGGGTGCGGCCGTGGATGGAAAGAAACCTCTTAGAGTAGTGTACGAGCAGGAGCTTTCCGACAAGCTTTCGGCCGCAAGGCGCAGGAACGCGGTTGTTGAACTTGCGACAGCGAATACCTCCGATATCGAGATATCGGAGGTATTCTTGCGCTTTGTGACCGATAAGGCGGCGGAGGAACTCGTAAATAAAAAGCGCTACCGCCGCGTGGAGGCCCCGGTCGGAAGCCTGCTCATAGCCCCTTATCCCTTCGAGATAGAGGACACCGTGACGATCGGCTACTCCCGCTGGTGGAAGTTCAGGAGGCTGAAGCTGGAAGGAATAAAAATTTAAAAAATGCGGAAATATTAGTGCCGACTGTTAATAATGGTGCTATACTTTGCTGAAGCACTGCGTTAAAGCGTTGAAAGCGGAAGAGATGGGAACGGCTGACGAAGAGACGAAAAAGGAAATAGACAGGCTGCTTGAGTCTTACAGCGTCTACTACGACATCGAGCGGGAGTCGCCGGCTCCGCCCTTTTTGGCAGAGGCCGTCTGCTCCGTGAAGAACGAGCAGTACCTGCTCTTTAAGAGCGCGAGGATTTCCGAGGCGGAGGCGGGAGAAATCGTATTCTTCGCCGCCGAGGACGAGCTCGACGAAGAGAAGGCAAGGGAGCTAGCCGAAAAGTCCTGGGAAATCGGGCTTTCGAAGGTGAACGTGACCGAGCACCACCGCAACACCGACGTCGTCTTGGTCGTGGTATGCAGGACTATGACGGACGGGGCGGCGAAGTACATAAAGAAAAAGCGGTTCTACAAGAGCTACAGCTTCGGCCTTAAGGGCTGGAGCGCGTACCGCCTGGCGGCCTTCGCGCAGGCGGACGGGCGCTTCGCGGCGAACCGCATGGGGACGGATCTGAAGAAGCTGTTCCCGGGGGCGGTCTGAGCCGCCCGCGCGAGCCGCTTGCGCAGCGGCGTTCCGTCTAACGGCAGCTGTCCTTAAGGGCTGCCGCGGAAATCGGTAGTTGCCGCTTCCTGAAGGTTTCTTTCGGGGCGGTTTGTAAGTCTTAAGAAGAGCGGCGCGGTTGTTCTTTCGGCAAGCCGAAGGAGGCGGCGGAAGAAGGATGCGCTTTCGGGGGTCATTTTCCGAAAAGGCTTGAATCTTAAGGCCGCACATATGCTTAGGGGGTAAGTACATGACTGCACTACTCATCATCATCGCGGCGATAGCCCTCCTTGTGATCGGCTATGTCGCTTACGGCGGTTGGCTGGCAAAGCAGTGGGGCATCGACCCGGGCCGCAAGACGCCCGCCCACACGCTCACCGACGGCGTTGACTACGTTCCGGCGCCGCCCGTCGTCCTTCTCGGACACCATTTCTCCTCGATCGCGGGAGCAGGCCCGATCAACGGACCGATCCAGGCTTCCGTGTTCGGCTGGGTGCCGGTTTTCCTGTGGTGCGTGATCGGCGGAATTTTCTTCGGAGGACTTCAGGACTTCGGCTCGCTTTTCGCCTCCCTCCGCCACGACGGAAAGACCGTCGGCGAGATCATCAAGGATTCGATGGGCAAGAGGGCTAAGACGCTCTTCATCATCTTCGCGCTCCTCGTCCTTATCCTCGTCATCGCTTCCTTCGTCAACGTCGTCGCGGGCACGTTCTTCACGGCGGCCGACGACAGCGGCAAAGTGGCCTTCGGAATCGTGGGCAATCCGACCGGGAACCAGACGACGGCCATGATCTCGGTCCTCTTCATCGTTCTGGCTATCATTTACGGAATCCTGACGAACCGATTCGGCGTCAAGACGCTGCCGGCTACGATCCTCGGCATCATCGGAATCGTGGGCATCGTCATCCTCGGAATGAACTTCGGCATCGCGATGAGCCGCACGGCCTGGATCATTTTCATCGGCGCGTACATTGCGATCGCGTCCTTAGTTCCCGTCTGGATCATGCTCCAGCCGCGCGACTATCTTTCGAGCTTCCTGCTCTACGCCATGATGGGGCTTGCCATAGTCGGCATCGTCGTCTCGGCGTTCACGGGCAGCGCGACCTTCTCCATGCCAGCTTTCACGGGCTGGAAGACGGGCATCGGCACGCTCTTCCCGACGCTTTTCATCACGGTCGCCTGCGGCGCCTGCTCGGGCTTCCACTCGCTGATCGCCACGGGAACGACGTCCAAGCAGCTCGACAATGAAAGGCACGCGAAGCCGATAGCTTACGGCTCGATGCTCATCGAGTCCGCGCTCGGAATCATCTCGCTCATCGCCGTGGGCATGGTCTTCTCGAAGTACACGGAAGGCGGCTTCGGTTCTCCTTCGGCGGCTTTCGCGGGCGGCATCGGCACGATGTTCGCCGCTGAGGGCACGACGACCTACAACACGGTCTACGCCCTCCTGACGCTCGCCGTCTCGGTCTTCGCGCTCACCTCGCTCGACACGGGCACGCGCCTTTCCCGCTACATGTTCACGGAGCTCTTCCTCAAGGAAGGCGAGGCGAGCTGGAAGGACGCCAAGGGCGCGCGCAAGATTCTTGCCAACCCGCTCTTCGGAACGCTCTTCATGGTCGTCATCGGCTGCATCCTCGGCGGGCTTTCGCTCTCCGACATCTGGGCTCTCTTCGGAGCCGCCAACCAGCTCCTTGCGGGCATCGCCCTCATGGCGGTCTGCGCATGGCTCGGCGACGCCCAGAAGAACAACAAGATGTTCTTCTTCCCGATGATCTTCATGCTCGCCGCGACGCTCACCAGCCTTGTCCTCACCGACATCAGCATGGTCAAGACGATCGCCGCCGGCGGAGCGCAGTGGGGCTCCTACTTCCGCCTCTTCTTCGCAACGGCCATGGCGGTCCTCGCCGTCATCCTCGTGATCGAGGGCGTGCAGACCTTTGCCCGCCAGCACCGCGAAAAGAAGGCCAGGGCATAAAAAATCAAATATTCCTCACAGTCCGGACACAGGTTATAATTATCCTGAACTCGAAAAGGCAATAGGTTCCGCCTGAGCTTAAAGCCTCTTTGGAAAATGAAAGGCCAAAGCGTTTCAGCGAAAACCTGCTTCCGATGCGGGACGGTTGGGGCGCCGCGGCTTTTGGCAGCGGCGTCCTTTTCTTTTGCGGGCGGCGCAAGGCCCTAAAGGGGAAGCGAAGGCCCGCAAAGCGAAGGCTGAAGCGGAGAAGGCTGAGCGGCTGTCGGACTTAGGCAAAGACGTAAGCGCGGCAGCCTAGCGGAAAGGGCGGGACGACCCTCGCGCGTGCGGGGACCTGCATTTCGGCGGCAGCCGGGCGGAAGGGGCGGCAGGAAGCTCTGCCGAACCGTAACATTTACAAAAAAGGAGAAATAAAATGAGGAGAAGGAAGATTTTTGCGGCAGTCCTCGCGGGGACGCTTGCGGCATCCTCGCTGTGCGGCTGCGCCGCCAATAACACGGGAAGCACGTCGTCGGCCTCGGCGTCCTCGGCTTCGGTCTCGGAAGCCTCCGACAAGAGCGGCGAGCCCGGGGACATGAGCGGCTCGCGCCCCGAAAAGCCGGACGGCGAGCCGGGGGACATGAGCGGCTCGCGCCCTGAAAAGCCGGACGGCGAGCCCGGCGACATGAGCGGAGGCCCTGGCGGCGACATGAGCGGCGGACCCGGCGGCGCCCCGGGCGGATCGAGCGCCGCCGACATCGAGTACACGGCGGTGATGGAATATTCCGACGAGGACGATGATGCGTCGGTCGAGGATGAGGAAATCGAGTCGACCGGCACCGACGAGAACGCCGTCCTCCTTACCGCGGGCGGGCTCGCGCTGTACAGAGATTACATTTCCCGCGTTTCCTCCGACAGCACGGGCGGCGACGATTCGAGCTTCTACGGAGTCGGCGCGGCGGTCCTTGCGACTGGCGGAAAGCTGGTGGTGGAAGACTGCGAGATCGATACGGACGCCGCGGGCGGCGCGGGAGTGTTCGCCTACGGCGACTCCGAAGTATACGTCACGGACACCTCGATATGGACAGAGCAGGACACTTCGGGAGGAATCCACGCTGCGGGCGGCGGAACGCTCTATGCCACTGACCTCGACGTGACGACGAACGGCGCTTCGTCGGCGGCGATAAGGTCCGACCGCGGCGGCGGGACGATGAGGATAACGGGCGGAGATTTCGTCTCGAACGGAAGCGGCTCGCCGGCCGTCTACTGCACGGCCGACATAGCCATACAGGACGCGAGTCTTAAGGCCACGGGCTCGGAGGCGGTCTGCATAGAGGGGCTTAACACCTTGAGGCTCTACGACTGCGACCTCGAGGGCGACATGCCGGACGACGACCAGAACGACACGACCTGGACGGTCATCCTCTACCAGAGCATGTCGGGCGACTCGGAGGTCGGCAACAGCACCTTCGCGATGCAGGGCGGCAAGCTGACTTCCAATAACGGCGGACTTTTCTGCACCACGAACACCGAGAGCAGCATCATCCTTGAGAGCGTGAAGCTGGATTATTCCTCCGACGACGACTACCTGCTCATGTGCACCGGCAACACGAACGAGCGCGGCTGGGGAAGCGTGGGCTCGAACGGGGCCGACTGCAATTTCACCGCGATAGATCAGTACATCGACGGCAAGGTAGTGTGGGACAGCGTCAGCACGCTCGACTTCTACCTCACCGATGAAAGCACGTTCACGGGATACATAGTCGATGACGAGACCTGGGCAGGCGACGGCGGCGACGGTGAGTGCAGCGTGTACATCGAAGAGGACAGCGTCTGGCGAGTAACGGAAGACTCGGAAATCACGAACCTCTACTGCGCCGGCGAGATCCTTGACGAAGACGGCAGCGCAGTGACGATCAAGGGAACCGACGGAACCGTATACGTCAAGGGCGACAGCAGCATCACCATAACGGTCGAAAGCTATGAGGACTCCTGCGACACAAGCGGCGCCGAGAGCATGCCCGAGCAGAGCGACTACTTCGACGCCGTCTAATAAAGCGGACGCATAAAGCGCCGCGCTTCCAAAAAAGAAAATGCAAAGCACGAAGGCCCTGCCGGTGACGGCGGGGCCTTTTGAGTGGAAGCTTGATTCTTAAAAATCAGCGCGCACCCCTTGACAACGGCATTTGGTTTCTGTCTTTCTTTATCTTGCTCTGACACCTTATATTTCAAGGGATTCCGGGAATCCGAGAGAATTTGTCTGAGGGTGCCTGAGGGCGTCAGGCGACACGGATTTGGTGTAAAATTGGTGTAAAAATAATCGAGTGGAGCGGCTGCGTGAGATGAGCGTGGCTGCTTCTTTGCATTTTAAAGAGCATTTTAAAGAGGATGGACGAGTTGAACGGATAGCGTAAAATAGAAACCTGTTCTGGGGTTACACAAAAATCTTGACACTTTCGGTATCGCTTGGACTACTGGATAGTTACAAGCCCACTCCCTTTAGGGGGGGCAGTTGACTGATGCCAGCTTCCAGATGACGGCGCCGAAGAGGAAAAAGAAATAATAAAAAAATTCATTGCACTGCAACAAAATCCTTCTTTCAGCTGTGTATAGGGTGAAGGGCAAAAAACACAGCTTAAAAGAAAGAAGGTACTCATGATGAAAAACAAATTTGCGATCAGAATGACAGCTTTTATGGCAGCAGGGGCGATGGCGTTATCGATGTGTGCATGTGGAGCTTCCACCGGTGCATCTGCACAGCAGGCGGAATCGACGCAGGAAGAATCCGCTTCTTCCGTGACGGAAGCCATCGGAACAGAAACCGAAAATATCGCGGAAGCAGAGGAAGAACTTATGAATGTCGGCGGATGGGAGATGAATACCGGTGACGTTTCGCTGGATCAGAACAAGGAGGCCAAGGAGGCGCTTGAGAAGGCGACAGAGGCACTGGAAGGGTATGAATTCGAGCCGATCGCACTCCTCGGAACACAGGTTGTTGCCGGTACGAATTATGCCATCCTTTGCAGGGGTGAGGGTGTGTATCCCGGAGCTGAGCCGGTCTATGAAATTGTTTATATTTATGAGGATCTGGATGGGAATGCGGAAATCAGCAGCAGCCAGGAAATTACCATTGGTGATATCACAGAGGACAATGGAAAGGAGACCGGGGATGCCGACACGGAGGGTGGAATGACACAGATCGCGAATCCTTTTACAGATTATGAAAGCCTTGAAGAGGCGGAAGCGGCTGCAGGATTCGAACTTCAGATCCCAGAGGCGCCGCAAGGATACGCGACGGTCTGCTATCGCGTGATGGATGACAGTATGATCGAGGTCATCTGGCTGAGCGGTGAAGATGAAGAGGCTGCCGAAGCGTATCGTGTTCGCAAAGCGGCCGGTGAAGACGACATCAGCGGCGATTATAACGAATACGCGGAAGTAAATACTATCGATTCCGATGGGAGGACGATTACGCTGAAAGGAAATGACGGAAAGGTATTCCTTATGACCTGGACCCGGGATGGGTACACCTACGCGGTGGATATTGACATGAATGGAGAGGGGCTCTCTCAGGAAGCAGCGGAAGAATTGGCAGGATCTGTCCGATAATATTGAACTCAGTCTGGGGATTTCCCCGACGCACGGATTTTGTAAGCGAAATCCGATTTACCAGGAGAGACAAGTATGGAATTGTTAACAGCAGATCAGTACAGAGTATCCGGTATATTGCCGGTACTCCAAAAGCAAAAGTATGGGATCAGAAGGATCTTCCGGTTTGCGGAGGCGGCGGCAGGAAAACTGCCGCAGCCTCTGCGGCATGTCCTTTTCTTTGCGCCTTATGATAATTCTGAGGCATTGATCAAAACGAATACGAAGGATGAAGAGCTTTCCTTGATTATGGACCGCTACGGAGACAGTATTCTTCGGCTTGCGTATTCTTATCTGCACAATATGCAGGATGCGGAAGATATCCTGCAGGATACCCTGATTCGATATATCCAGAAAACACCGGAATTTAACGGGGAAGAGCATCGCAGGGCATGGCTCCTTAGGACGGCGGCGAACCTGAGTAAAAACAGGGTAGATTACAATAGCGTCCGCGAGACGTCGGAACTGAATGAAGAACTGATTGCGGAGGAACGTGAAGACCTTGCCTTTGTGTGGGACGCGGTAAAGGCATTGCCGGAAAAGTATCGCGTGGCGATTCATTTGTTCTATCAGGAAGGCCTGAAGACCGCTGAAATCGCGCAGGTGCTTGATGAAAAGGAAGCGACGGTACGTTCGCATCTTGCGCGCGGCAGGGAAAAATTAAAAGAGATCCTGAAGGAGGAGTACGACTTTGGGTAAATATAATGAAATCATGGAGTACATCACAGTGACGCCTGACATGAGGACGCGAGTGCTTGAGAACGTTAGCCGGATCACTGCTGCCGAAGAAAAAACCAGGAAAGTCATTCCGTTCACCAGGTGGCGGAGAATCGCAGCCATGGCGGCCTGCTTCGCTGTGCTTGTGATCGGCGGACTGGCTCTTCACAATATCCGTCAGCAGCCGGGAGTAACACCGGTGGATGTTGCGGAGGAGAGCATTACCGAACTTTCCTCACTTGAGGAACTGGAAGCTGTGTACGGATTTGACATTGAGGAGATGACATATCTTCCGTTTGAAGTGGCGGAGACAGTCTACAGTGATTTCTTCGGGGAAATTGCAGAAGTGGATTACTTCAGCGCGGATGATGAGTCCGTGACATTCCGGAAATCTGTCGGAGCAGAGGACAACTCCGGTATTTATGAGGAATTTGAACAGGAGACCTCGATAGAAATCGGGGAATGGGATGTAACGCTGAAGGGATCAGGGGAAGAATACAGTCTCGCAGTCTGGAATGACGGTACCTACAGTTATTCCGTCAGCACTGCCGCCGGCTATGGCGAGGAAGTCTGGCATGGCATGATTGAGGGATTGCAGTAAAAACGATTCAGCCGTTAGCAACCTTCGGATGATCCAGTTACGGAAAGACCGGCATGGAATCCCGATTTGCATTCAAAGACAGCTATTCGTACTTCGGATACCAGGTATTTCGTAGATCCGTCCATCGCAACGGCGGCTTTGGGAAATGGCTCCATGGATTTAGTCAATGACCTGGAACTTATGGGGCTGATATTTGAAAATATGTGCATCAGAGATTTAAGACATTAATTGCAATTTCAAGTTGGACACCGATGCAAAACTAAGTAGCATGTACCTTGACAGCTGAATACACATGATCGAGGAATCCATCAAA